>Ga0210036_1000897_pt1 | contig 34343 bp, 25 predicted proteins | sample CryGeymeta201515_FD_185469 | JGI IMG/M metagenome (GOLD analysis project Ga0210036, IMG submission 185469) | Groundwater microbial communities from Crystal Geyser aquifers in Utah, USA - Crystal Geyser metaG 2015-15 (SPAdes) (version 2) | ecosystem: Environmental > Aquatic > Deep subsurface >...
AATCGAGGCTGGCGTGTTTGGGGAGAAAACCCTAGTAGGGGAAAACCCTTGACGCTAGCTGACGTGGACGGCTGTATGCCGACCGCTTAGGGACGCACAGTTGTTCGCTGTACGGCTTTTAACCCGTAGTAAAAGTGGTGTATTGCACCTCCCTCTCGATAGTAGCCAGCATATCCATTTTGTATCGACAATACTTAAGATAGTCCTCCCAACCCTCTCCTGAAGCAACTGTTCCATCTTTATACTTAGTAGATCGCGACACGATTGCCAAGATTTTCCGTCCATTCTCCTGCACTTGCTTGCCCATATCCCAGATCTGACGTCCTTGAATAAGTGACTTTCCATCAAACTTGTTAGCAGTGAGTGAGGTCATGTTGATACCAGCAAGTCTTACGTCCTCATCAGTGATAACCTTGTGGTCTTTGCAGTGAAGCACTTTCTTGAGAACACGTTCATGCTTTCCATTCATCTCATCAAAATTATCTTCGTAAATTCCTTCAAACATCTCCAAGCCTTTCATGAACTTTTCAGCAAGGCCAAGACTATCTGGTCCAGTGCCATGGTACATATCGTAGGCTGTGGCATAGAGCTGATCCATTTTCATTCCATCTCCCAATGCATTGAGCTCTTCATACACCCGGAAGCAAATATTTCTCTGTATCTCCTTCATAAAGTAATAACCGCCAGTAAAATCAAGTTCCTGTTGTATCTGACCGGACCCTGGTGGGCCTGCTGTTGTAGTAGAAGACAACGACATCTTGCTTGTTGTAGTTATGATGATATCATGTATTAACAAACAAGGACAACAAGTAGTAGTTAATAGTAGTACTTGTTAACTTGTGGTTGATGTGGTTGATGTTACTTCAAGCTGTCTCGGTTTATGTGCCTCGTCTACCATAAGGGTGCAAGAAACAAGAAAGTTACTTCAACGAAGGATGGAGTGCCTTCGTTTATCATAAGGAAGGCACAAAAAGAATGTACAATTCAACGGAACCGAGACAGCAGTCGCGGTCGTTAACTTAAACCATAAGGAATGGCCTGACAACTTCTCGACCACAAACACACCTACAACCTACAACTACTGGTAACTACTGTAGCAACGTAACAACTACTGTGCCAACGACTGAAGTAACAACTATCAAATACATAAGAGTAGTGGCAGGCTCTACTAGCAACCCCCCTCCCCTCTCCCCTCTCCCCTCCCCCCAATTGAATCATGAAGGCTCCATGTATCTCGCGTCGTGTTGGTATCGTTGTAATCAGCCTTCTTCCGGTGCTTCTTTTAGTGATTTGGACCTGTTTGGATGCCAATCCCACTTTGTTCCTTTACGATTGCTGGTGGATGACAGCAGCAGCAGTCGCATCAGCAGCAGCAGGAAAAGGAACAGCATCAGCAGGAGCAGGAGCATCGTATCATCATCATCACAATTTACAAGGAAAAAGCATTTGGATTACTGGTGCGTCCAGTGGGATTGGTGCTGCAATGGTGTGTCAAATAATCGAAGCAGGTGCATTTCGCATTATTTTATCATCACGAAATACAAACCAAATGCAACAGGTCGTTTCCAATTGTTTACAGCAGCAGCAGCAACAGCAACAACAAAATCCAAATCCAATGATACATATTGTACATTATGATGCCATGGATACGAATCAAGAAAGTATTGAAGCAACAGTTGATCAGGTAATGAAACTAACAAAAGCAACAACAACAACAACAACAACAACAACAACAACAACAACTAATAATAATCATCCTCATCATGGTATTGATATTCTGATTTTAAATGCGGGTGTCTATCAAAGCAAACCAGCACTGATGACGACCCAACAAGAACGTGATTGGATAATGAGAGTCAATTATCAGGCCCCCGTCGAACTCGTACAAACATTTATTCAGCATCAAAATCAATGCGGGTGGAAAGAGACAAAGAGGACGAAGAAGGCACACATTGTGGTGGTTGCATCGGTCATGAGTTTTGGTCCTCATGGATTATCATCCTCGTATGCAGCCAGTAAGGCAGCTCTCAAATCGTACTTTCAGTCGTTGTCTACCGAAGAAGCTTCGTGGTTACGGGTAGATGTTGCCTGTCCGGGAGCTACCGATACTGGACTGTGGATGAATTCCAATATCAATTATCATAACAAGACTAGTAGTAGTAATAATAATAATAAGAATAAGAAGAAGAATGGAGGCGATGAAACCCATCAACGGCAACAAGATCGAAAGCACATTATTCCATCCACTCAGGGCAGTGCTAAAATGAGTCCTGAGCGAGTAGCACACTTGATATTAACGGGAGTAGCTGGTCCACGGTGGTTGTTTTACGAAACATGGATCAGTAAGATGGAAGGACTGATATGGGTCTGGTTATCACACTACATGCCAACCCTATTTTATTGGAGTGTTCATAGTATGGGATACGTTCGAAAAAGGATTTGGGAACACGAACAAATGGATGCCCTAGATTTGTCCGTGCTTATACATCGATCTGCCCTCATACTCGTGGGAAAGTATCCTCCTGTTATCAGTGACGACGACGAATAAGAAGAAAAAATTATCAAAACATATACTATTACCGACAAAGCTTTCTCTCATTGTAAAAATGGGACTCTTTCTTCTTTCTGGCAACGTTTCGTAGAACAACAAAAAACAACAGGTTCGCACTGTGACGATCAATCTCCAATAGAAAATACGTACTCCGAGTAATAATACTCGAGTAATTAATGTTCAGTTTCCTAAACATGCACGCACATTTGTTCATAAAACAATGTTTCGAATAAACGATTTTTTATTATTACTCAGTATTATTATTTTAATGTCTCCATGCACTTTCTCTGTGTGTGTCGTCGTCGTCGTGGTCGCGGTCGTCATAATTGCCTATTTAGGCAGCAATTGAATTATTTGATTTTGGTTTCGTCGTTGAGGACGACAAACGAGTAGACGAAGGTAAAGCAAGCTTGTTGGCTATTGTTTTGGAGAGGTCCACCACGACCGAGGTTTCGCAATCTTCGTTCGTAACTATAATGCTACGAGGACTGTTCCTGCGATTCTTGGTGGTGGCGGTGGTGGTGGTGGTGGTCTTGGGATTCTTTTTGTCCTGGGGAACCATCATTTTTCGAAGGGAGTTTTTGCGATTCGCTAATAGTAGTTCACGACAACGATCAGATCTAGTGCTACTACAAATGCTGCTGCTGCTTTGAGTTCGGCAAAGAAGGCGCTTCGAATCGGGAGCCGAGTCATTGGTTTGGCTTTCCTTGTCATCGCACGGAATACTGCGTAATGGCCGAAAAGATGCATGTTGACTCTCAATCAGTAGCAACAGTTCACGACGATGCGTTCCAGTGCTCTGTGTTCGTCGAAGAGGAACAGGAGGAGGAGGAAGAACAGGAGGACAGTGCTCAATCTTATTATCATCTTGCGGGATGATCAACTTTCGAAGGGAATTCTTTCGATTGGCCAAAAGAAGGTCCCGACGAAATATTCCACCCGATCCTATCGAATTTGCTTTACAGAGAGTAAACGAAGTTCGTCGTTTGTGCATGCTGCTGGCTTGCTGCTGCTGCTGCTGCTGCTGTTCGAATACGTAGTTTGGAGATTCTTGCATTGTCAGAATGTAGAACGTGTAGTTGCGTTGGGCGTTCACTGGGAAAAATATTTTATAGAGTATTTTGTGTGCGTGGGTCGGGGAGCAGATAAATAAACATTGTGAGCCGAAAAAAAAAGGCAAAGTAATACGTAATACTAGTACTAATACCACTTGTCAGTTGCTACTAGATACTAGTCTACTACTAGTAGGCTGGCTAGTAGATACGTACTCTACTAAAGTATTACTAGTAGTAGTAGTAGAGGATCAGATAGTACGGTAGTACAAACTATGAATAGTATTTTTCGTACCGTACTACCAGGTAGTGTACCGTACCAGTAACGACATTTTTAGTAATACCAGGTAAAGTACCAGTACTGGTACTAGTTAGCAGCAGATCAACGGAGGCAAAGTAGTGAAATCGGCGCATGTACTGTAGCATCAGCTTACGACTGATTTACCGTACTGGGTAGAAAGGAGATTATTCAGGCTTCCCCCGACGTGACAGTTCGAATTGCGTTCCCACCGTGGTACCTGGTACCTGGTACCGCAGAGTAGAAAAGCAGTGTTCGTGTGTGTCAAGCAATGCCAGGTACTGAGTACCAGGCACACTGGTTCGTGTCGATCGATGAAATCTCCTTATTGAAATGCTGTGCAGTCATTCTTAAGGTCCTATTTTTTGTTTTCCCCTACCTAGTACCAGGTATTATGGACAGTATTAGTAGTACTACCTGGTACTACTGTACTGTTACCACGCTCAGTTTCGACTTTTTTTTAATTACGACAGTAGAGTAGTAGTACCTGGTACGTAGTACTTACTTGTTCAAAACAGTCGGTAATGATATGACTGGTTACTGGCTTAAAATAAATGTAAAATACATTAGACCCTAGCCGTTTCGAAACTAAAGTAGCAACAAGTATGAGAAATTCTACTCTTCTACTCGGCAAGCGACTTTCTACTCTCATAATATTAATACGCACAGACGAGTACGTACCAATTCTTGCGATGATCGGCCCAACATACAGTATTTTTTTAGTGGCTTTTCTTATCTTTTCTGTCTTCATACCAGTGGTACTGTAGTACGGAGTGTCTTTATCCTAGCTACCGTAGTAGCCTTCCTTCTATCCTTAATAAAGTGAAAGAAAAAAGCAACTGGCATCTTTTTGCGCACGCCTGCATCGTGCACATATTATTAGTAAGGAGAAACGATTCTGACTGGCCAGCTACTAGTCTAGTGGTAGATACAAATTAGACGTTGAATTTTATTTTATTTTACTGATGGTAGATACAGCTCCTGCTGATAGCTACTCTCGCTGTGCTGGCCTCGTTCTTTTTATTAAAGGAGTAGAGTAATCGTTTCCTACCAGGTCGAATAATACGGGTTACTCTTTTCCGTAACTCAGACAATGCTCCTGCGCCTCTGGACACACCTCGAACGCTAGTCTCCCAACGATAATGATGCAGCACTACTACTTGGTGGCGCCATTAAGAGTCCATCTGCATCTGCAATCAAATTGATGCGATATCTTTGGACGTTGGATTATTTTGTCGCTTTGCGCGCTCTCTGTGGAGTGTTTTGAGTTTTGAATACGTCCAATTCCACAATAACTGCAGTCACACCATTGTTCGTGATGTAGTAGAGCTTTCCTTTCTCGATGGCGACACTTGTCTTCGTATTGGGTGCTATTGTTGCTGATGTTGTAGCTGTTGTTTTATCATTCTTGTGGTGATCCAGCGTGAGCAAGGAACTCTCGACGATATCTTCACTCGGCATTGCGGGTTGCAGTGTACCCTACAAATGAAGAGTTCTAGTAGTAGTAGTTGTGGTAGTGGACTCAGTTGACAGGTTGGTGCTGTTGAAAGAATCTTGGTAGTCTAGTGAGTAATAATTGATGGTAGTACAGTATTCGAGTAGACTACTCTTCTCGACCAGGTGCATAACAAATAATTAGTTTCCAGCTCAACTCAAACAACACGGCAGGCTACGAACCCCCTGTTATTGTCCCGTCATCAATGCTTTTAGATAACCAATGTGACTGCACGACCATCCATTTTTGTTCGTACAAAGTAAAGTAGTTTAAGTAAAACGTATAGTTGATCTTAACTTTATTAATGATATGATCTGATTAGATCCAGATCTGTCGTCTCTCGCAGAACAGTTTGGATTACTGACAACGGGACGTCAGGGCGACACAATAGAATAAGGACAATTCATGCTGACACAAAAAATAAGAAAGATTATGGCTTCTTTCCCACAGTGTAGGTAATGAGGTTGGGGTTGTTTTTGAAAGCACCGATGCTGGCACCAATGATACCGTCGTTATCGTGCATAAAGACAGTTTCGAGTTTCTCGAGTGTGTCAAAGATGCCTTTTTCGAACGTCGTAATGACGTTGTTGTGAAGCTTCAAAACTCGTAGTTCGAATCCCCAACCAGCGCTGAACCATCCAGCGTCACCCTTGGTCAGCTGGTTCGATGACAAATCCAAGTACTGCAGCTTGCCCATGTTGTTGAACATGCCGGCAGGCAAGTTCGTTGGAGCGTCACCATTGTTGGTCAAACCGTTGTTACTCAGATCGATAATCTCCATTTCGGAAAGATCGCTGTTCACGTTCTTGAAAAAACTGATAGAGAGGGCCGACAATGCTTTGTGCCCAGTAATGGTGAGCTTGCGCATTCGGGGGTTGCGGAACAACAAGTTCGATGGGATAGTTGTGGAGTTCAGCCTTCCGGGAAAGGATTCATCGTTTGCAATCGAAAGCTCTCTCAAAAGAGGAAGGGGGTCTAACATTCCAGCTGGAATCGCTTTAATGGGGTTCGTGTTCAATGAAAGCATTTCAAGATTGATCAAGGGAGCGAAAGCTCCGGCTGCGATGGTTGCCAAGTTTCCTTGGTCGCAGATAAGGGCACGAATACATGTCGGACAAAGCAAGTTATTGAACGTTCCGTCATCGAACCTCGTAATGCCGCTGGTTGGGTCATCGCCGTTGAATCCGACGTTGTTGTTTAGGATGATGACCTCCACAGTTCCTGGCAATAGAGCCAACGCAACGGGAAGAGTGACGTCATCAATACCACCCTTGGTACAGTCGGCAACAATATCGTGGAAATAGAGCTGACAATATCCGAGATGTCTTGCAGTCTCATAACCAGTACGGATGAGTTCGTAGACAGTGGCATTGATCTCATTGAGAGGAGATGTTTCACCATCATCGGCATCGAAAAGAGGAACTCCGATTTCAGAGTTAATGCAGATACCTCCACCACTGGGCTGAGCGGCATTGCAGTGGACTTGGACTTTGTATGGATCAGTGCGGAAATCGGATGCAAGGTCCAAGTGGTATTTGCGGCACCAGAAGGTGTCACCAAAGAGTTCAATACCACCACTAAACATATCTTGGTTGGATGTAAAGTCGTAATCCAAAGGATCGTAAGGTGTAGGGTATCCATTACAAGCACTGATGCAATCGTCAATAGAACCAAAAGCACTCTCGCCCAAACGATTGATGTCGGGTTCGTCACCCCTAACGAGACGTCTTCGAGCAGGAGCGCCTCGTGGTGTATCAGGGTTCACGAAAGCATTGGCAGCTTCGCAAATTTGAAAGTATCTCTCGCAGAAACCACCGCAATCGGGATTTTTTGACCCTGTGCCAGATCCTCCATATTTTTTGCTATCCTGTACATCCAGAAGACAAGATGGGGAGGACGACAAATATTGTAAGTATCAGCAATTTTTATGTTCGATAGATACAGAAAGGAAGGAGCTCCCCGCTAGGAAATATGATATGATTTACGTATGTACCTTTTTGTTTTTGTCCTTATCTTTATGTTTTTCGGCGTCTGCTCCTTCGGCAATTTCCAAAGCGGGATCTTCCCATGTGCCAGCTTCTTGCATGGCTGCAATGTAGGAAGGAGAAAAAGTGGGAGCGGCTGTTGGAAGGACAGCCACGAGAGGAGGGTCTTGGCCTACGCTGAGCCATCCTGCTTGGTTGTAACCCCCTCCCAAGGAAACAGATTCGGTGAAATCGGTTCCGTTGCTATTTCCTCCGGTGAAGTCGGCTACGGGCGTTTCAGCTCTAAAAGCTTCGAATTCTGCCTGTCGCTGTTTGCGTTTCTCGTCGCGATCTGAGTTGGCGACAGCGGGACTCGCAAGAGCCAACACTAGGAATAATTGTGTGATCTTCATTGTTGCCTATTATAACTTATAATGTGAGCGTAATAGGAAGTGTTTATATCTTATGTGTTTTGTTCTTTGTTTGTTGGATACAAATTAAATTCTTCAGGGAAAATGAAGAACCCAAAGCAAAAAAAAGTGTATTTGCGTCTGCTCGAGTATCAAATATGAGGAGAGATCTGAGGAGGTGGGGTTGATCGAGGCCCAGCATGAAGATTTTAGTGGAGATTCAACGGTAGACTTTGAGAGGAGTGGGAAACGTTGGATAGTCTAATTACCATGGTTTTGTGCGCACCTTCACATAGTGGAATAGTGTATCATTTAGGATTGTTGGCGATAATGAAATTCTAAGCTCCGAAACACATTTCAACTATAGATAAAGGAAGTACTGGAGTTTTACTATATTTTTGAGGAAAGCAGGACGAGACTAGTGTTGAAATTCAGGTACACAAATTTAGAAATTTTGACCTCAGCAGGTTGCAATGAAAGGGAGGTGCGCCATCTTTGAGCGTTGCATAGTCTACTACATACTTAAATGCTTGCTACAGTTTTGGAGACACACAAAAAAATTATTCTTGGCGAATACTACGATAACATCCAAGTAAGATCGATCATTTAATGCATTTAACAATGTTCCAAGGTGAGGTGCACGTAGTGGTTTACTGGTACGGTGTCAGAGTTAGGAATGAGGTTATTATTGTATTTTGCACTTCTGGACCCTTCTATTTTTGTGGTCCTTCCATCGCTACGTAGTTCGTTTATTTCGTCTCCTCAGCATTCCAAAGAATTTTGTAGACACGACAGCACCACCATGGAGTTGAAGTAACAGCAGCAGCAGGCAGTTAAGAGCAGTCGGAGCAGCATTAGCAGCAAAGATCTTTCCTACAAGAAGACTAGACTAGTACTACAACTAGTCTACTAGACACTAGACTATTCCATCGACAGTGTATTATTTTTAATTTTACTACACAACCAAGACCAGCTTGCAGTAGCAGTAGTAGTTGATAAGCTTTGTGTTATACTGGTATACCCCATCCGTTCTTAATTTTGTTAAATCATGTGGAATAATTGGGCCGAATCTGCTCGTAAGAATTTTCAAGAAGTGAGTGAAAAGGCTGCCGAAGCATTGGAAAAAACGGGTGATGCCTTGACGAAAGCTGCATCGAATCCACACAGCAGTGGTAGTAGTAGTCGCAAGGTACAAAAGCCCAAACCTGTGGACATCACGTCACCGCGTAATTTAGAAAGTATTCCCGCTGCAGAAAGTCCAGCAGCAGAAGCAGGAGCAGCAGCTACTACCAGTACGACGGGAAGCAGTGCGGATGATATTCGTGCAGCAGCCATGGCAGCATTGGCGAGAGCTGATTCGGCTGAAGAAGGATACAAACGACGCAGCAACAGCAAAAACAGCAATAATTACAGTAGCAACAGCAACACTAGCAGCAGCAATAATAACACGCCAAAATCAAAATTGTCACTTCCACATCTTCAATTAAAAAGTCCCGATTTTCAACATTTGAGTCAAAATGTGAGCAAAGGTTGGCATACTTTTACGGAATCCGCCAAAAAGGGTGTAGCAGCGGCACAAGAAGCAGTGGAACTAGAACAGAAACGATTGGAATTATTGGTATCACAACGTAATGCACCAAAGTATTATTCTCGTGAATTACGCTTACCACTGGATGTTCCTGCGTTAAAGGCTGCAGAGGTCGTGTACGTGACGGATAGAATTATTAGTATGAGTCATCCAGCTCTGCCAACAACAAACAATAATAACAGCAACAATAGCAATGACAACATTTCGGGTGAACGGAAGTTGGCCGCTGTGGCACATTTGCTCGAAAAAAGACACGGTTCCGGAAATGTCATGATATGGAACCTTTCGGAGGTATCGGATTATCACAAACATGCCAGTGCTGTTTTGGAACGTGTCGGACCCGTAATGGCATTTAGTTTTCCAGGATCACCAGCACCACCCTTGGGATTGTGGTTACAGCTACTGCTGAGTCTGGAACGATGGCTACAGGCATCGTCGGATAATGTGGCGGTCGTACACTGTTTAACCGGTAAGGGACGAACATCAACAGTGCTGGCCGCATTTTTGTGCTGGATGGCCGAGGCTGGATTCGAACAAACCAAAATGACGACAGCATTACAGTATGTGGCACAGTGTAAAAAAATGTCTGTTCAAGAATTGACCATTCCATCGCAACGACGGTATGCACAATACTTTACCAATATGTTGGAAGGTATTAAACCACAGCAACCACCACTCGTACTCAAACGCATTATTATGAGTGAAGCGCCACACGTACGTGTATCCGTAACCTATTTTGTTTTTGTTTTGTTTAATTTTTGTTTTCTGCATGCATGGACACTTTTCTGATTGTGTCTGTTTTGGGATGGTAACTCACACGCGATAGCATTTTTTTCATGTTTGCTGTAACATTTTTCTACCACAATTATTTAACATTTTCTGACACAATTATTTAGTTTGCCCTTGGACCTCCCATTTCCAACAAGAACAAGAAAGACAGCAAGGAATCATCCTCTACTGACAGCAGCAACAATGACAAAGACAGTGCTGCCGTATCATCACCCACCAAACAAGATCATCATGGTCGTAATGATAATGAAAATGATGATGATGGTTCGCAGCAAGTTGGTGAAAATAGGGACCGCATGGGATGTGCGCCCTACGTTCAAGTCTTTCAAGCAGGACAGCTCCTACATACCGTCGCAGCAACGTTGCACTTTCAACAACAGCCGGACACCTTACCATTTTGTCAGGTTGCCGATGGTAGTATTGCCTTTCACGTCGATCAGGTCATTCAGGGTGATGTATTGATCCGGTGTCGCCATTTGGCGCATTCGACGCGTCAAAAAATTAGCATGTTCAGAGCCGCCTTTCACACAGGATACGCTCCTCCTAATGTCTTGCGCTTTACCAAGGAACAATTGGACGGTGCCTGTAACGATCCGAGATTTCCCGACGATTTTTTTGTTGATTTGATCTTGGAACCCTGTACCAATGAACAGGCTGCACAATTTTATCAGGAACAAGAATTTGAACTGCAAGAGAAGCAGCGGGAAAGAGAAGCGGCCGCGGAATCTCATCAGCACGTTGAAAAGGATGCCGTCGTGTCGGCGTCTACCTACGATTCCATGCTACACCGCGACTCGAGATTCTGGGACGTTATTGCGGATCACCTGAAACAGAACGAATCTAAAAAGGGAGAAGGAAGTAATGAAAATGATGATGCCAACAAGGATGATGGTGATGGCGGCGATGATGATGAGAGTACGAAGAAGAAGCGATTGTGGGGACCCACGGTCGGAAAGAGACGTGTCTTTACATCGTCGTCTTCGAAGGCGGATGATAATACTGCAGATGGTAAACAGGTTGGTGGCTCTCAGGGGTCGACTCCAGCTCAGGCTGCCTTGCAGACTTTTTCCATTGGAGGTGAACTCGATTTCTTGCCAGAACCCGAAAAAAAGTCAGCTGCCAAACCGAAGGGACCGCCAAAGAAGGATACGTTGATGGAGGCTCTCATGGGAGCACTGGAACTAGATGACCACGAGCCAGTTAAGACAGAAGAAATAACGTTTGACGATGATCAGCCCGCCTTTGCCGCAGAGCCGTCTCCTGTTGCAGTCCAACCACAACCTACTATGGTCGACCTGCCGCCTGTGGCCACTCCTCTTGCATTAACAACCGCCGAAAATGCCAAGTCGCCAGCACCTGCGACAACGAAAAGCAGCGTAACAACGACTCCACCTGCAGAGGATGCCGCCACAAAGCCGGGTGTACCAACGACTGCTGCCGAAGCCAAGGCCCCGGAGAAGGAACCGGCTGCCGCCACTATCAACAAACACGCTGCTGACGAAACGACGACAAAAGCTCCTGCGCAACAAAATTCAAATGTGACAACAGAATCTATTAAGGAAGCGGAGAATGTACCGGGGGCAGCTATTGACGACGATTTAGATATGGATGCTCTTTTAGCAGATGATGATGACGACGATTTCAACCTCGATGATTATGACGTCGATGCCGAAGACGCCGAATTGGAAGACTTGGAGGCATTTTTGAATTCCAAGTAATGACTGGTTTACATTTCTATGATTACAAAAAATTTAAATTTAATAGTTCAAATCAAGATACGTGTTCATTGCTCATGAGAGGCCTCTTCGTGCTCATTTGGCATCCATCTATTAAATATAATGGGTGTTATTGGATGGTCATCGTCACTTTTTTTATTCGGTCAACAAAGATCTCTTGCTACCGAATGTGTTGAAAGTAAAAAAAGTGAGTGCCGCAGAGAGTCCTATTGGCGACAGAAGCACGTGGATAGCACCAAAGAACGCCAGAAGGAGTACAAACGTGATCGCTTGTAACAGCACTGGCTGGCCAAGCCAGAGTTTGAGGAGCAGATAACCAAAGTGACCGTACCAATCTAGCTTCTCTTCTTCCGCGTTTTTGCTTGTTGAGCAGCCGTCGTCTGGCGTGGCATTGCAAATATCGAATGGAAGGTACAGGCACATGGCACGATACGGTGACATCAAAATGTGGATAAAATCTTGATGCGACATGACCTTCCATCCATCCTCAGTATTGATGTCGGCTATAGAATGGGTGACGAAGCTAGTGGTACTGTTCTCTCGAAAGAGATGAATGTGTTCTGTGCCCAAAAAGGAGGCGTAGGTTGAAGCCACGATTCCGTCCACAATGATGGTACCGTCTTTGGTCAGTGGATTGTAGAGACCATTTCGGATAACATTTTGAATGTCCACGACTCGTGACTTGTGCAAATACTGTTGTGCTCCGGTTGCGAGGGAGAAACTTCGAAAGTTTCTTGAGTAGTTGAAGGTATCTGAATCCACTATGTAGACATAGTCGCCTACTTGGACCTGCCACGCTGGAATGGGATTTTCGTAGTCGACCACATGCAGCATGTGGTTGGCAGTGATTTCCAAGGGCTGGACGTCATCCTTGCTTCGACTATGCTGGGTATGAATTTGAAGGTAGGGTGTTTGTTTGGTCTTGCTCGAGTGGAACATGCTGTAGATTGGTTGATATTCTCCGCTACCGGTCAAGACTCTGTCGCCCACTTGCAAGTCTTTCATGGCAACCCAGCCAACGTTTTCTACCTGTGCCCTAACATCTGGTGCAAAGCATTCAAAGATATTTGTAAAAAAGTCATTCAAATTGTTGAAAAAATCCAAAATATTCTCAAAAAAGTCCGTGAAGCTTTCAATATATTCTTCCAAGGCAGGTACGCAGCGTCGTTCGGAATTGGATATAATGGTTTTGTCGGTACACTGCTTGTCAAAAGTACCATTAGTTTCGCAAAAGACTTGATAATTGGGCACCTCTGGCTCATAGTATTCGTCACCGATATGCCAGCAGAGCGTTTGGTTAAATGACGTAGCATTAAAGAACATACGTTCCCAATAGACTAGATTTTCAGGTTCCCATAACTCAATGTCTTCGTTGAAGACTTGATTGTTCTCGAACCTTCGGGAGGTAAAAATTTGGTTGGGACGGAGTGGAAAGAAGTATGAGATGGTGTGTAATTTATACAAAGGCTACATTGTTTGTAAGTTTGTTTGTATGTGCTTACATGGAAATGGAATTTGTGAGGCTGCCAACATTCCAACCAGTCAATCCAGAACCAGCATAGTTGGAATTTTCAAAGGTGCTTTGCATAATGTCGACATTAGAAGTATCAAAGAATTGTAAATCTCCCTTAAAGCCTGTAGCACCAAAAAACATGTAACTCATATCCAACAGATCAGGCATGTAGGACCAAGGTAATGAGGGTGGATTGAAGGATATGGCATCCCGAAACATGGAGTGCATATTCGTAGCCGACACGGGAGTCCATGTTGCTAGATTCTGGTTAAAGGAACTAGCGCCCCAGAACATGCCATGAAAGTTCTAATGAAAATAGGAAGAAAGAGTCGACTTTAGCTACAAAGTATGCATATCCACACCATCCGTTCTCTTAAAAAGACGTACCTCAACACAGCTCACATCCCATCTCGTGATGTCATCGTTAAAGGACGTTCGGTCCTTGAACAGATTGCGCATACTGGTAACGGCTCGAACATCCCAAAATTGAATGTTGCCAAATCTAGTCAAAGCTTCATTAATATCTTCGAACCAAAGTTTCACGGCAATTTCAATAGTCGAATCATCGATGGGCTCGCTTATAGTCGAATAACCACCAGGAGCATAATCTCGATCTTCCAAGCCACCGTTATCGACAGCATCGGACCATCCAACAGTCGAAATACGCCGTTGTTGACGGCGATAGGATGCACAGTAGTCTTTGTCCGACTTGGACAAGGCCGTCGTCAGCAAGGCCAAAGCACAGGATAATAAAAGTAAATGAAACTGCCGCATATTATGTTTTCTATTGGCAAAATAACAACAATGGAGGAGAATCAACAGGCGAGAATGAGTATCCTGTGATGGAACCTCTTCAGCTCTGCATTCGTGTACTTGCAGTCTATCTGGCAAATACTACTAGTATTTGCCGATTGGGTGGTTGATGGCGTCAGCTTGCCTTGAGATATTAAAAGAAAGGACAAAGAAAAGTGAGGTGGGAACCATCAAGAAGGTTAGATATGGTATTTAGCAACTTTCACATCTCTAATCCGTCGCCAACGGGAGCTCGACTGGCTTGATGCATACAAATGTGCGTCTTCGTTGCATTTCATACAAAGATATTTCCTTTATAATGGTAGCACTGAAATCTTACTAAAAGTACTAGTTTCTGTATGAATATTAATTTTCTAAATATATATTTTTTATCAAGAAAAATATATTTTGAAACACCCTCGTCCGGCTATGAGCTGAGCTCATGCACAGCTTACTCGTTTTCAACTAGTTCCAGCGCCATGGCATGATAGTTCTTGACATATTCTTGGACTAAACCATGCCCTTTACTTTCCCATTCATTTCTGTTCTGTTGGGCGTAGTTCAAATACTCATGACTAGAGACACCAAAGACTCCACAAGTCTCCAGCTTCTTGGCCAAGGGAATGATGTAAAAGTCAAAGAAACCAAGCTCACCCTGATACCAGCTTTCAGATGGATCCTTGTCTGATCTACCCTCTTCATAGGCCTTGTACATTTCTTGGAACAACTTTTCATTCCACTTGCGAAACACAACCCAGTGCTGCATTGTATGACTCACATCACTGGCTTGCATCAAGTGCTCCAACACAATAGTGGCTTTGCGGTTGATAGAGTCAAGTGGGTGGATTTCAACCTCTGAGTCCTCTTCATTGAAAGCTTTTTCCCATCTAGCTTTCCGTTGAGCACCCAGGTCTTTATCCATAATGTCAGTGGCCATGACAACATTCACAACAATAGAGCGGAAACGCTCAAACTCATCCTTGGTGGTAAAGATGCAGTCTTGAAGATCCGTGTAGTCATCACTCATGAAAACGTCCCATGCCAAATCAACAGAATTCTGTTCAGCCACACTCTTATTGTTATACTTTGCTGCCAGAGGATCATTCTCATTCACCAAGGTAGAATTGGGCACACCAGGATGGTCAGCATCGTGGATGAGAGCAGAGATTATACAGGCAAACTGAGTCAATGGATCTGAAGTAATGCCAAATGTATGGTCATGGAGATTGGCAGCAATCTGATCATCAGTGACACCCTCTCTTGCAGTAATGTCATTGGGGTTAACAATTCTACTGAGCAGCTTTGTCACACTCATTGTCACATGAGAGGCATGCTCAAAGGAATGAAATGGGTTGTCATGATACAAGCCAGCAATATGGAAGACCAAGTTATGTAGCTGTTCCAGCACTTTGTTGGGCAACTCAATGGTATTCGGATCTACGTGGTTATGGACACACCTAGCATCAAACTGTGGCAGAGCTAGAACATCCTTCACCTCATCCAAGACATAGCCAGTTTTCTCCTTATTCATCTTGGATTTGCGTCGTCGTGGTGCAACATCTCCAAGGGATTGGCGACGAGCAACAACCTGCTTCAACACAGAAGCAAGGACTGTAGTATTCCAGGACACAAGTCGCTTGTCTTTAGGTTCTAGTTTTCGATTTGCGCCGCTATCTGTAGTGGTACCAGAAATCACACTTCCGCTTGATTTTTTTCCAGTGCTTGCAGAACCAGAGATAATCTTGAGCCAAAATGTCTTTAGTTCCCCTTTTCCTTTCGCAAAAATTGCATCTTCTCTCTCAGTGACCCATTTGCTCCTACCACTGGCAATGAGAGCATCAGCGGTTTCCAGTGAAACATGTATTTTTCCTGGAATACCAGTACTTTCCATTCGACTTGCAGTGTTCATAGTATCACCAAAGAGCTGGAATCTACCTTTGTCACCGCGGAGGACCCCTGCTGTAACTGGTCCAGAATGCAAACCAACCCGCAAGCTCAGGTCTGCTGTATCAGGTCCAAGACTTGATTCCAAGTTCCGTACATTTTCTTTCATCTTGTGGAGGCATTCTGTGGCAAACTTTGCCATGATGGGTGCATGGTCTCTTCTAGGGACAGGTAAACCTGCAACTGCTACGTAGCAGTCTCCAATAGTTTCAACCTTGAAAACGCGGCGTCTTTTTGCAATCTGGTCAAACGAATGATATACAGTTTCAAGAAGAGTGAATACTTGAATTGGTTCTCTTGTTGAAGACCAGGCCGTAAATCCACTCATATCAGCTATGATGAAGAGTGGGTGGGCTTATGAGACAAACAGAATATACATGATGTATGTTCAACAGATCAAGCAGAGACGCAAGGCTTACCGAACATAATAGTGGTTTCTGGGAACAAATCAGCAATAGGTTTGCTGCCAAAGATTGCCTCGCTGGTATTTTCGCTGCTGAATGGAGATGCGCGCGCCTTGTTCGAGTTATTGAGAAAAGCGCCGCTGTTGTCCTTGGTTGGCGCTTTCGACTGTTCCAAGAGTCGGTCCCGAACGTTTTCGGGGAAAAGAGACGCCACAATCTTGTTGGTTCGCTCTGCAGAGTGCATCACCTTGGTTTGGCGCCTCTGCACGAGTACGTCGTAGAGCAAAAATCCCGTAGCCGTCAGTAGGAAACAGCACACCACAACGACCGCATAAACGTACGGATCACTGGTGGTGAATTGCTCTCTCCACTCTTGGGACGGGTATACGTGTCCGTAATAATGACAAAGTTCAATGTCGCCTTCTGCCGCAGCACTTTCTGGAGAAAATTCAAACATTTCATCGATAGGGTCATCATCCACACGTGTATCGTGGAGATTTCCTTCTCCAATGTACACAGCTCTGTGACCAAATATCTCGTAGGTAAATTTTTGGCCGCAGCTGCTTTCCAGTATTACGAAGATACCCAATGGAGAAGATGGCAATACATCCGTGAAGTAGGCTCCCCATTTGATGAATGCCGAAAGAAAGGCTACCATCGTACGGTTCTCGTCCAGAGTATCGTACACGGGGGAGAGGACGTAGCTGTGAGGTTCTGTATATCCCTCCGGGTCAAAACGGTACTCATAGTTGGTCTCCAGGAACGTAGCCTCGACACTAGGAGTGATGACGGGATGGTCGACGACCAACATGCTGTCGATAGAGTCCTTCAACGCTGGGTCGCTCCTCAAATCTTGATTAATCTGGGTAGCGTAATCGCAGGTAGGAGCCCGTTGCCAGATCGGGGCGTAGAAAGGCTCTTGTTGAACTCTATTTCTCGCGTAGCGATCGTCGGGATTGTGAAGCCACATGTAGGGAGTGATACCCGTTGCATTCCAACGGACCGTCTCATCGTGCTCGTAGTTTGTCTTGTAGGACTGGACTTTGTACAGTTCGGGGTGGACGATATTATCGTACGCGTGCGCCTCAGCTATCCAGGCTTGGTTCTGTTGAGTGAACTCGGTCCATGCATCCACATCCTTAGCGTATACCAATGGATTGATGGAGATAGTGTGGGCCTTTGTTTCTTTATTCGAAAGGAGTCCCCGAACTTGAAAGTGAGGAAAGACCACAAAGGGCCAAGTGGTTCGTTGATCCAACGCGTACGACGTTAGCGTCGCCCCAAATGATTCGAGACTTCCGTGCACACTGATCGCCTTGAGTCTTGAAAACTCTTGAATTGTATTCGAAACGCCTTTGAACTGTAAGTCATTGCGATAATCCGAAGAAAGTGGTGATGATGAGTTCGTTGTAGTTGTAGCGTAAACAAGTTTAAGCGAAGAGAAGCGCCCATGATAGAACACAAATAAGCATAAGTAATCGTACCTTGACGTGATATTCGCTCTTTTCTTGTGATTTGACGAGAGCATACGTGAAGTACCCTGCTAACACAGCAACTGCTGCAATAACGAAAAGCAGGAGAATCTTGGAATACCTTAACATGGTTGTCTCTTCCCTGGCCAAGTTGAAACTAGAGCTTGAGTTGCTCCCTCCTTCTCCCGACGTTTTGTTCATGGTATCCGTGTGTCCCGAAGAACCGCTAACCCCGGATCTTTGCGATTCATCGTTCCTTTCGGATTTTTCGCTGCCATCGTCATCCGCTGTAGTAGTGGCTTGACGGACAGCATCTGAGGAGGAGGACGCCGTCGTGGCTCTACTGATATTGCTGAGGATATTCATGGTTGATCGAAAGCAGAATTCTTTTTTATTTTAATTTTCAACAACTTTTACTGGACAAGAAGTGAAAAAAAATGCAAAATGCTGAGATTGTGAACTTCAGAAAAATCATGCGGTGGTATTTGCTTTGCGGATCCTCTAGCTAGACTATCTAAACCTGAGCGAGAGGGAAATTGTGATCGTACCTGGTAGGAGTAATAAGAAAGGAGTACATTAATTCTTTGGTCATTACATAGTCTTAAACGCACTTATACTACTCTTACGTGGCAGGTGCGTTCGAAGACCAGTGTATCTGGTGCTGGTACCTGGTACTGTACGTACCTGGTATACTATTCTTCCCAATTTGAAGTCAGAACCACAAGTTATTTCATTCCTACCAGTAGTAGCTACTCTAGTACCTGGTACTGGTAGTTTTTGTTGGAACTTGTTCAACCATCGTCGATTCGAATACCAGGTACCACGTACAGGTACTGGTACTTCTTCACTAGCAGGTACTACTAGTAGTTAGCAGTAGTAGTAACAGTGGCTACTACTATTAGATATTTAGTTCCTCGACTTGAACTTCGCGATCATTGGTCATGCTGTTGATATTGGTTGATTGTTCCTTCTTGAGCGGTCACTGACTCAGCGATGACATCACCTACCTGGTAGTACCTGGTAGTACCTGTTACGGTACACTAGGTACCTGGTACCTGGTACCAGTCGGTAATGGTACCTGGTATGGTAATGAGACGAATAGGATGAAGAAAGAATAATGCTGCTGCGAGTTATTTTAGACTCCTACTCCTACCGGGTACCATAATATAAGATTACCTGGTACCGTAGAGTAGGTTCGAACAGCTGCCTATTTACAATAATTTTTGGGAATGACCATCTCTGTGAGTTTTGTTTCCGCAGTACTTATGCCTTATCTCTTCGATCTTGCTTATCTTGAAAAATAAAATAAAATGACCAGCTTTGCATGTAAAATTACTACGGGGTAGTAGTAGACTAGTCTACTACGAGCGGGTTACGGTACTAGTGCCATTTATGTACCTTTTCTTCCTTCTTCTTGGGCCAGGAAGAATTCGATGATGTTCGCCAGCCAAAAGAATCAACTTACTGTACGTGAACATATTGGCCGTCGTCGACGCGCTCATTTTCTCTTCAACTGTGCCACGTCGTAGATTTTCGTCCAGTAAATAAACGTTGCGTGTTGCTCAGGACCAGAGGCTACCGAATAATACCTGGTACCACCAACCATACCTTGGTACTATTCCAGTAGAGGCTTCGCGGAGCCCTAAAGAGTGTTTGTCATCACAGTCACGTCTAAAAAAGGGCATACAAAAAAGCTACAATGCCGCGAACATTCCTACTACTAGACTATTACCGTAGGTTCTCTTAAAGTAGTACCTGGTAGTAGAGTACCTGGTACTTCTGAAAGCAAAAAAATAAGTAGAGTAGCCTAGTAGTAGTCTAGCTTTTTTACAACATACGGTAGGTCTACTCCTTTAGATACTAAATATGCATCGTGTAGACTCGTTAATTATAGTAGCGCGACAGCAGCTCGACAGTCTTAAAAGACAGCAACATCAGTCAGGACAGCAAGAGCTGTACTAGTAGTTGAACTAAAGTTACCAGTTACCAGTAATTAAACTGCGAGGTGTTTTCGTAGTACATGCACACATGTTGCTATTCGATGTTTCCATTGAACTCAAAGTACAAATTGGGATGCTGTATCATCTATCATCCGATTGTTGATGGTCTCGTTCCAAGGAAAAAAGATCCGGACAGATGTCGGTCACCAATCACCAGCACCCGTCGGTAAAACCATACGTCGATGCTGATACCTATCTGATGTCTGATGTCTGATGTATGCTGGTGACCCGAACGAAGATTTAGGGAGGTGCTTTCGCAATATCCGAGTACCGAGTATCCGCGAGCTCGAGATGACATTTCTGTCGTCTGTTGTCTTCCCCTAGAATTTTTCACCGGGTATTATGGGCATTGTTTGGACAACGACGACTGCGAAGATGTTGACGAGGATATCTTGGAACCAGGCGTTTATCAGTACGGGCACGATGGTTCCTGACTTCGAGGACAAGAGATGCTATCGTCTATCGTATATGCAAGGTGGAAGTCGTAGTTTTCATGTTTGATATGGGGAATCATTGGGACGATAACGACTGTGAAGAATTCTTTTTAGCTCGCGGATAGAACATTGAGAATCTATAATCTGGCTGTCGGGAGAAGCGAAGCTCTGACGACATTGACATCTGTGAAGAAATAATAATCAGTTTTATGTCTTCAAAAAACCCTTCTTTCCTCATTGAGAATATTAGGACCACAAAGTCGTTTTCGGGAGTCTCAGCCATTACAAGATTGCGACGGTCGGTTAACACATCTTTTGCAAAGACTATACCTACTCTGTTGGTCAATATATCTGTAGCTCTACCAGGGTGTTGTCCAAGAAGGGTCTCTTTATCGCTGCTGCCGGTGTGAATCTTTCGGATGGAATCGTTACACATGCTAGTGAAGAGAACCCAACAGCAACTAACTCTGACTTTTCAAGATCTCAAGGGCAACTGCAGCGGAAAAGTGGCGGGATAATGAAAAAATGCAATAAATAATTTGTTACGTGTACTATATATCATTGCACCAGCTAAGAGAAACTATCACCAGAAAAGGTTCTGCGCGGTGGTCTTTCAGGTTTTCCGTTAAAATGTCCCCTGCCGGTGTCATTTGGGTTTTTGATTCTCATTAGGTAGTCCTTGACCAACAACTCCCCTTTCACTTCCCACTCCTTCCGATTGGCTTGGGCATAGGAAAGATACTCATGACTAGAGACACCAAAGACTCCACAAGTCTCCAGCTTCTTGGCCAAGGGAATGATGTAAAAATCAAAGAAACCAAGCTCACCCTGATACCAGCTTTCAGATGGATCCTTGTCTGATCGACCCTCTTCATAGGCCTTGTACATTTCTTGGAACAACTTTTCATTCCACTTGCGAAACACAACCCAGTGCTGCATTGTATGACTCACATCACTGGCTTGCATCAAGTGCTCCAACACAATAGTGGCCTTGCGGTTGATAGAGTCAAGTGGGTGCCTTTCAACCTCTGGGTCCTCTTCATTGAAAGCTTTTTCCCATCTAGCCTTGCGCTGAGCACCCAGGTCCTTGTCCATAATGTCAGTGGCCATGACAACATTCACAACAATAGAGCGGAAACGCTCAAACTCATCCTTGTCTCCATAAATGCAGGACTGAAGATCCTGGTATTCAGAGCTTGTAATAATATCCCATGCCAAATCAACAGAATTCTGTTCAGCCACACTCTTGTTGTTATACTTCGCTGCCAGAGGATCATTCTCCTTCACCAGCGTAGAATTGGGCACACCAGGATGGTCAGCATCATGGATGAGTGCAGAGATGATACAGGCAAACTGAGTCAATGGATCCGAAGTAATACCAAAGGTATGGTCATGGAGGTTGGCAGCAATCTGATCATCAGTGGCACCCTCTCTTGCAGTAATATCATTGGGGTTAACAATTCTACTGAGCAGCTTTGTCACACTCATTGTCACATGAGAGGCATGCTCAAAGGAATGAAATGGGTTGTCGTGATAGAGACCTGCAATTCTGGCTAACATGTCTGTCATCTGGGAAGCAACAGAGTCAGAAATTGCAATGGAGTTTGGATCAACATGATTTTCAAAAATGTTGGCATCGAATTGGGGCAAGGATAAAATTTCCTTCACCTCATCAAGGAGAGTGTCACATTCTTGAGGTTTTGCAGTGGTCAGCTTTAGTTTTTTAAACGTTGAGGAGGAAGTCTTGCGGGATGCACGCCTAGCCATAATTTGTCTCAAGAGTTTGAGAAGTATATCAGCATTCCAGCTTACAAGCCGCTGCTGCTTGGGCTCTAGTGTGTCAAGAGCAGTTTTTGGTTCATTGGAAGTGTTGAATGTCTGATCCTGGGCTTCGTGCTTCTCCTGGCGGCGTTCTGCCCTCGAGATCTTATCTGCCTCGCAATCCTCAGAGTCAGCACCAGAGAAGTGCGAGCTGGCACCACCAGTGTCACTAGATTCTGCATGGATTTTCACCCAAAAAGTCTTTAGAGAACCCTTTCCTTTAGCAATAACCTCATCTTCCCTCTCTATCACCCATTTTTCCTTGCCACTGGCAATCAAAATTTCAGCTGTATCACCTGAGACATGAATCCTGTCAGGAAGTCCAGTACTTTCAAGTCTACTTGCAGTATTCATGGTGTCTCCAAAAAGCTGAAACCTTCCCCTCTCCCCACGAAGTACTCCTGCTGTAACTGGTCCAGAATGTAAGCCAATCCTAACAGTTAGATCAGCAGTATCAGGACCAAGAGTTGTTTCCAGCTGATGGACCAATGACTTCATCTTGTAAAGACAATCACTTGCAAACTTAACCATCACAATGGCGTGTTGCTTTCGGGGCATAGGAAGACCTGCAACAGCAACATAGCAGTCACCAACTGAAAATAAAGGATGATTGACCATTTATCAGAATCAATGCTTTCAAAGAATACAATTTCAGTCAATACCATGTTCGCTTTCTTACCTGTCTCAACCTTGAAAACACGTCGACGCTTAGCAATCTGATCAAAAGAATGGTAGACTGTCTCCAGAAGTGAGAAAACTTGACCGGGCTCTCTCACACTGCTCCAAGCTGTAAATCCAACCATATCACAGCTGTCCAAAAACATTGTGAAATGTGTGAGGGTCAGTTACTTCACGAAAGTTCAAAGGCGCGTACGTGATCGATTAAACTTACAACATGATCGTCGTGGCAGGAAAAAGGTCGGCAATAGGCTTGCTACCAAAGATTGTTTCGCTCGACAAAATATCACTTTTACCTTTGCCCTGGGGTACATTTTTCCTGTTGGCCAAAGCCGAAGACGGATCAGACCAAGGTGATGGGTCATCGTTGTCATTACCATTCTTAGCCGCAAGTCCATCCATAAGACGATCTCGGACATTGGCTGGGAAGAGCGAGTTGACAATAGCATTTGTCTTCAATGCTGAATTCATCACAGCTTCTTGGCGGCGTTGGACAAGGATATCATACACAAGAACGACGACAGTTGTGATAAGAAAGCAAGCTATCACACCGGCTGCAAATGTATACGGCTGAGTCGTAAAGAACTTGTCTTTCCATTCCTTCGAAGGCTGGACGTGCGCATAGTATTGGCACAATTCAACGTGGTGTTCACCGTCATCGTAGACGTCCTCTGGTGTAAACTCATACGTGTGTTCCAAATGATCCGCGTCTAGACGTGATACATGGTGATCACCTTCTCCAAGAAAGACTACATCATGTCCTCTGTGAAAAAAGGAGGGATAAGAATAAGAATATTAACACGGGCAAAGGCTGGGGGGAATTCTCCTTCGTTGAATACTTACAAGATTTCGTATGTGAAGCTTTGATTGCAAGTGGACTTTAAAACTACAATGATGCCTTGCTCGGTGATAGGTAAGACGCGTTCGAAATATGTGCTCCACCTCAAAAAAGCAACAAGGACCGCCACAGCTGTTCGATTGGCCGTCAAGTTATCATGGATTGGTTCCAAAATGTAGCTGTGGGGCTCTTTCAACTTGTCCGTATCAAAACGATGGTCGTAATTCGTTTCCAGATAGGTTCCTTCGACCACTTGGGAAATGACGGGATGATCATGAGATAGCATGCCGTCAATGAGATAATCAAAGGTTGGCTGACTCCTGAGATCGTAATTTACCAGTGGAGAGAAGTCACAAGCTGGAGCTTGATGCCAAATAGGAGCATAGTAAAGTGATTCTGCAACGGGCTTTCTCCCATGATCGAAGTCGTCGTCGGCCAGTTCTCCGGTAGGAGTCGTCCAAACATAGGGTGTTATTCCTGTTACACTCCAAGGCAGCGCCACGTCATGTGCATGCTCGGACTCGGCCGCTACGATGTCGTCATCGGGCAAATAATGGTGCCTCTGGTAAAGTTTCTTGTTTACCGTTTCGTCATATGCGTGGGCTCGCTCCATCCAGTCTTGATGTTCTTCGGAGAACGTAGTCCAGGCTTCGAGATCATTTTGCGTTACGAGGGGGTTAATAGACACTGTGTGGGCACCCGTAATGCTATTGGAAAGCAATCCCTTCACCTGAAAGTCCGGGATCACAACAAATGGCCAAGTCTGGCCACTCGATGCCGCTGTTGAGGTTATGTGAACACCGAGGCTCTCCATGTTTTCAACAACAGTTTGTGCCCTGAGCTGCGAGGCCTCCTCGATTTCCTTGGCAACATTCTGAAACTGTGGCAGATGAATATAAAGCAATTTGGTATATACTAAGCGTTGAGAAACTGCTGTCTGAATATCTCAAAGAAAGATTCGCCATGACGCCTGGCATTACTATCATATGGAACACACATACCTGGGATTCGTACTCCTGTCTTTCTTGGTTCTTGACATAAAAGTAGGTCAATGTTGCTGTGGATATAGCAAGCACGACAATCACAACGACGACCAAGAGTTTAGACCACCTGAGCATCTGAGTCTCTTTTTTGCCGACCTGAAAGGATTCCGAAGAATCGCCTTTTCCACCGGTAGACTCTCCGGTGCTGGAATTTTTGTGACCATTGGAAGACTCTTGCTTGCTACTTTCTTCGTCGGGATCTTCCGTGACAGGTTTCAATACACTGTCCACTGCGGGAGATTTGCTGCCGCCAAATAGTTTGTGCATTGTCTTGATTTTCTTTGGTAAAATGAATAATTATGTTAAAACTGTAAATAATAATATGATGTGATCGAGTAGTCCATTATTACTCAACTAAAAAAAAATACTTGTAATTTACTATCAGGGATAGTAGAAGTGTTTTTCGGCAGGAACAGTACATAATGATGTTTGCTCTGTGTCTTTTCGGCAGATGCATCTTAGATCTTAGTCATAAATTGATCCTGTTGGTTAGTGACCAAATGCAGTGGCAACGCAAATCTGTTAAGGATATAAGGAGGATTATTTCAGAGCTTCTTCGCGCGGTGTTGCATACCTGGTACCTGGTAGAAGTCGTTTTCCGGTCAGTGACTACGCCTACCGGTACATGATTTAAGCTTCACATCGGAACTAACTTACAAGGTACCTGGTACGGTACTAGTCTAGTTGTACAAGGTACCAGGTACCTGGTATGGTACCAGTAGTCTAGTGGTACTGGTAGGGAGAAGCTATTGAAGCAGCTAAAGCTGGCATACTGTAGTTGCATTCTGCTGCTACTACCAGTACCTGGTAACAGCAGTACGTGGTACAGTACTACTCGTGCTAAAATTTGGTCGTCCCTGAAGAACATTCGGCGAGAATTTATGGCCAGTGGTTACACGTAGACACGTCTCAGTGCCAAAAATGAAAGATGGGGCAGGAGCAAGAAAGCCAAAGCAACACCGCAGAATCCAACTGCACCATCCGCGAGAAAGACATTTTTGGGTTTGGTAGGAAGGTTGCCAGCCTGAGTATTTCAATTCGAAGATGAACGCTGGGATTATCATAAGATTGGTCAATGCCTTCCTTGGAATTTCTTTAATGCGGATCTTTTCATCTGTTCGTTATTTGTACGAAATAATGTTATTTTAGCGACGAAGAGAGAAAGCTGTGTAGTTATCATCTTTTGTTCTCTCTCTAACCTCTGAACATAATATTTTTAGCTGGCTGTCGTCGCCCAATGAAAGGTCTACCGGCGAATGGTAGCTTTCTTATACCATCTTTCGTTTTTTATTTCTAGCAATAAAAATAGTGCGACTGGTGAATTTTACCGTAGCAATAATTGAATAATAATATTAATGGCGGGCATTTGATCACGAGTCGCTATTAACTAGACTACAGTATTGGCACAAAATTCAAAAGCTATTTAGACGCGCACTTATTTATGAAGTATTAATCTTTGCGCGCCAGAGCCGTTATTACATGCATCACAATAGCGCCATATCCCGTTGAGTGCGGAACAACAAGTCTTTAAGTGACAGAACTACTCGTTACATGTAGCTTCGTATGTGTTTGTGTAACTAATCAAATACTTCTTATGTGACAAGGTTACATAGATGACAACTCTGCCTGCATTTAGAATTTCGTATCATGGACTGTTTCCTTGGTCACAAAACGTTGCTACTAGTATTTCATGGCTGCATGAAGACAGTGAGAACATCATCGAGAATGTCGTTCCTGTTATTAATATTTCATTTGGTCGATTTTATCGAAGTGGTAGACTAGTCCCTCGTTTACTTGCACAAAGTGAATTTGCCCTGAACAATGACAAAAATTAAAAAAATTGACCAGGCATTCTGGGCACTGATACTGCTCGTCGCTGTAACAGAGACTGCTGCAGCAGCGCAGTCTGCTCGTCGTTTGCGAACTAAAGAAGCATCAATAACAGAAATAAAAAAAGGAAGGTCCGTTATAGAACCTGACACAACCAGTAATGGCCGACGTGCACGAAAGAGTCTTTTGCGGGTGGAGGATATTCATTCAAGCCGACGAGCACAACAACACAAGCAGCAGCCATCCGAGCGGGAACTCGAAAAGCGATTGGTGGATCTGGAAGATGAAATACTATGGGAGACATTCTTGATGGGAAGACAAGGTGGTAGTTTGTCTTTTGTACCTGTACCGACTCCGACGAGCAATGCTGCCACTCCTCCTCCTTCCGAGTCGCCCACTCCGGCTCCTAAAACTCACACACCAACTCAAGCTCCAATTTCTTCGACACCCACTCCGGCACCAGAAACGGAAACGCCTACTCAAGCTCCAATTTCTTCGTCACCCACTCCGGCAGCAGAAACGGAAACACCTACTCAAGCTCCAACTACAGAAGCTCCGACTACAGAAGCTCCAACTACGGAGACACCAACTCAACTTCCGACAACAAAAATGCCTACAGTGGCTCCAACCTTGGCCACACCCTTGCCCACCATTCGATTTGTTACTACACCACCCACTTTAATCCCAACGACGCCCGTTCCCACGATCACTACGATTCCTCCTACCCCAACATTGATACCAACAGTGGCACTTGTAACACCAAGTCCCATGACAACAATAGCACCACGCTTTTGTGGTTGTTTTGATTGTACCGAAGAAGTTTGGGACACCATTGCAGGAGGTTTCACCTGTGGAGAACGAATCGTGTTCATCATTGGAATGGGCTCGACTGAAGAGGAAGCGTGCAGTATTGTATCAGGAACAGAGTTTCCTACCGAATGTGGTGCTTGCAACCCCGCTACCTGTGACGAAGAGGAAAGAGCTAATGGAGATGCACCCACTGCAACTCCGCGTCTTCCAGCAGGTACCGAATCTCCCGCGAATCAAGCTATTGATTCGGCTGCTTTTTGTGGCTGCGACAAGTGTACTGATGAAGTCTGGAACACAAGGTCCGGTCTCTTCACTTGTGGAGAGCTGATTTTGAGTGTTCAGGATGTTTCTAGTGAGCAAGCGTGTCGTATTATTGGCGCACCGGATTCTGAATTCGCGGATGAATGCTCCCCTTGTGCCTGTGGAGCAATTCCAGTGCTGGACGCCGACGTATCCACTCCTGCAAGCACCGATAAACCTTCTTCAGAGCCTACGAAGACAACAACTCCCTCTTCCACTCCAGTTCCTAACGAGACTCAAACTCGCAATCCTTCAAATAGTACCACAAGCACTCCAACGTCGGTGCCTAACCCAGAAATTACCCCAATACTGACGCGCTGTGGATGCTCCAGTTGTGGTGCATCGTCACTCGCTAACATGGCCGGGGACTTCTCTTGTGGTGACCGCATTGAATTTCTAATGTCGACTGGAGAGCTGGAAGAAGATGCATGTCGTATCGTTGCAGGGATCGAATTTTCGGAAGAATGCGGCAACTGTGATCCTGACAACTGCCAAGAGTTCACCGAAGCGCCCAGTGAGATCAACACTACTTCTACAGTAACGCTATCACCGAAATGTGGCTGCAACGATTGCGAGGCAGCCTCCTACCGCTTGGCAGGCGACAGTACCTGCGGCGATCACATTGATTTCTTGATGCAGCAAGGTTCCACTGAAGAGGAAGCGTGTCATCGCGTTGCTCATGGCGAATTTCCGTTTATTTGCGGACCTGCGTGTGATCCTACTCGTTGCGATGGTAGAGAGTTTGCGTTGGATGCACAGACCCCCATCTACTGCTTTCCAGCATACGATCAGCGCCAGAGGTACGAAAATGTATGGGGAGATTACATTTTGGAAGTGAAGGAAGACGAGCTATTGGGTGTTTGCGGTCCCTCGTTTAACAAGTTCACTAGGAACACTGTTTCGGTACAAGACGACGAACTTACACTTCAGTACAAGAAGAATGGTGACATGTGGGAAGGAAGTGAAGTGCGTGTTGTTCTACCAGACGACAAGATGCCTTTTCAGTATGGAACGTATTCTTGGAACGTCAGAAGTATTCAAGTCAAGAATGTGAAGACCGGTGTTGTTCGACAAGACTACTTGCCTCCTTCGTTGGTGTTAGGTATGTTCACATGGGATGCCACGGAGGATTTTACAGTGCGAGAAAACTTCAATAACGAAGTAAATGTTGAATTGGGACGCCTTGGCGACCCTAGCAGTGAAACAGATGGTCAATTTTTGGTCCAGCCTGTCGGTGAACCCAATCGGCACCGTTTCAGTACCAAAAACGAAAACGGCGACTTTCAACAGGCCCCCCAAGAATACTCCTTTACCTGGAACCCCGCCGAAATTGCCTGGGAGACGACCGCCGGAGTCGAAGGCGCGGATCACTCTTACACTACCGAACAGGCCATTACGCTCGGATTGGATGACTTTGTGCAGTGCCCATCTACCAACCTGGAAATTCGCATAAATCTGTGGAACCTGAAGGGGACGCTGATAGCTCCAATGGAAATGAACGACGATGAGATGGTGGAAGTTATAATTGATAACTTTACGTACACTCCGACAAATCGCACCGGAGTTGAGGACGGGGACTTTTGCAGCAGGAACTGTCAGTGTATGGAGGGATCCGAATGCTCGTTGGCGAACAATCGATGCACACCCACTGCTGCTGTGGATGGTGTTTCTGGTGGGGACAAATTGTGATAAGGTCACTCGTGTGTGTTTGTGGTGATAGAATGACAGACAGACGATCCACTATAATTGATTCCGTGGACAAGAGCCTGTATAATGCATATTCAAAAAAATTACCTACCAGTACTCGTACCTACTACTGAGTAGCTACTAGTAGCAAACTTGTGGTATCGTCTAATAGTAGTAGCTCTGTTGGCGGCTGGCTCTGCAGCTTCTCGGCGGGTCAGGAAATTGCAGCAAAAAGTAGTAAAACCAGTTGAACAAGCAAGGCAAAAGCTCCAGTACTGTACGTAGTGTGAATAGTTGTTGTGCGTCGCAATACGAAGCATTATTATTATTATTACTCTATTTATTTATTTTTGTTATTATTTATCAGCTACTGTACCTGGTACCTGGTACCTGGTACTACTAGACTACTATAGCTAGTGGTAGCTGACTCTAATACGATACTACTACTAGTAGGGACTACTAGCTAGGAGTACCAGGTAGTCAACTCTTGATACCGCAGCACAGAACATTCCGACCTACTACTACTGTACTAGGTAGGTAGTAGTAGCTACTCTACGACTCTACTTCTACTAGACTAGTTTACTAGTCTACTGCTGTACCTACTTAGTACTACCAGGTAGCTAGCTACTAGTAGGCAGGAGTTCTACGTAGTAGCTACTGAATTAAGAAGAAAGATAAGCTCATCATTACTCGCTCTACTAGTAGTACCTGTTACCAGGTAGTACTCTCTCTCTCTCAACCTATCCATTTAAGCTTAAACCACTCTAACACAAGCTAAGCCAAACCAAAGCAATCTAATAGATAGATAGACAAACTAAAAACAGCCATCTATAAGAGAACAAGCTGAAGTACTGAAAACATGTTAGAGTCGTTGATACGACAACAAAAGGGAGGACGAAAACGGCAACGTCTAGTAATGCTTGACCGTACTAATCAAGATGATTACGATGGTGATGGTGATGGTGTTTCCGAAAGACAGAAACGTAAGCAGCAAGACAGGAAGAATGTTCATCAACAGACTCAGAAATTGCCGGAAGTAGCAACATCATCATCAGCAGTAGCAGTAGTAGTAGTAGCTGCGGCAACAAAAGGAACAAGAAGAAATGGAAGGTGCTTCCATTCTGCTGCTGCTGCTGCAGTGACTACTACCACTACCACTACCACTGCTGCTGCTGCTGCTGCTGCTGCTGCTGCTAACAGGAACATCCGCAATCACCACCACCACTGCACTAAGTGTCCAACTAGAACAACCACATCAGTAATGCCACCGTCAACATTTCCATCATCATTATTGATGTTGTTGTTATTGTTACAATTGCTATTATCTACCATGATGGTGGTACAGGTACAAGCAGCGGTTACTTGTGATTCTACTTTGCAATGTGAATCATTGTTACGAATGGGTAGTGAATGTGTGAATGGATTTTGTACCAATCCCTTTCGAAAGGGTTGTCTTCGGAATTACTTGCTGTCGACGAATGACAATGATAACAGCAGCAACAGTGATAATGACAGTAAAGATGATTCCCCAATCTTCTTACGATCATACAGGACTTGTCATTCCGATGATGACAACTACAACTACTGTACGCCCAGTCCATTAGGATATTCTGAAATACGAATAGTAGCTCAAAATTGGGAAACATCCATGTTTACTGCTTGGATATTACAGATCGTACTGAGCGAACTGTTTCAAGTACCGGCTACGATCGAATTGAGTGATCCAGATCGACAATTGGATTTTTATGCACCACATATGCCCTTTGATTACGGATTGTTAGGATATGATTGGATGGCATTACAAAATGCGAATTCCTTTTTGGAAACAGCACCCATAGCAGCGACACCCAGCAATACACATGTCCAACCACCTGCCAGTACAACCACGACCACCACCACCACCACCACCACCTCTACTACCTCGAGTGGTAGCAACAATGTGGTAGGGACCGTGGGAGATTGTCCCAAGGAATGGAGAATTCCACCCTCCAGCGACAGCGACAACAGCGATTGGGAATACAAATCATGTGCTCATGTCATGACAGAAGTTTGGTCGGGACAAGCAACTACCGTTTCCAATTTGACCGTGCAACAAGTTATAGAACCACCCGAAGGATCTGGTGTTGTAGGAAAATTGGGATGGTTTGTACCCAAATTTTTGTTACAAGAAAATCCGCAATGGGCACACTGGTTGGGATGGACGGGTGAAACGAATCGAAAGCGAATTGCTGAAACATTCTTTGTTCCTACGACATTTCAACAATATTGTACTGAAATTGTACCACACAATTGTACCGTACCTACGTTATTCAACAATGGTCGTCCACCGCAAAATGAAGTAGAAGCAAATAAGTACTTTATTCCCAATGGTATATACAATGGATACTTTCGAAGAACAGAACAGAATGATTGTGATTTGAATCCCAATACTTGTGTCGGACATATAACCGATGTCCCTTGCGAATGGGCGACCTTTGCTGTGGCTCAGGCATATCATTTGAACATTTCCGTAGCCAGTCAGGGTCCACTGTTACCCAATTTTGGGTACAATTACGGTGATTTGTTAGATATTTGGGCAGCCGCCAATGCAACAAAATCACCCGTACTTATGTATTGGTGGTATCCTGAACCTACCTATCAATTATACGTGGGAACCAGTGCCGAAATGCAAGCCGTACAATTACCACCACCACGACAAGAATGCATTGATAATCGTGTCACGCCATCACAAAGATGTTCCACTGAATCGATGTCATTAGAAGAACAAGCTGGAAATCCTCTTGGAGGATCGTGCGATTCCGAAGCACACGGACTTAAAAAGGTAGTGGTCAAGAATCTGTATTCGTCCTTGAATGGTGTTTCACCTTCTACTACCAGCAGTAGCAGCACCAGCGCTAGCGACCAAGAATCTACCACCGCAGAATCTACCAGCGTTCCATTACCATCGACGATGACGACTGCAACACCTGTGAGTACCATGAGCGGTAGCGGCAACACTAGTGACAAATTCAATCCAGCCTTGAGAAGTCCCGCTTACGAAGCTATTACAGCCTTGAGTCTAACCGAATTAAATTTGGGAGATATTATTGATGCCTGGGAACATCGAGGACTAGACAAGTGGGGTTATGATCCCCGTGAAGCCGTGTGCGAGTGGGTGGTGCAGAACCTACCAACACTCCAAACGTGGATTCCAAGAACCTATCCTCGCGTCGTTCAGATAGATGCTTACAATCATGGACACGAAATACTATTTGGAGTGGCCCAAGGTTTCGGTATTTTTGTTTCTGTACTGGTGCTAGCAACCGCCGGACTCGTCTTTTGGTGGCGCAAGCGACCACTGTTGGTTTTTGCTCAGGTCGGATTTCTTTTCATTTTGCTGCTGGGACTGTTCTTCGTCAGTATCGGTGCCATTTTAAAAGCATTGGAACCCAAAAATGCAACCTGTATGGCCCAGCAGTGGTTCATCATGCTGGGCTATACTCTGGAATTGACACCGTTGATCGTAAAGGTAGCAGCAATCCATCGAATGATGCAGGCCGCGAAAAGAATGCGACGTGTAACTCTGAACCGGCAACAGCTGTATGGAACACTGCTGATACTCGCCCTGTTGGCGGCGGTATACCTGGCAGTGTGGACCGGCGTGGATCCCTCGAAGCGCAGTGATCAAATCATCTTACAACCAGACCGTGTCACGGAAAATGGAGAGACAGTGGTCACTGTCACATATTTTTGTGCGTCGGAAAATTACGACAATCTTTGGCGGTACTTGAGCGTTGGATGGCAGCTTGTCCTCTTGTTTTCAGCAACAATGCTGGCAGTGCAAACTAGAAAAACCCGGAAGAATCTGAACGAGTCTTCTTCCCTGGGCATACTAATTTATTCGCACTTTTTCTTTGTCATCTTGCGTTGCATAACGTTTGTGTTGGAAGATCAAGGTGACGGCGTGACGGCAAGAAATACTTTGGAAGGATTTCGCAGTCTTATTTTCAGCGTCGACGTTTTTGTGGCCCTCAACATTTATTTTACACCCAAAATATACAGCTTATTCAAGAACGACGACGAGCACTTCAAGGCAGTCATGTCAATGCAACGACGATCGTCCGTGCTCAGTATGAGACCAAACCAAAGCAGTATTCCTGATGCCGGGACCGCCAGCCGCTTCGAGACTGGTAACTGCAGCGAAATTGGAAGTACGTTAGATCGGGCCTCTTCGCACAATCCAATTCGCGGGATTTCGAAACTCCGGGACGTTGAGGAGGAGAAGAACGAATTGCATTATGAGAGCAGTAATAACATGGCTTCTGTTTTTCCCTTCTCTGAAAACGGGGATGAAAATGTCCAAATTACAGGGAATTCCGAAAAGAGAATAAGCGACATCTCGCCTGTACGAGAAGGCCAAGTATCGGAGCCAATCTTCCACGAGGACATTGCTGGGATAGTCGATTCGCAAGTTCTTCGTATCGCCGAATCATTTTCTTCTAGCCCAAGCGACAGCTGCATTAGCATTAGCTCGGATGACGACAACGAAAGTAAGAGTTACGTGGAAAACAACAACAGCGGGAAGACGTCTCCTGGCGACAAGGATCAACCGCAAGAAGCAATCCTCGCACATCGGAAGAACCATTAGTAGTTGTGCAATGTACCAGTAGCAAATGTTGAAACCAACAGCAACCATCAAGAATAGCTAAGGTTTGAGTAATTCTTAAATAATAGTCTAGTGTTCTTCCCTAGTAATAATAATCGTCAACTAAAAATCTTGGTCTACCAAACTCAGACCCTGTCCTCTCTTCAGAGCCAGCCGAAGGGGACGTGAGACAAGGAGACCCGAGTCCGACGTCACCGGAATGACCCGAAATGCCCCACCCCGTCTCCCACTCAGAAACAGGAACACATCG
>Ga0210036_1000898_pt1 | contig 34330 bp, 18 predicted proteins | sample CryGeymeta201515_FD_185469 | JGI IMG/M metagenome (GOLD analysis project Ga0210036, IMG submission 185469) | Groundwater microbial communities from Crystal Geyser aquifers in Utah, USA - Crystal Geyser metaG 2015-15 (SPAdes) (version 2) | ecosystem: Environmental > Aquatic > Deep subsurface >...
GTGTATTTAGTTATGATAAGAGTAGTTAACTTGGTATTAGGTGTTGTCGAGGTTCTATAATACCACTTGGTAGTAGTATTACAGCCAATTCCTTTTTCACTCGATTTTTTCTAGAATTGTAAAAGTATTAGACTAGTACTCGTAGTAAACAAGTCACTTAATTTCTTTTATCCCCGTGCCATCTTAGGCACCACTCCGCGGGCTTCTATGTCAAAAATAGCTCTGTGATTGGCAGCATATTTAGACGATTTGGTAAGAAAGAGCTGCCGTCCTCGTTTCGCTGGCATAAAAGTGTTACTACTACTACTACTACTACTACATCTGCTGTCGTTCTTGCTGGATATTTCCGCCCCCTTGTTGGTGGTGGTGTTCGTGGTGGTGGTGCTGGTGCTGGCCAATGTCGCATGAGCTTGTATTTGCGTTTGTCGGCGTACCATGTACGATGTATTGACACAATTCATCCATGACAATCCCAAAGTTGGAACTGTCGTTGTGGCAATAGCATTGCTCTTTCCATTCCTGGGTGCTGCTGCTGCTGCTGCTGCTGCTGCCGTCAAATTTCCAGAAACTTGATTGATGACGAGAATAGGAATTTGGAATTCATCGGAGAGTGTCCGTAACAGTGCCGAAATTTCAAACAAAATAAAAGAACGAGATGCAATGGCTGTATTGTCGTGAGGATCTGTATCACCATTGCCGAGTCGGAATAAATCAGCAATGCTATCCAAAACAATCACTGCAACAGGGTTCGTCGTTAAAGGCAATGACATATTTGGTGCGATAGGATTTGTTTGGTTGAAGCAAGGCTCCTGTTGTTGTTGCTGTTGTTGTTGTTGTTGTTGTTCCTGAAGACGACGAGGTAAATCGACACGTAGAAGTTCCAAGAGATCGTCTTGATTTCGTACCGAATGTGTCAAAATCTGTGCCAAGAGCGCCTCGGTGGATGGAGGTTGTTCCTGTTGTTGTTCCTGTTGTTGTTCTTGTCGTTGGAGTTGTTGTCGTTGTTCGAAGAGTCGAGTTTCTATCATTTGTTGCATGCGATGTGCAATGCGAGACAACGAAGGTTGACCACCTGATAAAGAAATGTAGATGGCTTTTACTGTATTCGCAGATGATGATGATGCTGGCAATGCTGGTGATGATGAAATAGTAGTAGTCGTTGGAAGAATTTGTTGACGATGGTTGCTTTGGGACGAATACCACTGTTGCTGTTGCAAGACAGCTTGGACACAAAGGCTCATGGCAATTTGTGACTTGCCACTTCCTGCTTCACCAGCCAGTTCGTTGATTCCTAGTTGCAGTTGTAACCAGTCAGTCGTGGACGATGATGAATGTTGTTGTGGAGTAAAAGGAGAAAGCAAAGAAAGAGTTTTGGATGCATTCTGTTGACGGCTCTTGGTGAGCATGGTAAACGCTGTGACTGGTTGTGGCACTAAATTTTGTTGCTGCTGTTGTTGTGCATGATTTCTTCCAGTAAATGCACATGTTGGAGGTTTCTGATAAAATTGATGATTGTTGGACGACATGACAATAGGATTTAATGATTGTTGTCCATGTCCGGGCATTGCTTCTGATGCTGCTGCTGGGTGTTTTTCAAGCGGTCGATTCTGTTGTTGATTTTCCTCTTGTTGAAGTTGTTGCAGCTGCTGTTGATACGTTTGGTGGTAAAGTACTGGATCGTTGTGAGACTGATATTGTGGATTTTGATTCGACTGAGAATACACTTTGCATTGTCTCTTCTTTGTCGCACGAAGATGAGAAGAAGAACAGTCTTGTTGCGGTTTATGATTCACCAAATTCTCCAATCCATAATATGGTGCTGGTATAAATTCCGACAGACGTTCTGATGATTCCAATCTGCTGGAGGGATGTCGCTTCCTGGTCATCTGCTGCTGTTGCTGCTGTTTTTGTTCTTGTGGTTGGTTATTAGAATTTGGAGGGAATTTGTATTGGATGGCTTCCGCAGGGTTGGCGGCCTGTGACCGGTTTTCACCAGCGCCGTTCACAATTACCATCTTTCAGCAGAGTTCTGTTCTCCTTGAATATCGCTTTACTAACTGATGACCCTGTGATGAGAGGTTGGCGATGCTTCGACTTGACTGCTTTTATTACCTACAGTCCTACAGTAATATTCAAACATTCAAACAGGTGGGTTGTTTTGTCATTGGAAATAAAGACGTCTAACGAAGAAAAAATTGATTTTTTCAATCTTTTTTTTTTCTTCCCAAAAATAAACCCGAAATAAAAATAATATGAAAAAATCATTGTCATTATTATTTTTGGACTGACATCAGATCCAATTTTGCCCGACTTACGTACGCGTTTGTTGATTGAATTTTTCTCCCACAGCAGCAGCAGGCAACAGGGATTCCGCCTGGCCAAGGAAGCTTTGCTCTGTTCTTCGTGTAAGAGAGATAGTAGAATACCGAGTGTTTTAGAGTATTATAATCATGGCAACGAGCAGCCAACGCTGAGCAGACCACAAAATTACGGTGTATTATTGACTGCGGAATACTAGCTAGTACTAGTAGTTAGTTGCAATTATATTATATATTACCAGTATATTATTGCCTATTTTATACTTTGACCATGAAGTTAACGAGCGCCCTGATCTTTATGTGCATTGCTTCGGCAACTGCTTTCATGCCCACCAAGTCACCTGTCAATCGAGTAAGTAACTTAACGATGTAGCGAAGTATTTAAAAAAAAAAGACGAAAGATTCGTAAAGATACGGCGGGATGTGATGGCTGAATGGGTCGTAGGTTCTCGGGATACTTGCAGGTGTTTTTTGTTACAACGTTTACCGCGTTTGGAAAGGACAGCTGGTGTATTAGGTATTAGCAACCTGCGTAGAGACATGATGTAGCAACAGCAGCAGCAAACGTCAACCAGAGCATTTCCATTCCATCCAATTTTTTTTAGTGGGCGGATATTATCCATGGGTGGCTAAAGCCTGTTTGAGTGATATTTTTATAATGAGTCCTCCCCGCTACAACCGATCAACTACTCCGTTGTATCCAATATATATGTTTTAAGGATACATATCCCTTTGCTCTTTGCTAACAATACTTTATGCACGTATTATAATTCAACAGGGACAAGTCCTATTCGAAACGGATGCTAACCAAAACGTTCTCGGAGGAAAGTCCCTCGAATGGGGTGGAAACGACAGTGATCCCAATGCCAAGACGGTTCGTCTCCGAGATCGATTGAACGAAGCCGATACCGAGCGTCGCAAGGCAGAGGAAGAAGCTCTGGCTCGGGAACGTGCTGCTGAAATTCGTCGCGAGGAACGTCTGAAGAAGATTGCCTACATGAACGATATGCCCGACAGTACTCCCGCTGGAACAGTGGAAGAATTCATGTTCAAGGAAGGTGTTCAAGATCAACTAGACAAGCTAGACAGAGAACTGGTTGGACTCGTTCCCGTTAAGCAACGTGTGAAGGAAATTGCTGCCCTGTTGGTGTTGGACAAGATGCGTCGTAAGCTTGGATTTGAGACTGCTGTCCCTTCTCTGCACATGTGCTTCACTGGAGCTCCAGGAACGGGTAAGACCACTGTTGCCGTCCGTATGGGACAAATTCTTGCCAAGATGGGATACTCGCGTCGTGGACACGTCGTTCTTGCCACTCGTGATGATCTTGTCGGACAATACGTCGGTCACACCGCCCCCAAGACAAAGGAAATGATCAAGAAGGCGATGGGAGGAGTTCTTTTGGTCGACGAGGCGTACTACCTATACAACGCCGCCAATGATCGTGATTATGGTCAGGAATCGATCGAGATTTTGTTGAATGTCATGGAAAACAACCAGGATGATCTTGTGATTGCCCTTGCTGGATACAAAGACCGCATGGATACTTTCTTCTCCTACATTCCTGGTATGATGTCTCGTATCGGTAACCACATTGACTTTCCGAATTACTCTGCCGATGAACTTGTTCAGATTGCTGCCGTCATGGCCGAACAACTGGAGTACGATATTGAGGATGCGGCCTTTCCCGTTTTCCAAGAATACATTGCGAAGCGTATGGAACTTCCCTACTTTTCCAATGCCCGTACTGTGCGTAACGCCATGGATCGCGCCCGTATGAACTCTGCTATCAGAACATTCGAGAAGTATGCCATTAATGGAGAAAACGGTGGACTGTGCTCTGTGCATGACCTTAAGTCCATTACTGCTAATGACTTCCAGGTTTTGCTTGATGACATTGTCAATTCCGATGCCGACAAACGTATCTTTGCTTAAACAATCTGCATTACTGCTTGATCAGAAGATGAATGAAGCTAGATAGATATGTTCCTTCCAAGTAGCGCGAATCGTTTAATCATATTCGTAGGTATTGAGAACGTACATTCGTACCTCAATGTAGGCATAGAGTACTAGAGTAGTTGTCTACAGTACTAGCACTCGGAATAGTAAAAACCTTGAAATTTTTCTATCTCACTGTTTTGTATTGCCGTATTAAATATCAAACCCTAATCTTACTGTTCCCATTTTGGACCTATCATTCAATTGCGTGTACCGGTAGACTGTAGAGTGTATTGTTTTTTGCACTTTCCAATCAAAAATACCAAGCGCCGTTGAGAGTTGAGATCATCTGTCTTCTTCAATTAAGTCTATTACGGGTGATTTCAGCAAAGTTGTCTGTCTTAATTTGTGCGATTGATTCAAGTTAGAAAGTTAAGAAGGAGACAAGAGCCATTATTATTGCGGCAAAAATGGGAAAACATTCGAAGAAACGAAAGAGGGAGAGGAAGCTAGCCCAACAACGAGCCGAAGCCGAGCGCGACCGCTACAAGCAACGGCAGCAGCTGCAGCAACAGCAGCAGAGCCAACAGAAATGTCAGTCTCATGTTGCAGCATCGTTCGACAAGGACGATTTCTCCCAAAAGTCGGAAAAGAATCACACTAAAAAGACATTCAATATGGAAAATACCACAAGGTTGAACGGTACTCATGCAGAGGCTGAGAACAGTATTGGTCGCCCATCATCTGACAAATTCATGAACGGACCAGCCTTCGAGGAGGAAGGGAGTACAGAGTCCAAAAAGAGAAGAAGAAACTTGGAATTTGTTTATCCCAAGAAGAATGGAGTTGTTTCGGCGTATCATTTTGAAGAGAAGACGCAAGAAGATAAAGCCGCGTCGTCAAGTGCTGAAGAGACACCAGAACGCCAGCCAAATGGCATTAAACACGAGACTATTGACGATATTTTCTCGTCATCCAGAAGTAAGGAACACAAGAAAACTATATCATCTGGTGGGTTTGGTGCTGCCTCGCAACTCGAACGAGAAATAACGGTTGAGGGGAAACTTTCTGGGTTAAGCGTTGAAGAAGCCGTGAAAGACAAGTCCAGGCTCCGCCCACGGGCAAATTCTACCGATGGAGAGCTCAACTTGCCCATGGGAGGTCTCTGTGACGAGTTTGTTGTGTTGCAAGCGCACAAGTGGAATCTTAATGGGAAAATGACTCGAGCCTCGCCAAGGGGGCTCGTCAACCTGGGCAATACCTGCTTTTTGAATAGCACCCTACAGTGCCTCGCCTATTTGCCTCCATTTTGCCAGAGTATCATTTCCATGCCTGATCATACTGTGCATGAAAATGGCAAAAAGACCAGTGCAGGCAAACGAGTGAGTATGCTCATAAGAAACTTATTCCAGAAGGTTCATGGAGGAGTTGGCCATGGCGCAATTGCGCCGAACCATATTGTTCGAGCTATTCCTACTTTGGGTACAATTGGTAGTCGCAATGGATACAAGTTTCGTCCAGGTCGCCAGGAAGACGCCCACGAATTTTTAATTCATCTTTTAGATGCTATGCATGACGGTGAATTGAGAGAAGCTGGTAAGCACGACGCTAGTCTTCAGAGTTTGTTTTTTGGTTGCACATAAAGCGCTTGTACATGAATGATTGGCTTGTAATTAATTCCCTATGTATTGTTTTCCATAATTCTACTCTTCCTTTGAATAGGCATCAACCAGAACAAGAGTGGGTGGAGAGATCGCTTGCCGGTGCCGCGGCTGGATGAAACAACGTTCGTGCATCGAATTTTTGGTGGCTATCTCAGAAGTCAAGTAAGATGTACCAAATGCGGATACTGCAGTAACACTTACGATCCTTTTCTTGATTTAGCGTTGGAAGTCAGTCGAAAGTCAATCGATAACATAGCGGCGGCCTTTAATGAGTTTACCAGAAAGGAAACTCTGGATTCGGAGAACAGATACAAATGTTCAGGTTGCAAGAAGCGGGTTTGTGCCACCAAGCAGTTGACGGTATTCCGACCACCTCTGACTCTTTGCGTCCAGCTGAAACGATTTACTTTTGGTGGTGGAGGAGGAGGAGGATTTGGCTTTGGATTCGGGTTCAAGGGTTTCGGAAGTGGTGGTGGCGGTGGCAATAAGGTGACGAAGCCAATTAGCTTTCCAGCCGAACTGAATATGCCGCTCAGCGATAAACGCTCCTGTCCATATGCATTGACAGGAGTGGTGATCCATGTAGGTGGAAGTTCCAACTCGGGTCACTATACTGCGTATGTCAAGAAGGCCTCGGCTTGTGGTTCCTACAAGTGGTACCACATTGACGATTCATTTGTGGAAGGTGTATCGGAGAAGACAGTTTTGAGGCAAAAGGATGCATACTTACTCTTCTATTGTCGAAAGGAGGTCAAGCTTGAATTCCCTCCACCACCGAGACGAGCGTCCATGACGGCAGACGAAGCCGCAGAGCACGGTCGTCAGCGAGCCAGAGCCAGGTCGGAAAGCTTCAACAAATACGAAAATGATGATTCGTTGGTGAGAGTGCCGGCGGCGGAAGTTGACGAGAGAACTCCCGCGGCTCTTGATGAGAGAAAGCCTGCAGCCGTTTCGAATGAAGAGAAAAATGAAAAGAAACATGCGAGTCGAAGGGAAGAAGTTTCGGAAAAGTCATCGGAGCATAGCGGTGCAGGTGTCAGCGAAGGTTCCAGTTCATCAGATGACTCTGAACCTGAAGTCAACCAGAATCATCATGCAAGTACCACTGCGCAATCCACCGAATTCTCAAAGCAGTCCATAATACTTTCGAAGGACAGCGCCCCGGATACCCCTGAAATAGCAAATGTCACCCTTACGGAGAAGGCCCCAGCTAACGATGACTCTGGTTCAGAGTCATCCAGTGATGACGACTCTTCTTCGTCCTCTAGTTCTGAATCGAGTTCAGATGATGTTTCTGATCTTGACGAAGCCCCTTCCAAGAAACCCCGAGTCGAACCACTGGAGGAACCCGCTACCAAGGTGACCCCGTCTCCATTAACAGAAAAGAACGAGGTGAAGGAGGTGGAGTTGGTGAAAGCCAAGACGAAGAAAAAGCCAGCCATGACTCGTGTGGTCCTGGATCGTGGAAGAGGACGCGAGAAGGTCTCGGTCATGATGGGACCCCGCTTTAAGGACAAGAAGAAAGTATGGACTCCACAAGCATCCGGTACGACAAAGCAAGGACAAGAGTACGAGCTCCTGGGCAATCGGGTCGTTGACAAATGGGACGACGATAGTGGGGCAGCTGCTGCCTTAAGCGAAACCTCTGCAGCTCGCGCAAAAATTGTTAACAAGCTAGAGAGGAAACAAAAGACAGAAAAGCGTGGGCAGTACCTCTCGAGCTGGGATTTGTCGCTGGATCGTGGAAGGGTAAGATTGCGTCCTGCAGCTTTTGTGTACTTTAGTGTTTGTTTTTTGTCATGAATTCATCTGGAGTCTCACATTTGTATTAACGAAAACAAACATTGCTTCACATGAACAGACCAAAAAGGTAAAGGACAAGAGTACCGTCGAAGATGTTGCTACGGCTGCGTCTGGTGGAAGTCGTTTCCAACGAGTATTGAGCAGCATTCGAAGTGTCAAGCATCTGGCTCGTCCGAAAGGGTACGTCGGCAAAGGAAACAATGACGACACTCTCAGGAGCCAGAAGAAACGCAAGCGGCATAATTTCTAAATTTTAAAAGAACGTATTAATGTAATCGTGGTAGCGTTGTTTGCTCTATCATTAGTAGACTACTGTAGTTGAACTCGTTGGATGGTGTGGTTGGCATCGAATTACTTACCGAGTGGTATGTACTTGTTGGACAGGAAAGAAAACGGGTTTCAATGTCAAAGACTGAAAATCGCCGACAAGACACCACGACAAAAACTGCACGAACAAGATAGACACACACACAACACACACCACGACAAAAAATAAAAAATGCACCGAAGAAGATAAACGCAAAGTAATAACGAATAGAGTCCAAAGTAGCTAGAAGTACGAACTCAACGGGGGGAAGAAAATTAATCTTTTGTACCGAAGCATTCATGAGTTTACTGGATGATGTCTTCAAACTTTTGGAGATGGCCACCAGGCTGGAGGAAAATTATGATACAAAAATAGAAGCAGCAACCAAGTACTATGAAGCCGTGTACCTCATGCGACAGTACATTCAGCGACTGCCGTCCACGGCCGAGCAACAACAGAAACGTGAGCTGTTAGAAAGCAAGGCTTTTTACTACGAGCAATTGGCCCAAAAATGTTTGAAATCGTGCAATTCCACCGTTGGTAGCCTGAGCTCTCCCTGCAGTGATGCACAACGAAGCATTGCCAGTGATCCACGATCACCAATTGCCAAGAATGGATTTTTCAACGAAGATGCCAGTGGTATTCCTATTATACCCGTGGCTCCTTCAGCTCCTGCCGGGCAAGCTGCCTATCATCAACAGCGGGAGCTGCTTCGGCAACAACAAAAAGAAAGAGAGCGAAAAGAACAAGAGCAAAAACGACTAAGTGTTCTAGCTAATCAAATCAATCAAATGACAAGTCAAGCCAATGCCAAATTGACTCAAGCAATGGATGTGGATGAAGCTGGTAATCAACAATCTTCGATTCCATTGTACATGGCAGCTGCCGAATTATATCTGAAATCACTTCGAGCCTCGGAACAAAATACAATGGGCATGGCCAACAATGTCACCAAAGTGCTCAAACGTCGACTGGAGCAAACATTGGATCGTGTCGAGCAATTGAAACAAGCCAAAAATAAAAATACTCCCACCATACCTCTGGTGCAAGCCAGAAAACAGCGACAGGTATCGGTACTGTCATCCCAAAGTCCGGCACCCTCTCTGTCACCAGAAGAGATATCTGTGTTGAAACGATCCAGTCTCATCTCCAGTGGATTATTTTTACCGTGGTCGGAAGAGGAAGCGCAAGCTCTGAGTGTGGCCCCAAAATACATCACCAAATTATTTAGAGATCCGGAGGGCGATTTGAAATTGGCCGACAAGCAAAAGAAAAGCTTTTACAAGTGGGCGCGACCATCCGAAATTTTGTTGCTGAGGCAACATATGAGAGGAATGGGTGGAACCAGCACACCCAACCCAGCCATGGTATTACGGTCAGTATCGCCCTACAATATCCGGCAATATGGAGTTACAGACTGCTCCTTTGTTGCGAGTCTCTGCATTTGTGCAGCCTACGAAAGACGATTCCAAAAGAGTTTGATATCGCCCATTGTCTATCCTCAGTCTCCAGAAGGTACCATGGTGTACAATCCTGAAGGAAAATACATGGTCAAACTGTGGTTGAATGGGGTCGCCCGACAAGTCATAGTCGATGATCGATTGCCCATTGATAAACATGGCAACTTACTATGCGCCCAGACCAAATGTCCTCCGGGGATGCTGGAAATTTACGTGGCCATTATTGAAAAGGGTGAGCCCTTGTTTTCTCGGATGTGTGGTGATTGCATTGTGTCCCGATTTTTGCTTTCTCACAGAACACCAATATTATTTTCCCTTGTCGTACATAGCCTTTTTGAAAATGGCAGGTGGCTATGACTTTCCTGGCAGCAACAGCGGCGTCGACTTGTATTCGCTCACGGGATGGATTCCAGAACGCATCTTGTTTCCCAAAGACCCATCCAAAGTAAAAGATCACGAAACCCCACCAGAACGAGCGTGGGACCGCCTAATGTCAGCACATGCCTACGGAGATTGTCTTATTACGATGTCGAGTGATTCGACCATTTCAGAGAAACGGGCAGAAGAATTGGGTTTAATTACAGGACACTCTTATGCGGTGCTGAATGTCATGCAAACTAAAAATGGAACGCGACTATTGCTATTGAAGAATCCTTGGGCAAACAAGGGTTGGAAAGGAAGATTCTCGTGCTATGACACAGCAAACTGGAGTGATCCTGCCTTTTGTGCAGAGTTAGGCTACAATCCAGAGTTGGACAAGCAGCAAGATGATGGCGTGTCTTGGATTTGCTGGGAGGATGCTTTGGTCTATTATCAGAACATTCATCTTTCGTGGAATCCTGCTTTATTTTCGCACAGTGCTAGTAGGCATGGGTTTTGGCCCGAGGCACAAGGACCGGCGGACGACACCTTTAATTGCGGTGAGAATCCCCAGTACATTATGAAGTTGTCGGAACAAGCCATCAAAAAGGGCGCGTCTATTTGGATTTTAGTGTCAAGGCACGTCACCAAACAAGAGCAAGAAGGAAGCGATGTAAAAGACTACTTGACGGTTCATTTGCACAAGAATGACAGCTCCAGGGGACGAATCTGGTATCCCCGGACAAAGAAGACTGTGCTTACGGGCGCCTACACAAACAATCCGCATTGCCTTGTTCGGTACGATGTGACGGATTCTTCCGAGGAGTACTTGTCGATAGTCATGTCTCAATACGAAAAATCGCACGACCTCGGATACACCCTGTCTTGCTTTTGCACAGAAGCATTCTCTCTCGGTTCTCCTGCCAGAGAGTTACCCTGCTCTCGCACACTAACATCATCCTGGACAAGTTCAACTGCGGGTGGTCCGATTGGCAAGAAGTCATACTACCGCAATCCAATGTTCGCCGTCGAAATCCCGGCAGGTGGCAGCCTCGTGGAGCTTCATTGCCTTGCTCCTAAAACACTTGCTGTCAATGTATTACTTTGTCCTGTAGATGCTTACGGGCAGCGATTGAAACGAATACAGTCAGAGCCCCCATGCGACTCGGGCAACTACCGACACGGTTTTGCGGTCACATCACGTAGCAAACTCGAGGCAGGAGCCTATGCTCTGGTCGTCTCAAGTTACAGTCCAGGAGAAACGGGAAATTTTCGCTGCAAAGTTCTGTCCTCGGCAAAGCTGCGAATCGACCCAATTTTGTTATAGCCAATTAGGATTATCGCTGTACAGGACCACGACGACGAGGTTTTAGCTACTAGCTACTCTACTCGGAGTACTACTGCACTGCTGTAGCTCTGTAGCTGTAGCTAGCTACATACCTACAGTTTCAGGTAGTAGCTACCTGGTACAGTAGATTTTTTTGACTCGTTGTGGCTTCATGTATAAACGAATAAATGAATCCCGCTCAAAGCGAACCGTGCACGTTTGTTTGACGCCAAGAAGATGTATTTTTATGAAACCCACAACCCACTGCTCTCACAATAAAAGAAAAACAAAACAACTTGGTCGATAAATGGCAAGCCCTAGTACAAACGAGGTTGGACAATCACTGGCCCCTTCTGGAAATCATAGCATTGAAACAGGTATCGAGTATGCATGCTGGAGTAACAACACCACCTCGTCCTTCAACGGACAAGTACTTTCTTTTGAAGGCTGTTTAGGATACGATGGACTTGATCTGTTTCGGCAATCTCATGTAGCCCTTGAGCGCGGGTCAATCTATGGTTTAGTGGCACCCAATGGCTCGGGAAAGACTTCTCTGGCGAGAGCCTTGCAAAGTCTTCCAAATTTTCCTTTGCCTGGGCAATTTAGGTTTGAATATCTCTCGGCTGACATAACATATAACACAGCTTCGTTGGCAGTAGACTCAATCGACGACCTAGCCGCCGTGTCAGCTCGCGACTACAGTTTGATTCGAGTGCGCGATCGTGCCAATGAAATGGAAGAAGAGATTGTTCGTCTCGAGGCAGAACTGGAAAATACTAGTACAGACAACGAAGTGCTTGAAGAACTCAGTGCCAAGCTTAGTAATCTCTACGAAGCGAAGGATGAAATGGAAGCTGACGCTTCAGTCCGAATCGAACAATACTTCGCCAATCTGCGGTTTGAAGGCTACGCAGACATGCCATTTGTTCAACTCAGTAGTGGTTGGAAATATAAGTGCCAGCTTATATCGGCACTCATCACCAAACCCGATTGTCTAGTTGTCGACGAACCTTCCTTTTTGGATACACAGGCAACCGCGTGGTTCGTGGAGCAAATACAACAGTTGACTAAGAATAGCAGTGGTACCAATAATTCTGCTATAGTGGTCCTTATAACGCACAAGGAAGCGTTGTTGGAAGAGGCTTGTGATAAAATTTTGTACATCAATCCTGCGAGCAAGACGCTCACGACCTATCCCTGTACTTTTCGAGAGTTTCAGGCTGCGCATGCCGATAGAGTTGCTCATGCTAAAAATTCCAAGGCGCAGGCAGAAACTGCTCACAAGGATGCTGTGAAATCGTTGACAGGCTTGCAGAAACAACTTAAAATACGAGAGCGCAATTTTAAAGAGAGAACCTCTGAAAGTGCGGATAAGCGTTTCATTAAGGGAAAGAACAAAGAAGCAAAACAGAACGCGGACCATAGTGCCGCGGCAAAATCGAAACAGACCAAGAAGAAAGCAGAAGAAGTTGCACGGGAAGAAGAATTGCTTCGAGAAGCCCGTGTTGTGCCATTGGAATGAGTTGGGGCTGATGTTTCAGGCAACGATCGTCCCATCATCGAACTCGACGATGTTGAATTTCAATACGATGGGTCGACAGAGACGTTGCTACAGTACGTCAATGTTCAAGTTTCGGGATTCGATAAGGTATTGATACAAGGCATGAACGGACAGGGAAAAAGTACTCTAGCAAAGCTATTGCTAGGACAATTAGAGCCTACCCACGGTGACGTGCGACGGCACGCTAATAGCGCCGCCTATTTTCACCAGGATGCTCTGTTGGATTTGGTTCAAAAGTATGGCAAAGTCTCTCCCGTCGCCTTTCTTCGCGGAAAGGATGTCCATTTGAGTGATACAGAAGCAAGATCCTATTTAGGCCGATTTGGTCTCAAAGGGAATCTTTCCTTGCGGCCGATTCGGACTTTGTCTGCAGGCCAAAGAGTTAGGCTATGGCTGTCCCGAGAGTTCTATTCTTCTAAAAAGGACTACAGAAAGCCCTCGTTATTGCTCCTGGATGAGGTAACCGAAAATTTGGATCATGAAACCACGGATTCGCTGCTGGAGTCTTTGAGTGGATTCTCGGCAGCTCTTGTAGCTATTTCACATGACGACTACTTTTGTCAACGATTTCAGGCAACACAAGTTTGGCATGTTGCTCAGCATCGAGTCTTTGTCCAGTTTCAATAGATAATTTTTTTCCTTCACTTGCACTTAGCAGTCAGGCTGGTCGGGCTCCATGTATTTGGTAATACTAGACTAGTACGAGCGAAAGGAATAAAGTTCAATAGCATTGTTTTTTAATTGAGTATCCTAGCCACCGGCAAGAGCTGACTCCTTAATTCGTCGAGCCAAGTCGTCGACAACTGTACTTCGCCGTTCTCGTTGCCGTTCTGGCTTGTCAGAGCCAGTGGTCACTTGATTGCTACACTGTCCGTCACTATTATTACGCATTTCTTCACTAAAGCTGTGCGTGGGAAAGCCTCCCCCGAGGTCATTGTAGCAACGATCACAAACCCGAACGGCGACTGTGAGTCCTACGGAGGGCAGGGGGATTCTATTGGTTGAACAGGGGTTGCACACAAGGGTACCACATGATCTGCAATTGTGCTTGTCTCGCGCTTCTTGAGCGGCACTATCTGATGTACTTGCCCAGGTGAAGCGACTTGCACAGCATGAGCATGTGTCATCCTCGTCGAATGATGTCCACCTTGGCGGTCGTTCTTGAGCGTGTCGGACTGATCTAGTCTCCAGAAGCGCTTCATGGTATGCCTGTGTCGTGTGGTCTGAGAGCATGTTGCCCGCCATACTAATTCTTCGTAACTCACGGAAAGCACGTGGCACGTACGTCGCCTTGAACACACCTCGGTGAGAATATATGTGGACAACCTTTCCAGGAATGAACATTCGCGGCAGCGGGGTTTCCTCTAAAACAACGGCTCCTGGGCCATCATCATCGTCTTCAGCCGTTTCTTCCTTAAAAGTTTTGTCCGCATTAGGCCCTTCTTTCTTCTTATCCTCAAATGCAGGTTGTTGGCTGTCACAGACAGTGTTCATGGTAGTAGCTGGTGTGGTCGGCGTAACAACTGGAACAAGCTCATGACTGCCAAGAAGAAGAAAAACGGAGAAAACGAGAATATTATTAAAATGCAGGTAATAAAAAGCAAACCAAAAACTCGCGTGCGCTTGACGTACCTCCTAGCCTCATCAAAAGCGTCAGCAAACATTTCAGTGGTAGCCAAGCTGTCCTCTTCAGTCTCGATAAGGTTTTCATCGGCCTCAAAGAACTCCTCACCATCAATAATTACTGCATTAGATCGGCTATCAAGGCCACCCATAATTTCCACCAACAATTTAGGTTCTTTTTCCTGGTCATTAGTGCCGTTCGTGTCTTCCGCAGTATCGTGTGTGGCAGCTGGTCCTTGACTAACAGAGGCACGAGGCACGCTGAAGTGGTCGTGGATGGGTGAAAAAGCTGGATCGTCCACATGCACACCGGAGTCGATTTTCTTATTTTTGGCAGCCTCCTCCTGCTTGTCGGCCTTCTGTTTGTCGTCTTTTGGCGACAAACCACTACCAGAAGCTTGTTGTTGTGCGCTAGCTGCTGCTGCCATGGCAACCGATACAATTTGCTTCGTTCCGCTCTTGATCATTTTCTTGCCAACCCTTTTAATCAATCGAGAGGATCTTCTTAATGAAACTTTGGACGCACTGGTCAAAGTAAAGCCACTTCTCCATCGAGGCGCCCAAGCTAAGCTAGCACGTTCTCCTATGGCAAGTAGATCATCTTCCAGGTGGGCTTTTACCCACGTTTCTCGAATGTGCAATAAATGCTTCAATAGTCCACGACAACTGGTGGGCGTCAAGCGAGGCACGACATCGTCGTGGAGCACCGCAGTTGTCACGAATGATTCTGTAAACTCTGCCAACGGGGCATCTACGCTCGAGGGAGGGCCGTAGGCATAAACACGCAAAAGTTCTGGCAACTTGATTGGCTTAAACTTTTCCAACGCCATGACATCCTCTAATTCCTTCAAAATCAAAACTCCAATGAGAGTAGCGACGCCTCCACCAAGGCTGTGTCCAGTAATGCGAATTTTGTAACCTTCCCTAACCAGATGCAACAGTACATCAATATGTTCACGGAATAGATTCAAGGCAGCCGACGCCATTCCACAAACCGCGAGTCCTTTGCTGTCCGTTACATTTGTCCACCCCTCGCATCCACCTGATTCCACTTCCGGGAAGGGTACTGGCACCTGTCGCAAATCGGTCACAACATCATGAATGGTCGCTGTGCCACGAATAGCTAGACAAGCCGTTTTTTGCTGCTCGTGGACGAATACAGCCGAAGCAGGGATATCTGAGACCATTCCTCCGTCGCGTTCCTTGTCCGGATTGAGACAAGCATATAAAAGCTTCCAGCCCTGCTGAGCTGCCAAAAGCTGCATATCCACTTCTTTGGTAGCATATATAAACGTCAAAGCAATGGGAGCGTAAAAAATCAGCGAATTGAGGACGTGGTCTGGCACGGGTGTACAGACGGGTGTAAAAGGAAGGCCTGCGGTCGATGAACAAGTCATGGTGTCTTTCAATAGTTTGGTATTGGGTATCGCGCAGTCCAAAGGTTCTGCCACGGTTTTCACCAGAGAAACCAAGTGCTCCACATCGGGATTGTATTCATCTGTTTCATCAATCACAATGTTTTCGTTAGCCGATTGTCGACTGCTAGCCGTTGTACTCATGCTGTTGCCATTATCATCATTATCATTGATTAATGTGTGAATAATCTCCTCTCGATCAGGATTGATTCCCCGCATAGCTCGGTGCTGTGCCAAGGCATAAAAAATTGCCGCACTCAATTCGTGCACACTGAGAGGCCAAGCTGTCTTGTTAATTCCCAGAGCTTTCCGCAACAGATCCGCTGCGGCTAAAAATTCCTTGCGCAGCATAATACCATAGATACCATTCAATCCGTGTCTGCGAAGCACTTCCACGGTTTCCACTGCCACATGCGCCTGCGCCCCCAACGGAATGGACCGTGCGGTTGCCAGTGCTGCGTGAGCAATCCGTAACGCTGCTTGTTCCATGGTGTCGATGCCTGTTTCGAAATACGGTGTCAATTGTCCTTCCTGTAAATCTCGGCACCGAGCCAATCGCCAGGCCACCCGTTCGGCCAAATTTTGCAACAAGCAAGCCCGTTTGCATGGATCACAAACACGTTCCGGAACCTCTGGATCGTATCCCAATTGTGGCAGTGTATGAACACTTCCACTGTGCAGTTGACAATACGAATATCCACAGAGTCGACAGTGGTGTCGGAGTCGTGTTGGTCCAAAGGGTTTGTAACACTCGTGACAAAGATCTGCTTTTTGCCACCTCGGTCGTTGGAGAGGTTGCGGTACCAAGGTACGCGCTCGATCGAAATCGATGTCTTCATCGTCGTCGACTCTTTTTGTACCATTGTTGTTATGCTTGTTATGCTTGTTGTCGGTAGCAATATTGTCTTGGGGCAGATAGGTCCTCCATTCTCGTACCATTTGTCGATCTACCCAAGGCAAATTACTCACAGCGGGCAGTTCAACAACCCGCTGCTGCAGTTGTTGATTCAAATTGGGACTTAGATTGGGTCGAAAGAATCCTCCGCTGTTGTTGCCCAAGTCGCTGTACTTGCGATGCCATCGTCCCATGGCGTAGGACAGACGTGCCGTATAACAAACACGTCTCAAACTACTCGACAAGAGTTCTTTGGCAGCCGACGGTAACACATACTGTCCCATTTCCTTCCAAGATGGAGATGGAGCCACACGGGATGTTGATGACAGGGGAGGGTTCAAACGAAAAGATGCCAGCGGCGGTGTCTTTTTGGGATGATATTGTTGTTGTTCAAGTGTTGTTGTTGTTGTTGTTGTTGTTGTATTAGTTGTCTGATTCCTCGTAGAGCCATTGCTATTGTTTCTTACAACTCTGTCGCTTTGCTGTATCTCGTATTTTGATTCATGTTGCTTTAATTGTTGCTGTTGTTGGAAAGTGTCTTGTCTTGCATCATGTCTTCTCTGTATTTCAGCTGCAATTGCTTCGTCTTCTGGAGAATTGCAACAACAACTGTTGTCATCACCATCCTTCTCTTCTTTCTCCTCTTCCTGCCTCTCGTCCTCCTCATCATCACTGCTGGGAGCTGCAGCAGCTAAATCATCATCATGAAACCAAGAGATGGGAGGCGCAGATAAGACTTCATCACCTCCCAACATGGCCGATTGACTCGGTCGTATTTGACTGGTAGCCATTTTTCACTTTTCACACACAAAAAAAAGTCTCTTCCTATCGAAATGGCAATAGCGAATCCTTAACTTGCTTCTTCCATCAAGAGCAATGATAGCTGCGTGTATTTTTGCCTTGGTTGAGTACAGTATGTTGTATGTTTGACGTCAAATTTGTTGTTGTCGTTTTTGCGTCGAGTGGTATCATGTATGCATGCGAGCAAGAAGGTTCAGATTCCTACTCTAGAGTAGTAGACTAGACTACTAATAGTAGTACTACTCTACTAATACTACTACTGATGTAGAGTAGAACACTACTGTCGCGGCTTTTTTTAGCTTGAAAGTCGTGAATAGAACGAAGCACTTTTGAACTTAACGGAGAGGCACACGAAAGCAGGTGACATCGCAACAGAGAATTCTTCTCCATTAACGATCACAGTATGTTATGATGTATTAAGTCCCGTGTGACTAAGAAAACCCGGATGAACAACCTTTAAAAGTGATCTGCTCATAACCTTTTGAATATGATTGACCTGAAAGCCTCCAAGAATCCAAAAATGAAAAACAATAAAAATAAATTCATCTGATTGTCTTTTTTTCGCTCCAACAATCCAATACTAACGTAACAATAAATTTTGAGACAACACGAGATTGTACTTGCTAGTAGGTAGGTAGGTCTGAGACAAACCCAACACTACCTGCTACAGAGAGAATGCTTCGCAGTGGTAAGGTCCTTGGTCGAAAGACAGACACGAGAAAATTCCAGAGGATATCAACTTGTCTTATTCCTCCTTCTCCGTTTTGTTGGAATCCTGATGAACGGAGACCACAGTATTGTATTCGACGGTTTACTTCTACTGCAATTCATGACACTTTACCATGTCATCATAATCATCATAATCATAATCATTTAGTACAGCATCAAAATCGTCCAAGAATAAGGATACCTTCGCTGACATCATCTTATTGCAGAATACAGTCATCATTTTTTGTAAATAATAATAATAATAGTGATGATTCGATACGGTTCTTTTCAGTGTCCATTTTGCCTCCCAGTGCCAACGACGACGACGACGACGACGACAGCGACGTCAATAACAACAAGAACCAGAACAGAAAGGATAAGAAGCCAACCACCATTTTACCCGAATACAACAAGACGAGCGGTTCTTCGAAACGACCAAGAAAGTCTCGACGATCTAACAAAACGTCAAGACAAAGACCGACCAACAGCAACAGCAACAGCAACAGCAACAGCACCAGCAGCATTCATAATGATGATGACGACGGCGATGAAGATTCTACCCCTCTCCTACGCAAACGAACATCCAAACATGAACAAGGCCATCTTTCACGGTCCCGACAAAACCTTACTATAATAGAAGACGAAGAACAAGACGGAAACGAAGGAATTGATTTGCAAGAATGGTACAAAACCAATTATCCTCACGAAAACATTGTTTTAGATGATCAAGATTGTTTACATATGCATCGACACACATCGAAAGGTGTGACAACATGGAGTGCTACTTTTACGTGTCCGCGTACCAAGGAAACCTTTGTTTGTGGCATCTTACGGAACGTTCCCAAAAGCAAGTATCTGGTACGAAAGGTTTCTTTGAACGACGACGAACAGCAAAAGCAACATAATGATTCTAATGATGGTGCTGGTGTCGAGCAACGAGTGACGTATTATCGGAAGAGAATGGCACGATCGGCTGCAATGGCACGAGCACTGGATTGTTTTCAATTCCGTGTTGTCAAACAGATTACGAAATCTCAGATTTGTAAGGAGACGCCGTATCACTACAACAACAACAACAACAAAAACAACAAAAATCACTACAACGTTGCAGATAGTGATACAACGAAAGAAGAAACGACACCCAAATTTAAAGTAGTTTCTACCAAGCCTATAATACGGCGTGTTGCTGACAGTGAGCTGCAAATAGATCAAGAGGATTCTGACGACGACGACGATGCGGACGATGAGTTGGACGAAGACTTTGCATCAGAATCAGAAGGGGAATACTGCAGCGACTACGATGAAGATGACTCAGATGACGAAGAATATACCATCACTTATCTCCCAGGAACGTCACCATCAGGCGACAATCCGCTACAGAACCTAGCAAATCCAATGTCACGTGTGCTTGGTGGATGGAATGACGCAACATTGGCTCTACAATGCGAAATGGAACACGTTCCAGTTATTCTGCAACGACAGCCGGAACAAGAATTAGAACGGCTGATACAAAATGCCCAAGATTGGATCGAGCAAGAGTTACCGTCGGCTCACGACAGACGTGCGCAACACAGTGAACACAGAGTCTTGCTCAAATCAAGTGGCTCTCCACGAACGTTGGACATTGCCAATACAATCCTGATGGGTCTGGCAAAGGCTCATCGTCGGATCGAATTTAGCGACAAACCTCGAGGCGTCGAAAAGGTTGCGACCGAAATTGTCAATTACCTGTGGACGACCTTGTCAGCTCAGCCAAATGCCGACACATACGCGTCATATGTCGCTTGCTTAGAAGGCCCCGACCCAAAAGTGGTTGCCGATCGTGCCCTGACTCTATTGGAGAAGATGAAGAGCGGAGAGCCTGTAGATTCCAGTATTGTTGGAGGAAAAGTTTATCCCAAACCTACCATTGAGGTCACCAATGCTGTCATTCAACTACACGCCCAACTTGGAGGTCACTCAGCACGTGATATCTTTTACAGTGTGGAGGACCCGAATCGCGTGACATTTTTGTCTGTCTTGTCAAGCATGAGCTATCCGGCCGTTGCAGATGACTCGACAACTGCTAGTAGCTTTGACCCGGTCTTTGCGCAAGAATGCATCGACCAAATGCAAGCTCTTGCCGATGAAAACCAAAATGATGAGACTTGGATCCCAGATTTGCAAGTGTACAACTCTGGTCTACGTTGGAGCGGTGGGATCCAATCTACTCTTTCTCGACCTTACGCCAGACCTTTGTCCTGGGATTTGCATGCTGATATTTTCCAGGAGGGGTTTCAAGAATTTGATGAGAACAGTAGACTTGTCCAGGACGCCTACAGAATGCATGCTTGGTTGGAGAAAATGGCCGGCATTGGAGGTTCCATCACCCCAAATATTGAAACCTACGAGGCAGTCATCCAAGCTTATATTCGAACGGGGACAGAGGAAGGGGTAAAGCATGCAGAATCGTTGTTAACTTCCCTCTTGGAATCGCCTGCGTACGCGCATACACTACGAATGCAAACGTTTCATCCAATAGTAGCTGCTTGGGCCTATTTAGGTCACGACGATGGACCTGCCAAGGTCGACGAATGGATTGAAATTCTAGAAGATTTGGGCAAAAAATCCGATCATTCGCTACAGATTGACTCACGGGTTCGCGAGGCTTCATTGCTGGCTCATGCACAAAGAATGAGGAAAATGATAGAGATGGCTACCAAAAACTTCAAAACCACGGCGGAAACCGGAAAACTCGTCGACACTGCTTATGGGTGCTGCATTCACCTCAAAGACATGTGCGCCAGACTACAAGAGGAATCTTCCGAAAACCACACAAATTCATTACTTGACGTGCGAGTGTTTGTATTGGTACTTGACACCTGGGGCAAGTTGGGTCTTCATTTGCTCGATAGCAATGAGCCAGAAAGAGCCCAATTGGCACTCGAAAAAATGTACGAGGTAGTGGAAGAATACGAAAGTCTTTTGTTGGCTCTACATAAGAGACACCCTTCCACCAGCGATCGCAAGAGAGACATGCAGTTACAGCATATGACTGGCAATGCGCATCAAGTCTATGCAGCTTTCCTTTCGTTCTTGAAAGACTCGATGCACCTTCATAACAGTGTCCTCTCCAATAACGGTTCTGGTTGGTTGCATGGCGGACTCATGAGCAGCATTGAACAATGGGTGCGGCGCATTGATGAATTTGGACTGGTGAACAATTCCGACACCTTCAAAGAGTATTCGAATGACATCGTTTACAGCGATATGTACTCGTATTCTGCCGGATCGGAGCCGCGCGATGGCTGCGAAGTACCCTCCGATTTTTTAATTCAGGTGATTGAGTATCTTAGGCACGACAGTCCAGTCACAGCGCTTGCTGAACGACGAGGAGAGGTGATTCGACTCTTGTTTTTAACAATGGACGTTCTCTCTGTGCAAAACGACCAAACCTCTCTTACTGGGTCTTTCGAGGACATTGTCGACACGGTTTGCAAGCTGTCAAACAGCCCCGAAGAGCGAGAAGCACTCCTTTCTAGAGTACAAAATCGGGTGGAGTGGATGCAAGCAAATGCGACTGGTTCGCTGACTGCAGCAATAGACCACGAAGCGATTGAGATGAAAATCCGGAAGCACTCTTCTGTGGTTTCTCGGGACGTTGTATCGGGAAGACCTCCCTCTCACCGACGCAACTTTCGTCGCCGGTCGGGACGTTCTCGGTCCACCAGCCGGAACCGGAAGGCTGGCACCGGGACTAACACCAAGACTTGAGACAACATCTCTAGCTAGCTACTGTAGAGTATTTGCTACAAATAATTTGTTGATGACCACCAAGAACTTTTTACGCGCTTTTGGGAGAATTCTGTTCAGAGATCTGACATACGGTAGTAACATACCAGGGTACGTTACTGGACAGTCGTTCCGTACAGCTCCGAATTGCAGTACCAGTTAGAGTAGACTACTAGTACAGGAGTTGTTTTAAATACCACCATTAAGAAATCGAATGATTTTTTCGTTTCAGATTTTTGTACTGAAATCAATAGTGAACTTTCCAAAAATGTCTTTCGAATGGAAAAGAGTCACATCTGTATCTTCAATATGACTGATAATGTCACAGACATCATTATCGGCCGCCACAAGGAGGCGGCATTCTACAGCAAAATTTAACTGACATTAACATCCTCCAAATAATATGCTAAAATATTTATTAATCTATTATTTGTCAGCCCACTCTGGACAGGAGCAACAGGAGAGAAACAACAGATAACCATACCCCGGCGTCCACACTCCTTGGATGCTCCTGGGGACAAGACATAAAGTTTTGAAGAACGGAACTTTTTTTAAAAATTACAGAGCTGAATAGCAGCCGAGGCAACGCAACGACAACTCAAGCAAGGCTACTATAACTCTATCCCAACATGGACGACGACCCTACTTTACGCAGCCATTATAGCTACTCTACCACTGTATCTTCCATGAAACGACGAATGGATGAAGGAATCAATGGAGGACCGCAGAAACTCAGCGTAGAGGCAGTGCGAGCAACCGCTAAACGTCGCACAGCCTTTGCGATGCAGGTTTTGGCAGCATCCAAAGCAACTCTGGAAGCAACTGATGCCATGCTAGCCGCAACAGATGCTATTAAAGCCTCTAGAATCGGTTCTAGTGCTCGTCAATATGGTCACGCATCGATTCCGGAAGCGTGCGAAGTATCTGAAGATTCGGAAACAGAAAAAACCGCCTCCTCCCATGGTGTGTTGACTTCATCGACAAATCAAAAGGAGCAACCAAATGATATCTCGAAGGTGGAAGATGGAGAGAAAGAGAATGATCAAGGACCTAGTGACTCTTCGTCTGCAGCTGATTCATCGTCTGAAATGGAGGAACCCTCGACATCATCCCAAGTAGAGTCGACAGAAGCAGAACGATCTAGTCATGCTACTGACACCGTCGAATTTTTATTAAAGGGAAGTCAGTCTCGTGATAGTCTCGCAGACTTGCCCATTTCAGCATCGCTCTTGTCTGGATCCTTCGCGCAAAAAGTACCTATTCCTCAATACATTATCTCGGGACAGGACTCTGCTTTGGCTCTGACGCCTGTGCCGAATAATCAGACTGGGGGAACACCACAAGTATCAGAGAAGGTGGATTCCAAAATGCCAGCGAAGCAACCTGTAGAAAACGAAAGCGACGATGCTTCTTCCGCTTCTTCGTCGAGCATCTCGGAGGGCTCTTCCTCCTCTTCTTCCTCTGGCAGTGGCAGCAGTTCGGAGGAGGGCTCAGCTACGGAGAATGAACCCAGCAATCATACTCAGTCCTCTGATGCGAGAGCCGAAAAGTATGTCAAGGATTTGTTAGGAGGACTGCAGGGAAGCCAACAACCAAAGCCTAATAGTTCAAATATTGTTCCTCTCAAGCCAGCGGCCGACAGTTCCAAAGAGACAACAACAGCAGCAATACCTGCGCTCAAGCCTATTCCAGTTCCAGTCGCTGCAGTACCCGTGTCAATCTTTCACCCGTCTATCAACGACATACACTGTGCTTCTCTCAGTGATGCAGTGTCAGACGCTCCTAGTGACACAACCGGAAAGTCTGGTTCTTCGAATATTGAAAATGATGACTACGTGAAAGAATTGCTAAGCGAGCTCCAAGAGACCAAGGAAATTTCTGTACATGCAAGATCCTTATCAGCAACGCGAGCGCCCGAATCGATGCTATCATCCCTCGCAGCAACAGCAAAAATGTCTGACGATGAAGAAGAAGAAGAATCTGACAGCACCGGAGATGACTTCGGTAGCTCCGAAGAGGAGTGCTCTGATGACATGTTTAGTAGAGGTGTAAACGAGGAGGACGATGATTATGTCGATGAACTGCTAAAAGAACTCGACGCAACAAAACCATCTTCTTTGATTCCTGAGCAAGATCTTCATACAACACCATTTGCCCAGCATTCCAGGAACAAGCCACCAACCGACACTATTTCCACGGATAGCTCGGTTTCCGACGAGGATATAAGTGATATTGAAGGAAGCTCTTCCTCGGACTACAATTCTAGCGACGGCAGTCCTGACTCTGGTAGAGAAGATGCTGACGAGGACGATGAAACCACAGATGAAGATATTTCTGAAGAAGATTCCGATTGCGAGAGTGGAGAAGAGGGAAATGCCTTTACATCGTCGGACGAAGGCACAAGTGACGACGACGAAGAGACTTACGTAGATGACCTCCTCAATGAACTTCAAGCGCCGCGCAAAGCCCAACCAAAGCCGGTTGTGCATCCAAAATTGACAGGCTCAGCATCATCCGCTCCTCCTCCACCGCCTCCTGATATGCCTTTACCAGTGTCAGCTCTGGGTGGGCTACCAGGTATGGGAGGGGCTTTAGCTATGAGTGCAATCCCAGGTTTGGGTGGGATGTCAGGCTTGGGGGGAGGGGGTGAAGGTCTTAACCTTGATACAATTCGTGCAGAGTTGGAAAAGGTCGGGCGCGCTGTGATGACACAAAAGAGCGGTGTAAAGTTTGTAGAGCGAGCGCAAATCTTGGCATCCATCAATCAACTCTCTAGCCACGTGCCGAACTGCGTGCTTGAGTTCCTGGGAAAGGAAGTCAAAGCTGGCCTGGAGAGGAAGAGACAATCGAAGGAGAAGCCAGCTGAGGAGCAGAGAAAAACAAAAAAGGGGCAGAAGAAGATGCTTGATGTAGTCTCTACCGATGATGGCATGTCTGCAGTTAGCGAAATGTCGTCGATTGACATCTCCGAGAAAGAGGAAGACCATAACGGAAAGTTTTTGATTGACACTACGGAAGTGGATCTAGACGGCGACAGCGAATGCTCCGATGGAAGCCGCCAGTCAAAGACTCCACCTCCTTTAGCTTTGATGAGACGAAAATCCATCGATGGAGTCCATAGAATCTTTGAAAAGGCCAAGACTGACGGATCTGTTGCAAATTTGAGTGAAGACATTAAAATTGACAAGATATTCAATTCGAGCAATGAATATGGCTTGACTCTAAGCAAGGCAACTAGCCACAGCGGCTCCGTCGCGTCGTCTAACGGTTCAATCGGCTCACGAAAATTGAAGCGCAAATCAACGTCACGGGGAGCAAATGTTGAAGGCAAACTTCCATCATTTTCGAAATTTGAGTGCGCTCTTTTATTCATTGATATTAGTGGTTTCACCAAACTATCAACTCTTTTGGACCCGGAAACCCTCTCGAAAGTCATCAACTCTTATTTTCAAATGATTGTTAGCAAAGTATACGAGTTCAATGGTGACATTCAAAAATTCGCTGGAGATGCGATCTTTGCTGAATGGAGATGTGATGGCAGGCATTCAATGGATTTTTGTGTTGCAGCTGCCACCGCTTGCGCCTCTCAACTTGTTGATGAGTGCAGCGACTTTCCAGTAATGGCGGGTGGCGCTATCAGCAAAACGGGGGAACCAATATCGTCACTTAACATCCATTGTGCACTTGGAGCTGGGCAGATGGTAGGTATTCACGTTGGAGACCACACTCGTAGAAGAGAATACCTCTTCTTGGGTGAACCAATCGAACAACTTACTTGGGGAGCGGATCTGGCAAAGAATGGGGAATTTGTAGTATCGCCCGAGGCATTTCGCTCGCTTTCTTTGGCAGGGGTATTAGATTTCAGGATTCGTCCATCCGAACATGAACCAGCCATAATCGCCAAACGAGGTGTCACGATGTTCAAAAGCGAAAAGCTCAATGACTATAAAGTCTCTCGTGCCGAGTATGCAATGTCTCGTGGTGTCACTGGCCATGTCGAAGGCCTTGAAGTCGAGGATTTAAAAACTTATCAAAAACTGATGGCACTTTACGTGCACCCAGTCGTCGCTGCAATTCATTTGCACCAAAAAATCAAGATGAAAACAAAAAGCTCTGCGCAAGAAAGGCACCGGGAAGAGGCCGAGTTGAGGCGAGTGTACATTATGTTCATTCACCCACTGATCGAAATATCCGAAGAAAATGGATACGCCGTGGATATGTTGAATGAGATAATGAACTTGACCTCAACGCAGCTTGAACGGTACTGCGGCCACCTGCGACAGATGATTGTAGACGATAAAGGTCTGGTTTTGATCGGAACTTTTGGTTTGAGAGGGTCAACCTTTCCCAACATGTAAGTGTATCAGGGTCTCTACTGTACCAGAAAGGCCGTCCTATTTTGGTTTCTCATGTCACGTCTTTACTTCACAACTTTAATATCAGGGTGGCAGAGCGTGCTCTACCGGCAACGATTGCCCTTCACAATGCTTTACAATCACAACTTGGCGTAGACAATAGAATCGGAGCCACATTTGGCGAGGTTTATTGCGGTGCTGTCGGTGGAGTCAAGCGTCATGGTAAGCTTCTACAGCGAGAAATTATAGTTTGAAACAACGATTGCATTGCAAGAGGTTGATCCCTTTCTCTTTTCCTTCTATGTAACAGAGTATGCTGTGCTTGGCCCCTCTGCCAATCTTGCTGCTCGCCTTATGGGTAATAAAGACAACCCGGGAATTCTTGTAGAGTGCAACATCAGAAGGATGGCATCAAGAAAGTATGCTTTCAACGCGCTGCCACCTGTCAAAGCTAAGGGATATGCAGAGAACGTTCCTATTTTTGAGCCCCTCTGCCCCCTGGAACGGAGTTGGGGAAGAATCCAACCTAATTTTGTTGGGCGTGAAACCGAAATTAAGGCAATGATGAGCATGGCGCGAGACATTGTGAGCTCCCAAAAACCGCACTCTCGACTGGTGTTTGTTGCCTCGCAGAGTGGTATGGGGAAGAGCACGATGGTAGCGCATGCCATTGAACACATTCGAAACATGATTGGGAACGACGCCAGACGCTTAGTCATTACCAAACATGTCGGCAAGGAAAGCTCTTCGTTGCTTCCGTTCGGGTAAGTTAGGACGAATATGTGCAGGGCTGTGAACAACTTTCTTATTCTTCTTACGAATTGCATTTCAACTGTAGCGTGTTCCGATCGATTCTTCTCGAAGTCCTCGCAAACTTCGCTGCCAGCAGTGACGACAAATCACTTGCCTCGGGTGCTTCTGGCTTCACGTCGTCACAGTCACTTTCACTTGCAAGTCTTTCCGCTAAATCTCAAGGATCTTCGATAGCTTTGTCCCTCGCTCGGTCAGAGGAACTTTTGAAAGTGCTTTGTAGAGAACTTAACACTCCCAGCAGCGTAGTTGACCATGTTCTTCACAGTCTCTCCGGGGAATCAACAGCTAAAAACGCTTTCCATGGCAAAGCTCCGTCGATGAAGTCTATGGTTTCGTTTATGAGTCGCGCCTTCAAGAGATGTACGGAAGAAACAAAGCTTGTTGTGGTTGCGCTCGATGATGTGCAATACATCGACGAAATGACATGGAAAGTTTTGCGGCAAGTCTTTGAGGGTTGTAACAACGTCCTTATTGTCTGTGCCTTTGATCTGTCCAGAAGCCGCGATCTGAAGGTTGAAGCTGACTTTTGGTCAGTCTTAAATTCGAAATACAGACCGGCAGGATACTTTGTTCCGATGGAATTAGCTGGGTTAGGGAAGGAAGAGATCACCATCATGACCATGAAAACATTGGGACTGCAGAGAGGGGAAATCTCTCCAGACTTGCTCAACGAAGTCCACATTCAATCAGGTGGTATGCCTCATTTTGCCAACGAATTCTTGGAACTGGTGAAACGTCGAAAACTTACGCAGATGATGGACGAGCGCATGGAAGGCCGGACGTCAGGCAGTGGCGCGCAGACTCTTGGCACCAATAACCTTGGTTCAGTTCCAGAGATCATCTTGCATCGAATCGATTCATTTGATGTCAATGTCAGAAACATTCTGAATATTGCTGCCGTATTAGGGAAGTCATTTCAACTGAAAGAGGTCATTGCCGTGATGAAAGAAAGTCTCGACATGCAGGAGGCTGCAATTTATAAGGAGGGCGTGGCTGCGCTAAATACAGCTGTCATTGAAGGGATTCTTCGCGAAGAAGACGATGAAAGCTCAATTACCGGTCGCGGTGGCGAAGAGGAGGCTGTCAAAAAGAGTCAATTAGGAAACGCAAAGGCAGTCGACGACGAAAAAGACAGCGAAAAACGCGACGATGAAGACGAGCCAAAAGAAAAATCTGATCAAACCATATACACGTTCTACCATAGTATTTGGCAAACTACGATTTTAAGCCTGATGCTCGATGCGCGAAGGAAAGATGTGCATAAGAAAATTGCATTATCTATGGAGAAAGAAATGAACAAGGATGGAAGCAACTTCGAATTTCAAATGAAACTTCTTGGGCATTGGAAAGCGAGCGGAAATACAAACAAGGCAACCAAGGTAGCGCTTGACGTTGGCAAGCACTTCGAGAAAAATCTCTCGCTGCCGACGCAGAGTATTCGTATTTACGAGGAAGCACTTGATGTTTGGAGAGATGATAAACCGTCGGACTTTGTCGGAGGTAAGCTTGTGTGTTTGTTCGCAAAAAGTCAACTTCTCGTAGCTAAATTTTCTCACGCACATTTGGTCTACACTTTTGTTTTGGAATAGGTTTGAGCCCGGCAGTTCTGGATGCCGTCGAGCCCAGCGAGTTAGCTGATGTTTGCTCGCTGCATGTAGCGCTTGGCCGTGCTTTTAACGGTGCAGGTAGAAATGCCGAGAGCGCGCTTTCATTTTATGATGCTTTGCGAGTAAGTAATCACTTGTTACTGTCCGTACTAAAGGAACCCAGGTTTAATTTGTCTGACCTATTTTATTTTTTCTCTTCTTTCTTAGATCTTGCGTGTCCCAAAGAATGCCAACAAAGTGGAAGACCGCAGCATGGGATACCCTGCTTACGTTGGCCTGTACGAGTGTCTAAAAGCAAATTATATCGTACAAGAGGAGAATAAACGATACGAACAAGTGCTCGTTAAAAGGTTTCTGGAGGATACGAAACATCACAAAAACAAGTACCACCATGTTCAGGCGATTACGTGTCAAATGGATCTTTTCAGAAGATACGGAGACATTCAAAAAGCCGTTGCCGTGCAAAGCCTTTTGTACGAAATCTACGACCACGAGGTTCACACCAATAAACTGCAAGAGATTTACGGATCTGACGATGCCGCCGTTAGCTTTTCTTACGCTGCTATGTGGAATTGGGAACTGGGCAACAAGGATGCTGCTTTAGATGCTTGTCGATTTGTGATTGGAAAGCTCATGCCCAAAATGGACCGCAGCAACGTCCACCAGAGTTTCATGGTCATGTATCCTGTTGTCTTGGTCATGAAGTCCTACGACGTAGCAGTCCAAGCACGAAAGCATTTTGACCGCCTTGTTGTTAAACCCTTCGGTACTTTCTTTGGGGAAGGCAAGTCTTCCTTCTTTCTTCCTGTCTACGAACCAATCATGATGCTCTTGCACTTGGCAAGTTTTTCCGATATGGACGAAGATACCCTGGAAGAGTACACGGAGTGGGCGCTTGACCGTGATCGTCTGTGCTTCGGTACCTTGGCAAATCGCCGACTGGGTGCACTAGGTCGCTGTGCAGATAGTTTAAGCGCAGAAATATGTTTCTTGTTAGCGGATCGCATTCAAGATGAAGAAACTCGTCATATCCTTATCGAGCACGGCAAAGAAATCGGCCAAGATGCCTTGATTTTCAACAAAGAGCAAAACTTGAAGACTGCGGAGCAGCAGGTGCAACTGCTCTTGGAGAACTCTGCAGAATTAATAGCCGAATTGGATGGCGCCCCACGCGCGCCTCGGCTCCAAACTCTCAAGCTGGGAACTGCTTCTGCACCAGCTCTGCCGCCACCACCAGCTCCAGTAGCCGCCCCAGCCACCGTCTCTCAAGCTGATGAGAGTTCAAGCGAGGAAGGCTCGGATAGCTCAAGCGAAAAAGATTCGGACGACAACTCTAATTTGGACGACGACAGTGATCACAGTGAATCTGAAGATCAAGGCGAGAAGGAAAATGGCGCTGCAAATCCCTCGAAACGCGCGGTGGTGCCTGCCTCAATGGCTCCAGCGGCTAATATGCCTTCAGCAGCAGGAGCGGGAGCACCTACACCGCAAGCCACGCCAGTATCTACTACGCTACAAGCGACCCCAGCATTAGATCTAGCGGCTGTACCAGCAAATCCACCGTCTTTTTCCGCATTACCACCAGTACAGCCAGCAACTCTGCCAGCCCGGCACGCTCCATCCGATCATGCACCTCCAGTTATCCAACCTCATAAATCACCAGTACCAATAGCCCCTGAAGCTCTTATGCAAGCTTTGCAAGAAGTAGGAAGCAGCGACGATGACGTTTCTGATTCTGGCGAAGACTGCAGTGACGAAGACAGTAGTGACTACGATAGCGACGAGGAGAGTGACGAAGAAAGCAGCGACGAGGAATAGTGAGACACATCCATGTACCCACGATTGAACCAAGGCGGACGGGACCTGTACTGTATTTCTTACGTACCACTCCTTGTTTTTGTTTCCATGTAAACGTTTATCTAAATAAGATGTTAATGTTCACTCTAAAAGCGCAAAAAATGTTAAGATTCCCCCTTGACAAGAGGAGCATCGTGGCCTATTTGGAGCAAATGGGCGTAGAATACTGAGAGTCAAGGATTGTGTTTCGAGTCAGTCAGTCCAATGTTGTCTACCCGCGTGGGACTAGAGCAACACAAATGAAGCATGCAACACAACCAACAACTCCAAATTACCGGTAGTCCACCTTGTATGCGAATGTGTGTGCAGCGCTTTCGAGAGCAACATCAATACGAACTCAACATCAATTTTAAGGAACAATGGATAGGTTGGCTACTCTGCCAACAGCAGAACTGTTGGCCACAATAGTAACAACGCCCCCCTCTTGCGCCAGAACATAGCCCTGACCTGCAACGCGCTCGACCTGTTGCGCGCTTCCATTGTCATCAATCCACAGAAAGACATCCAATGCAGTGCCTTCCTCAATTTGCTGCAAAACACCATTTCCGCCGTCCAAGACGTCACCCACAGCACTCCAAATCACTGTTCCATTAACGTGTTCTGGCGATGGTGTAGAGTTGGTGACGGAGAACCACCCAAAACCCCAACCACAGCAATTTCCATCCCCATAACTGTCAAACAGGCTGAGGCGGTAGAGAGCACCTGACTCCACCTCTTTTGGATAGCTAAAGAGGCTGCTTGCATTTGCTGGTTTCTGTGAATCTAAAGTCTGCCATGTGTCAGATCCGCCGAGCACACTCCATGTCCATGATGTTTCCTCATTCCAGTCATCCGTGTGAATATTGACTGTGACTGTGTTTGAGGCGTTCAGCGGGGGGAAGTCTCCAGGCCATTCACCAAACAATGGGTTGGAACTTAGATCAGTGCTGCATTCAGTGCTGTTGATGTCGTCGCCTGGGCATGGGCACCAACAACATCCACAGAGGTCACTACTGCAATCAAAAGTTAGCAAGCTTTGCCCCAAGACACACAAACCTTCAGGAATTTGTCCTGTGATAGCATTTTCTTCGAGGGACAAGAGACCCAATGAACCATCCACCGCCAAACGGCTAAGCTCACTGGGGATGGTCCCAGTTAACGAATTATTCGCCAATCTTAAGACCTGAAGGCTTGTCATCCACGCAATTTCACTTGGGAGATTTCCAGAAAAAGAATTTTCCGAAAGCGAAAAGTCCACCAAGGAAGTCAAAAGCTCTACTTGTGACGGTATAGTCCCTGACAGTTGGCTTGGGCCCAGGTGCCAGCGTACTGTATTAGTCATATATCCAATCTCTGTAGGCAAAGGTCCAGTTAAGATACTCTGATGCATTGTCACTTCCACCATATTTGACAGCAACCCAACCTCACTTGGGACAAGCCCTGACAAACTGCAGCACGAAAAAGACAGTGGCAACAAGAGTAATCACACACAATGAGAAGCAGTAAGTAGATGGGTGGGAATGAAACGAAACGAAATGCAGTGCAGGCACAAGGTCCACATACCTATTGCTGTAGAGGTGAAGCTCTGTCATGCTTGTCATCAAACCGAGCTCGCTAGGAATATTGCCAGTCAGCTGGAAACAAACAAGCAGGTAGCAATGGGAAACTGTGAGTGAGATCTCATGATGCAAGGTCATTTGTAGTGAATTATCACCATATCATCGTGCTCTTACGCTGTTGTCACCAAGCTCAAACTGAAGCACGTTGCTCATCTGTCCAAACCCAGTTGGGATTGTTCCCGTCAAAGAATTCAGGTAAAGATCAAAAAAGGTGATATTCACCATCTGGAAGACTTCGGAGGGTACAAAATCAGCAAGAGAAGCATTAATTTGGTTCTTTTGGAGAGACAAGGTGAACAGGGAGGTCAGCAACGACAGTTCACGAGGAATAAATGGCTTCGATTCGTTGATTCCCAAGCGTTGCATAATAAGTGTTTGGAATCGGTAATCATCATTGCAGGGGTATCCAATCCCTTCTGTCTCAAAGGGCGTGTATCCAACGGCATTTTCATCCAGCTCATAGGAGCCACCATCACTAAAGTATCCAAACAGGCCCGAAAACCAAAAGCACTCATTTTTATCATAAAGAAGCCAATTCTCCTTGATATGTCGGGGCCAGTTGTCTCCATCCATGGCATAATAAAAGGTTCCTAATGCAAAGAGTTGTGTCTTCCTCCATCCGGGCATAACCCGTAGTTCAGGATGGTCCATTAGCCATTCTAGGGCTTTCCATTGGGGCGTTGTGCCATTCTTGATACTTTCCAATGTATAATCTGGTAACAGTTCTGTAATGACGTTGGCGGGTGCCAATGATGGGGATTCTGTTTCCATGGCCAAGGGGGAAGGCAACGGAGAGGGGAAGGCTATGACGTCAGTGCTGTCATTGTCACTATTCTTTTCGCGCGTTACAACAAGTAGAGTAGCCACCACAATGACGACCACAACAACACATGCCATCATCACCACCAGAAGCTCTTTTCTCTCTTTGGCCTTCCTTTTGGACTTTCTTTGCTCCATTTCTGCTTGATCGACTTCTTCCGCTCCCAAATCCAAAACAACATCATGTTCCACAGGTCTGGCTAGGGACATAACGTGTCCTGATTCTTGTTCAGACGCTAGTTGTGGAGTCGAAGGACAAACTTCAGGACATGGTGGTTGTCCATCCACTGCTGCTGCGCTGTTGTTGTTGTTGTTGTTGTTGACTACTGTATCACTAGATCTATTAGTAGCAAGCACGGAAAAAGGCAGGTTATGTCGTCGTTCTGCCGTATGCGATCCGGGTGTATTGGCATAGGCACCTGGCTGCGAGGTATTCAAGTTGACCGGCGTTTGTCGGGACAATGGAGCAACGGGTGGCACCACACCATGTACATTTTGAGACTTCTGTTTCAATACCTCGTTCCCACTGTTGCTGTTCAACTCCTCCTGTTGCTCGACTTTGGACGGGTGTTGTCCTTCTTTATCGTTACTTGAACCGATTCCAATCCAGGTTTTGGATACATTCTTGAGAACATTGTCATTGTCATTCATTGTTTTTGCTTTGTTGTTGCTGCTGCTGTTGTTGTTGCTGTTGTTGTTGCTGATGTTGTTGTTGACATGGACTTTCTCCTCGATGCAGTGCGCATAACCATTGGCCCGGGCTTGTACGATCTTCATCAGATCAATGTCATCCTCCTTAGCCGACGTTGGCGTTTCTTTGTGCTTATTGCTGGTTGTCATGGTTCTCTCGTGCTTTGGTAGTTTTTTAGTCCTCGAGTCTAGTTTTTTTTCATTATTTATTTGTTGGTGACTATGGTCGTTTTGTAAAAACGATGAACTTGATACCGGTACCAGGTAACAATGAACCTCCTGCTCATGACACAGCGCGTACCTGATACCAGTAGTAGTGTACTCCTACGTATTCATATTACTACCAGTTAAGTCTGAATTCGCATCAGCAGTCTACGGTAGTAGTAGTACCTGGTACTTAGCTACAGTAGTAGCTAGTAGTGCTAGGTAGCTACAGAAAAACAAACTGGTCGAAAGTACCACTCGTAATAATAATGACTGTATCTTCTTCCCCAATGCAATACACCACTTTTACCACGGGTTAAAAGCCGTACAGCGAACAACTGTGCGTCCCTAAGCGGTCGGCATACAGCCGTCCACGTCAGCTAGCGTCAAGGGTTTTCCCCTACTAGGGTTTTCTCCCCAAACACGCCAGCCTCGATT
>Ga0210036_1000902_pt1 | contig 34265 bp, 21 predicted proteins | sample CryGeymeta201515_FD_185469 | JGI IMG/M metagenome (GOLD analysis project Ga0210036, IMG submission 185469) | Groundwater microbial communities from Crystal Geyser aquifers in Utah, USA - Crystal Geyser metaG 2015-15 (SPAdes) (version 2) | ecosystem: Environmental > Aquatic > Deep subsurface >...
TACTGGTCGTCCTGTAGGAGATGAGCCTTTTGTAACAAGGTTGTAACAATTGTTAGGTCGAGTATTAAAGCCAAAAGCTATAGGAAGACCTCGAAAACAGTAAAAAACGGGCGCTGTCCCCGGTTTCCCCCAAATATTAGTAGTGAAATCAACATTAAGAGGATGTGCCAGCCCCGCAGCAACTCAACATTAGGCGTTATACGCAAATGAATAGCGATGCAGAAGAAAAATAAGGAGGTGTTGTGATGAGTAAAGAATGCTGCAAATGTGAAGAAGAAAAAAAATTAGAAAATTGCATGGTTTGTACTGCGCCCCTGGAATACTTGGAAAGTGCAGTCACTGTAGTCTGTAACTATTGTGGCAAGAAAGAAGAGGGCTATGTTAGGTGTCTTAAAGGACATTATGTATGCGACGAGTGTCACGGAAAAGGAGCATTTGATCTGGTTACTGATATCGCTCTCACCACGGAGGAGAAAGATCCCCTTTCCATAGCGGAACTACTTATGGCACATCCCAAGATACCATTTTTGGGTTGTGAGCACGCCCTTATTGCTACTGCATCGCTCCTGGCGGCATTGAAGAACGACGGCACATTGGCCATCTCGAATGAACAGATCACTGAGGCTATGAACCGGACGCAAAAACAATCCATGCCACCGTACTGTGCCCTTACTGGTGTTTGTGGTGTGCCCATTGGGATCGGTGCTGCCTTTAGTGTCATTCTCGGCGCAGCATGTCCAAAGGATAGGGAGTCTGCCATTACCATGCACATTGTGGCAAGAACGATTGACACTATTGCCAACGATGTTGGTCCAATGTGCTGTAAAAGTTTTGTTAGAACTGCTCTTGTTGTAGGCTACAATTCAGCGAAAGAGTACTTCAATGTTCATTTGCCAATACATAGAGAAAAGATTTCTTGCTTCTATTCCAATAAGAACCATCGTAACTGCAGAAAGAATAAATGTGTTTACTTTCCCAAAACAGCATGATTAGAATTAAAGGAAAAGAATTCATGGTGCGTATAACAAATCGCTGAACCCGACCTGAAAAGGCTGACGCCTTTTCAGGCGGGTTAGCTCAATCGTTAGCAGTTGAGACGATGCGGGAAAATGGGGACAGCACCCTATTTTTTCTTCTAAAAATAGGGTGCTGTCCCCATTTTCCCTCTACGGGTCGTCCTGCAGGAGATGAAACCTTTGCGACAAGGTTAGAAGAATTATTGGGACGAACATTAAGACCAAAAACGATAGGAATATCTCAAAAACGATAAAAAAACGGGTGCTGTCCCCGGTTTTCTGGGTATTATCTAGCTATGATGGCAGCATCTATTTCACCTTGTGAGGCAATAAGGCAAGGATAATGCACACTGATAAAAAAAGCAGGAAAATGCTTGACATATTTGCTTATATTTGGTATACTTTCTGTCTAAGGGAAAAAGGAGGCTTGTAGGATATGAAAATTGGCATATTAACTGGTGGTGGTGATTGTCCTGGGTTAAATCCAGCTATTAGAGGGGCTTTTATGAAAGCCATGGATCATGGTGATGAGCTCTTTGGGGTAATGGATGGCTGGAAGGGAATGATAAATGTGAATACAAGGCAATTAACCCTGTCTGATGTGGAAGAAATTATTGGAAAGGGTGGGACTATTCTTGGTACATCTCGAACTAATCCGTTTAAGAATGATGAAAATGATGTACCCATGGTTCTGGAAAATATGAAAAAATTTGATGCTCTTATTGCTATTGGCGGAGAGGATACCCTTGGTGTGGCAAGCAAGCTTTATAAACAATATGGAACAAGGGTTGTCGGCGTCCCCAAAACAATGGACAATGACCTTTCATGCACAGATTATACCTTTGGCTTTGATACAGCAGTAACTGTTGCTGTTGATGCCTTAGAGAGGTTGCGGGATACAGGCAGATCTCATCGACGAATAATGGTGTTGGAGGTTATGGGCAGGCATGCAGGCTGGGTTGCTCTTTTTACAGGGATTGCCGGTGGTGCTGATTGGATATTGCTTCCTGAGATTGAACCGGATATTGAAAAAATGTGTGAACACTTAAGGGTGATTAAACAACGAAAGAATTATGGGATAGTAGTGGTTTCAGAGGGTACCAAATTTGCAGAAATAGAAGGGGAACAAGAGGTTGATGCCTTTGGTCATGTTATCCTGAAAGAAAAAGGGATTGGAGAATATACAGCAAAAATTATTGAGGAAAAGACAGGGATTGAAACAAGAGTGGCTGTTATTGGTCATATCCAGCGAGGCGGGGCACCTACCCTTTTTGACCGCATGTTAGGGACACGGGTTGGGGTTAAGGCAGTTGAATTAATACATGAAGGCAAATTTGGTCAGATGGCTTGCTTGGTTGGCAATGAGATAACCTCTGCCCCACTTGAGGCAGCGACATCAATCTTGAAAACTGTGGAACAGGATTGGTGGAAATTAGCACAAACGATGTTTAAGTGAGGGAAAATAGGCACAAAGTGGCAAAGGCACAGAGGTACAAAGTTAGAAAAATTTCGTGTATTTTGTGAGATTTTATGGTGAATAATTACAGGTGGTGCAAATGAGATTCCTGAGAGGTTTTATTGCCGGTTTTATTGCTGGCGGGTTAAAGATTGGGATTAGTATCTTTGAATGGCAGGCTTTTGAAAAGGTTTATTGTGCCCTGAAGTCGGAAACACCTTATGTCTTTTTCCAGTTATGGAAACTGTTCAAGCCAGCCACCTACTGGGAGTCGAAAATATGGTTGGTTGATGTGTTTATAGGTGTTCTTTTTGGATGCCTGTTTGCTATTCTTCATGATAGCTTACCAGGGAAAAGGGTGGTTAAGGGTATATTTTTTGGGTTTATTATCTGGGCAATTGGTGAATTTCCGGGGACAGTGAAGAACTTTATGCTTATTCCTGGAGAAATGACGATGTTATGGATAATTACTGGATTGATTAATAGCTTGATTATTGGAGTGGTGATTGCTCTGGTGTATGAACTTCTTTGGCCAGAAAGGGTAATATACTCAACGACGGCATAAATTGCGTTTTTCGCTGGTCTTAATCAACGATAGCTGTGTTGTTCAGGTTCGCAATAGTGCACTATTGCGAACCTTCACGCCTTGCTCTCGTTGATTAATTCTCACCGAAAATTCACAATTTATGCCGTCGTTGAGTATAATTGAGAAGAAAATTGGAGGTAATGAATGAGAAGATTAATATGGTGTGGCCTTATTTTTATAGGGCTTGGATATAATGAAATAACAGAGGCCTGTCTTGGGGCAAGACCCCTGTCCATGGGTGGGGCGTTTATTGCGGTAGCTGATGATATACATTCCTGCTACTGGAACCCTGCTGGCATGGGAAACCTTCAAAAGGGTGAAATAACATGGATGAAAACCTTGAATAATAATGCCTTGATTAATTATCAGGATTGGACCGCATTTGGCGTCCGAATGGGAAATGCAGGTATAGGGATAAGCAAGGTAAAGGAAATAAATCAGTATTTAAGTATTTATGATAAAACTAATGGGGACTATAAATATACTTATTATTCCAATGATGATTGGACAACAGTCTCCTTTGGTGGTTGGGGAGCAGGAATGTTTGACAATACAGCTATGGGGGTAAATATCCGTAAGTATAGCCATGCCTTAGAAAAGAGAGATGATTTTAATCTATGGAAGGATGGCAAAGATACTCGTGATGGTATGGGTTATGAGGCTGAGGCAACTGGATATGACCTTGGATTTCTGCATAAGCTTATCGGAGATAAGGTTACACTTGGGTTATTGATACAGGATATTAATGAGCCAAGGTATGAGTTTAATAAGGATATTTGGGTTTGTGAGCTTGGGCATGCCTTTGAACAATATCCTGGTGCTGAGTGTCCTATTTGTCGTAAGAATGATAACAGGGGCGTAAAGATAGAAAAGCGTCATCTCTATCGTCAACATCCTCGCAATATTAGACCCGGGATAGCATGGAAACCTGACGAGAAGACCATTGTAGCCATGGATGTTTATTATTTTAATGTTAAGGATGTGTATGCTCAAGAGCATCAAAGCGAGGTCAGGATTGGGGCAGAGAGGTATTTGACAGATAATCTATGTGTTCGGGCTGGATTTTATGGAAAAGCCTTTCATACCCTTGGGGTTGGGTTAAAAAACAAGCCAGATGAGAAATCAACCGCACCAAAGATGTTATATCAGATTGATTATGGGTTACTGGATAGTGGGGATGTAGGGACACATCTTTTGTCTGTAACGCTGAAGTGGTAAGAAATTGGCGGGATGGCAGAGTGGTTTATCGCGGCGGTCTTGAAAACCGTTGACAGGGTAACCTGTCCGTAGGTTCGACTCCTACTCCCGCCGCCAGTATTTGTTTGTGTAAAGTAAAGAGGGGAAATATATGAAGAACATTGCTATTGACATATCAGAAGAGGAGTTACAGCATGTTTGGCAGGCGTACCAAACATTACAACTCTTTATGAAAAAATCCTATCCCCGAATGAATTGTATCACACAAAATCTATTGCGGTAACTACTCAGCTATCAAGAGATAACTACGAAAAACGCAAAAAACGCGAAAAATTCTGATCCACAAATTCCTTCTGATTATTAATTTTCGCTGTTTTTTGCGTATTTCGTAGTTTTTTCTGTCCAATATAGCTACAAGTAGTTACTGTGAACCTTTGTTTCTTTGTGTCTTGAGTGGTAAATTCCTTTACCTGAGTAATTACCTGTTGCGAATATGTCATCGGAAAGAAATTTATCGAAAACTGGAGTTATAAATACTAAGCGTTTTACCTTAATTTACGCTTGAACGCTTACGGGAATATCTTAATATATAACGCGGAGAGGTGCCGGAGTGGCCGAACGGGGCTGCCTGCTAAGCAGTTGTAGGGCTTAAAACCTTACCGAGAGTTCGAATCTCTCCCTCTCCGCCATTTTTTTCCATTGATGATAAGGGGAAAACCCAATGAAGATACCTGAAAAACAAGAAATATACCGTTATGTATATTTTAACACTCAGCTTGGTTGGATGGGAGTAGCCTCAAGTGACCAGGGGATAAGAGCCTTAGTCTTACCCCAAAAAGAAAGAAGAATGGTCACAAGAGAGCTAAAAAGACAGCTTCCACTCCAGTCTAATATGATATTTGATTATTATAGCTTTTCGGATATAAGCGATTCATTTAAGCAATATTTTAAGAAAAGGTTCGTCATGTTTGATTTTCCTCTGGATATTAATCGAGGGGATGCATTTGAAAGAAAGGTTTGGGAAGTAACTTGTTCTGTACCATATGGTGAGATTAGAACATATAAATGGGTTGCCCAGAAGCTTGGTTACCAGAATGCTGTAAGTCCTGTGTCCAGTGCTTTACGGTATAATCCATTACCCTTGATTATCCCTTGTCATCGAGTGGTTATGGGTGAATACTCCAGAGAAGGTTATTCTCGAGGATTCGAGTGGAAAAAGAAATTATTGGAGATTGAGAGAAGGGGAAGAACAGAGGGCGGACATTTCTATTCGCCATTTGGAATCTCCGATAGTAACTACTCACCACAAAGGCATGAAGACACAAAAAGTTGATAAGTTGAATAGTTGATGGGTTGATAAGTGGATGAATTGATAGTAAATGGTTATGAATTATGGATCTGTGTTCCTTTAACCTATAAACTCATCAACCTATCAATTTATGTGTTCTCCGTGGTGAATTACTTTACCTGAGTAGTTACCTCCGATAGAGATATTCCCTCTTCGGCAATGAGGGCTTTTGTATCATAATGGAAACATGGTGATAGTCATTAATTAGCAAATACAAACAAATACACCCCATGGTCAAGCATGGGGTGTGTTTGTTTGTAATAGGGACAGTGGGCTATCCCACTTGAACCCCCTCAATCTCTTGAATCAAATATAAGGAGTGGACTAATGAACACAGCAGATATTCCAAAAGCCTATGAGTCGCATGATGTAGAAGAAAAATGGTACAAGTATTGGACAGATAATAATTGTTTTATGCCGGATGAGGATAATGATAAGCCTTGTTTTTCTATGGTTATCCCACCGCCAAATATAACCGGCTCACTCCATATGGGACATGCCTTGAATAATACCCTTCAAGATATTCTGGCTCGGTGGAAACGGATGCAAGGGATCAATGTCCTCTGGGTGCCAGGCACGGATCATGCTGGTATTGCTACTCAGAATGTGGTGGAGCGAGAGCTGAAGAAGCAGGGATTAACCCGAAACGATTTGGGTCGTGAGAAATTCATCAAACGGGTATGGGAGTGGAAAAAGCAGTATGGTGATATAATTATTCAGCAATTGAAACGGCTTGGTTCTTCCTGTGATTGGTCAAGGATAAGGTTTACCATGGATGATGGCTTGTCAAAGGCAGTCAGGGAGGTTTTTGTCAGGCTTTATGAGGAAGGGTTTATCTATCGGGGTAATTACATTGTCAATTGGTGCCCGAGGTGTCATACTGCCCTTTCAGATATTGAGGCAGAGCATAAAGCAATAGAGGGACATCTTTATTATCTGAGGTATCCGATTGAGGATGAAGAAGATAGCACAGCAAATGCAACAAATCCACGATCCCCGATACTTGATCCACAATCCTATATCATTGTAGCTACCACCCGCCCAGAAACCATGCTTGGAGATACTGCTGTTGCTGTAAACCCAAAGGATGAACGGTATCGTGGCTTGATTGGGAAATTCGTTATCCTGCCTGTGCTGAATCGTAGAATACCCATTATTGCTGATTCTTTTGTTGAGCCTGAATTTGGGACTGGTGCGGTAAAGGTTACCCCTGCCCATGACCCCAATGATTTTGAGATTGGCAAAAGACACAACCTACCACAGATAAATATCCTGAACCCTGATGCAACCATGAATGAAAACGCTGGATGCTATCAAGGACAGGACAGGTATGAATGCCGCAAGCATTTGATACAAGATTTGCAAGAGCAAGGGCTTGTGGAAAAGATTGAAGAACATGCCTTATCAGTAGGACATTGCTATCGATGTCATACTATTGTTGAGCCATACCTTTCTCCACAATGGTTTGTTTGTATGAAAGATCTGGCTGATGAGGCAATCAAGGCTGTAGAGGATGGCAGGGTAGAATTTATTCCTAAAAGCTGGGAAAAGACATACTTTGAGTGGATGAGGAATATTAAAGACTGGTGCATTTCCAGACAGATATGGTGGGGACATCGTATTCCGGTCTGGTATTGCCAGCAGTGTGGCAAGGTATTGGTTGAAAGGGAAGACCCTTGTGTTTGTACTGCCTGTGGCGGTGAACTGAAACAGGATGAGGATGTGCTTGACACATGGTTTTCATCGGCACTCTGGCCATTTTCTACGCTTGGTTGGCCTGATAATACGATTGATATCAAAAGATTTTATCCAACCAGTGTTCTTTCTACAGGCTTTGACATCATCTTTTTCTGGGTAGCCAGAATGATCATGACGGGCTTGAAATTCCAGGGGAAAGTCCCTTTCCATAAGGTCTATATCCATGCCCTTATTCGGGATGCTGAGGGTCAAAAGATGAGTAAGTCAAAGGGCAATGTGATTGATCCGCTTCATGTTATCGATGATTACGGCACTGATGCCCTACGGTTTACCTTAGCCATTATGGCTGTTCAAGGACGAGATATCCTGCTTTCCGAGGAACGAATCGAAGGGTATAAGCACTTTTGCAATAAACTCTGGAATGCGGGCAGGTTTATTCTCATGAATCTGGACGACTATGATGGTCAGAAGGCAGAAGGCAAACAAGAGGTGGCTGATGAGTGGATAGTTTCGCGGCTTAATCAGACAATTAAACAAGTTACCCAAGCACTGGAGTCTTTCAATTTTGCGGAGGCATCTGCAATTGTTTATGGCTTTGTCTGGCATGAATACTGTGATTGGTATCTGGAGTTGGTCAAGCCAAGGCTGTACCAAAAGGATGAGGCAAGGGAGCCTGTGCAATATTTATTAGCAACAACCTTTGAGTCCATCCTGAAGTTGCTTCATCCATTTATGCCGTTTATTACCGAGGAATTATGGCAAAGGCTGCCAGAAAGAGAAATATCCTCCCCATATTCCCCCTTATCAAAGGGGGCTGGGGGGTTGTTATTCCCTCCAGAGGTGGACAAAAAACATGAGACAACAATCATGTTCTCTAAATGGCCAGAGGTCGTCCATGAGTCAATTAATATCAAGATAATAGAGGATATGGAGCTGGTCATGGAGGTGGTTAGTGCTATTCGGAATATCCGTTTCATAATGAATATCCCGCCAAAAATGTGCCTGCCCAGGATTATAGTCAAACAACATCTGGAGGAAACCGCTGAGGTACTCCGAACGGGTATCAAGTATATCAGACAATTGGGCAATATTGATGAAATTATTTTTGACCCTGAGGCAGAAAAACCCCACGCTTCAGCCGTAGCTGTGGCAAAGGGTACAGAAATTTACATCCCCTTAAAGGGATTAATTGATCTGGAAAAGGAGAAAGTGCGGCTCAAAAAACAGATGGAAGGGATAGAACAGGCGTTGTGTGGTATCCAGTCTAAGTTAAACAATCCAAGCTTTATTAATAAGGCACCGCAGGAGGTAGTAGACAAGGTGAAGGAACAGGGTTCATTACTTGAGAAGAATAGAGAGAGGCTGGAGGAGAATTTAAGGATGCTGGTGGAATAATTAGGGTAATGCCTCAGTTATTGGTTGAGGGCAGATTTCTCTGAGGAGGTTAAAATGGTTGCAAATAATACTGCCAGTAATGGCAAAAAGGGCAAAGTTTTAATGATCTATACCGGTGGGACTATCGGCATGCTTCCAAAGGAAAAGGGTAATCCACTCAGCCCCTTAGTTCCGGCTACATGGGAGAAACTTCAGGGTTTTGCTCCTGTTTTAGAGAATCTTCCTCTGGATGTTGAGTTACAGGAAATGAAGCTAATTGACTCTTCAGACATGCACCCTGATTATTGGATTGATATTGCCAGGGTTATCAGAGACAACTATAAGAAATTTGATGGTTTTGTTATTCTTCATGGCACAGATACAATGACATATACAGCTACAGCCCTCTCCTTTTTACTTGAAAATCTTGATAAACCTGTCATTATTACGGGTTCCCAATTATCAATTGGCCAACCAAGAAGCGATGCAGTTCAAAATCTGGTAACCTCTTTAACCATTGCTGCTCCGGAGGGTTTTAAGTTACCGCTGATTCCGGAGGTTTGTATCTGTTTTAATAATGTAATATTACGCGGAAACCGAGCCAGAAAGGTCAGCTCAAGTGGCTATTCAGGATTCGCTACCCCTAATTACCCACCACTCGGAGAAGCAGGTGAGCATATAGAGATTAATACAAAGGTAATTCGAAAATCATCAACAGAAGGATTTTTTATTAATGAAACTCTGGAAAAAAAGGTTATGCTCTTTGATATATTTCCAGGTATAAGTCCAGAAATACTAAACAGTGTTTTTAGTATAGATGGGCTAAAAGGTATAGTTTTTAGAACCTATGGGGCAGGCAATGCCCCTACGGATCCAGATTTTTTGAAGGAGATTGAAAGAGCAATTAACAAAAAAAACTTAGCGATTGTTAATATCACCCAGTGTCCTCAGGGAATGGTAGAAATGGGACTTTATGATGCCAGTGCTACCTTATCAAGGCTGGGGGTTATAAGCGGAGTAAATATGACTCCAGAGGCGGCATTGGTCAAAATGATGTTTCTCCTTGGACAGGGATATGATATTGAGATAGTAAAGGAGCAGATGCAAAAAGACCTTCGTGGAGAACAAAGCATTAATGTATTTAATTTTATTTATGAAAACAGGAAAGCAGACAAGGTATACAAAGCCCCTGCTAAACAATTGCCTGCCAGTTTTGATAAAAACAAGATTGTCAGTGCCAATATCAGAATTGATGAGGCAACATTGCCCGAAGAAGTTAAACAAGGAGAAATAGGGCTTGCCGTATTTATGAATTATCCGGCTGCTGATGAGAATACCGATACCTCCATCCCGCAATGCCTTGGAATACTAAAGGGGATATATAATGGAAAGTCGATAAATCTCATACTTGATTGTACAGAACAATTCAAACAGATTATAAACCCAGACCGTCCAATTCAGCTTACGATTATAGCCAAGAATGAGCATACGGTCCGATGGGATGGTGCCTTTATTTCTGTATATACAAGTGTGGAATAATAAAGCAGCGAGAGGTTGACGCAAACATACTGTATATAATCAAGGCAAGCGAGGGAGGTTTTCACATGATAGATACCATTTCCGGCAAACTCATAAAAAAGCTGCCAACCTATGCCTTGATTGATGTGGGTGGTGTGGGTTATGGGATACATATCCCGATTTCTACTTACCACCAATTATCCGAGCCAAATGAAACCGTTACACTTTTTACCCATCTGGTTGTTCGGGAGGATAGCCTTCTGCTTTATGGATTCTTTACTGCGGACGAAAAAAGGATATTCCTTGCCCTGATTTCTGTAAGCGGGATTGGTGCAAGAACAGCCTTAGCCGTGCTTTCCACGCTTTCAGCAGAAGAATTTGAACAGTCTGTTATTCGGGATGATGTCAAGAGATTAACCGGTGTAGCTGGCGTAGGGAAGAAAAGTGCCCAGAGGATAATTCTGGAACTAAAGGAAAAGTTTTCTACCCAAACCACCTTCTCGGAAATTGTCCCTCTTCATGGGGAAGAGGTAAAAGAAGATGCTATCATGGCTCTTGTTTCTTTAGGATACAAAAGGACAGCGGCACAGGTGGCTGTACAAAAGGCTGAGGGTGCTCTGGGTAGTATTTATGGGATTGAAGATTTGATTAAGACAGCGTTGAGGTTCTTGTCTTAGTGTCTGCCACCGCACATGCCAGTGGCAAGTGTTGCACTTGCTACTGGCATGTGTGCCTTAATAAAACCTCTGCCCTATTCCTCTTGGTGGTTCGCCGACTGGTCTTTGTTGAGGCTGACCATACTTGGAGGGGGCACCAGCACCAGTACTCATACCTGCTGGTGCAGGATGTGATCTTTCAAACCCGCTCTTGTCAATGGCAAATCTCAAGGCATCATCAGGGGATATTTTGCGTTGCATAACCAAATTCCGCAGTGTTTGATCCATGCTCTGCATCCCATCTCTAGCTGAGGTTTGGATGATGGATGGCATCTGATGGGTTTTCCCCTCTCGAATCAGGTTGCGAATGGCTGATGAAGCCACCATAACCTCTGCTGCACAAACCCTTCCCCGTCCATCCATGACTGGAATCAATGTTTGTGAAACAACCCCCTGCAATGAATCAGACAGCTGTGCCCTTATCTGAGACTGTTGATGGGGTGGGAATACATCTACGATACGGTCGATTGTCTGAGGGGCAGAATTGGTGTGAAGGGTAGCAAAAACAACATGTCCTGTTTCAGCTGCGGTTAAAGCCATGGAAATGGTCTCAAGGTCACGCATTTCACCCACCAGAATTACATCTGGATCCTCTCTTAAAGCACTGCGAAGGGCAGCGGTAAATGATTTAGTATGAAAGCCAATCTCTCTCTGGTTGACCAGACAATTCTTTGCCTGATGCACAAATTCAATAGGGTCTTCAATGGTAATGATATGTTGGTAGCGTTCCACATTGATAATATCAATCATGGAAGCAAGGGTTGTACTCTTACCCGACCCTGTTGGACCAGTAACCAGCACCAAACCCCTTTCTATATGGGCAAGTTTTTCTACAATTGGAGGTAAACCAAGGTCAGCAATGGATTTAATAACCTCTGGAATAAGCCTGAATGATGCCCCTTCTCCACGGCGTTGATAGAAGGCATTTACCCTGAATCGCCCTACACCCGACAATTCAATGGAAAAGTCAAGCTCTTTATTTTCTTCAAACCTTGCCCTATTCTCATCGCTGAGGACATCATAAAGCATGGTATGCATATCTTCTTTGCTCAATAGCTCATTGCTCACCTTTTCTAATGTGCCATGAATTCGTAGTGTTGGGGGTATGCCTGCAGAAAGGTGAAGGTCAGAGGCGTTTTTTTCTTTGGTTAAAAGGAGTAATTCAGATACATCTATCATATAATCACCCCCTTGGTCAGCATCTCTGCAACCGTTGCCTGACCAGTTTCAATCTTTTTCAGTGCTTCACCCCTGAGGTCAACAAACCCACTTTTTGTAGCCAGATTTTTTACCTCATCAATATTTCCTCCCCTAATAAACTCTCTCCACTCCTCATCAACAAAAAATACCTCAAAGATAGGGGCATATCCATCATATCCAGAATAGTTGCAGGCTTCACACCCATCTCCCTTACATCTCCAGCACAATGCCCGCGGCATTCGTTGAGCAATAATTCCAAGAAGGCTTGAGGCAACAACAATACCACCTGCAACCTCAAACAGATGGTGAAGCACATCAAAACAAGTAGGGAATTCCTGCTGTAATATTATTAATTTACCATGCAAGCAACTTTTGAGTCCAAAGGCAATAATAGATTCATCTGCCTCACCAAGCATAATTACATCTGGCTCCTGTTTCAGGGCAATTTTTAAGGTAGATAATATATCCTTTGTTTTTACCTGAACAAATTTAGCCTCTTGATATGGTGAGATATGGGACTCAATGGTAGCTACTTTTCTCTTATTTGCATCCACCTCTTTGAGCAAGGAATAAGCAGTAGTTGTTTTACCGCTCCGTCCTGGACCAGTAACAATCACCACTCCCGTTGACCTTTGCATCATTCCCTTTATTCCTGGGATGACATTGGGATCAAAGCCAATAGTATCAATAGAAGGCACCTGAATATCTATGGGGAAGAGTTGAATAAAAATAGATTCACCAAAGGCAGTAGGCATTGTGGTTATGGTCAGCCCCACATTTCTATCCCCAATTCTGGTTACTAACTCGTTTTCCTGAGCAACCCCTTCCTTTAAGATATCAAGCCCGCCAATCATTTTTGCCTTAAACACCACCTCTGGATGAAGGCTTAAAGAAACCCTTCCCTTTTCCTCTAATATACCCAACTGTCTGTATCGTATCCATAAGCCGTTTTCTGTCGGCTCAAGGTGTATCTCTTCAGCTCCAACCTTTAATGCCTGTTCAAGATGACTGGAAAGAAAAGTTTCCCCAGAGACCTCATGGAGAAAACCCTTGCTATTTACATCTAATTCCTTTGATTCCGTTCCCTTTATTCCCAAAATCTCACGAATAATATTTATAATATTTTCCTTAGAACCAAGAGAAACCCTTATATTGCAATTAGTAATTCTTTGGACATTCTCAATCATCTCCATGTCAAGCGGATCGTTCATTATTAATGTTAGTTCATTGTCTATCTTCATGATAGGGATAATAATACACCTCTCCAGCATATCCCTTGGAAGTGTTTTGACAGCATCTATATCTACCATATCAGCTTTTAACCAGACATAGGGTATATCCAATTGGGTGCTAAGGGCACAATTGACTGCATCCTCGGTAACCATACCCAGACGGAGCAATATTTCTCCAATCTTTCCCCCGTTTTGTGATTGATAATCCAGTGCCTCATGGAGTTGATTATTATTAAGCAGGTTATAACTGATCAATATCTCCCCCATGCGTGGTTTTTCGTGGGGGCTTGTTATTGGTTTTGGAAAGGGTATATCTACCATGTGTGATCTGGCATGTTCTATGGCTGAGGTAACCTGATTGGCAAAAAGACAAAAGAATTCCTTATCTTTAGAGTTAAATCTGGTATTATCTGTTTTGTTGATAACCTCCATGACCCCTATAATCTTATACCTTGTTTTTAATGGAACAATCAGAATGGAATTTGCCGAATATTGGGTGATATTATCAATCTCAGGTGAAAATCGCATATCAGTTTCTGCATTCTCAATCAAAATAGGCTCACCATTTTTAGCCACCATCCCGGCAATTCCTTCACCCACCTTTATTCTTTCTCGTAATAATTCCTCTCCATATACATTAAGAATCAGCTCATCAGCTTTATCATCTAATATCATCAGGACAGAGGTGGAAGCTGTCATAAATCGGGCAGCCAGCTTTATGGTCAAATCTAACAGGGATTGAATATCTTTGGCTGAGTTTAATACCTCATTTACCTCAAACAGCGTTCTAAGAGCCTTTGCCTCTTTTTGAGCCAGATTGAAGAGATGACTGTTTTCAATGAGCATAGTTATCTGAGCCGCAATTGCCTCTAAGATGCCAATATCCTCAAGGTTGAATGGCTGTTTCTCTTGTCTGTTGATAATCTCAACAATGCCTATTATCCGATTATTAAACTTCATGGGTACGCACAGAATATTATACAACCCTGTGTCTACCTCATTATTATTTTCAGGGATAGTGATTGTTTTTCCGGTAAGATCAGGGATACTGATGCTTTCCCCTGTTTCAGCCACACTGCCGGCTATTCCTTCACTTAGCCTGAGTGGAGAATTATTGATAGCCGCAGCATCTCTGCCCTTGATTGTTTTAATCTCAAGGCAATTGTTTGTTTCATTGATTAACATCAATGTCCCGGCATCGCATCGCATAATCCTGAGGATCATATCCATGATTGAATCTATGATTTCGTCAAGGTTTGTGGATATAGTGGCTAAATGGCTTATCTCTGTAAGCCCTTTAATCTTGAGCTCCATACTGTCAATTTTTGTAACCACTGCCTCTGATTGGGTCATATCGTTGTCTCCTATGGAATAACGGAGGGCATGTTTTTTAACCAGCCAAATGGCGGACAGGAATGTCCGTCCTCGATTACCTGACATCATACCATTTATTTGGTTTAATGTCAACTGAAAATTTTTCACCTGTGTGGGAGTGAAATTCTTACCTATTGCTAACAATTACATCAATATGTTGTTTTTCTGGCTCTGCCTGATAGCCGGCAACCTTTATCTGGTCTACCCAGATAATCAAGCTATTGGCTAAGTATTCAGCCATAGCCTTAGCCTGCTGAAGGGCTTTGGAGGCAGTGTCTCCGTATGCAGTTACTGAAACAGGTAAGCCAAAGTAATCTTTTAATCTATCTGCTGTTTCCTTAAGCAGAGGCACAGCATCATCCCTGATTTTGATCGTATCCCTTTCTTCAGCAAACAATGCCTTGTTAGCTATGCTGATGAATAATCCATTTTTTTCCTGATGAACAAGCCCATTAATAGAAAAAGGCCTGCCAACAACCATATGAGGGTTCCCGGTCATATCTGTATAATTAAAAACATAGGTATACATATCCCCTACATTGATTATCTCGTTTTTATCATTATAGCCATCCCAGACCACAACAATAGCTTGATTCCCTGAACCCTTAAATTTTTTGAAATCCCTTCCCTTAGAATCAGTGATAATCAAATCCCATTTAGAGATGACTTTTTCACCCTTAATCTGTGGCTGAAATGTGGCAATGGGTGTTTCTACAAGACCTGTGTATCCCGGAAAAGCTGTCTGTCCGCTGGATAAAATATGACTATAAGCCTCACGCCATATCTCCAGTGCAGCAGGTGTTTTTGAAAAAAGCTGATCCTCTGTCGCCATAGAAGGCATATCAATCTCAATTATCTCCTCTTCAATCCTGACTAAGGGTTTTTGAGTTTTTATCTCTTGTTTAATATTACCCTTGATGGTCACATCCTCTATTTCCCCGCTCGTGGGTTGAGTTGATGTTTCTTCCGCCATGACATTATGCAGAGAGGGAAAGAGTGTTAATACTAATAATAGCGTTGTGATTTTGAATTTCATTTTCATACCTCCAAATTAGTTTGACCTGTGCAATTAGGATTATTTCTCTATGTCCAGAGGAGTTACCATATGTAGACAAGATTTTATCATGAATTTGTGGTTGTGTCAATAAAAAAAATAGCAACCTGTGTGAGGGATTTGCGAGAGCTATACTACTTGAGCCATTTTGGAGCGATGAGTTTACTCGCTTTCGCTTTGCTTTGCGGGTAACTTATTTAGTAACCGTTCACGACTAATAATATTTTAACACAGAGTTCACAGAGACGACAGAGGGACACAGAGCTTAAATTCCAATCATCATACGGCTGATTTTCATACAATAAGGAGTTATCTTACCTGAAAGCCGATTGCAATCTTTCTCTGTGTCCCTCCTGATACTCTGTGTCCTCTGTGTTAAAAATATAGGCTGTGAACGGTTGCCTTATTTAGTTACCTTTTGCGTGCAAGTTGAGTAGTTACATTAATTGATGCAATCTCATCCATAAATTCCTGGTCTTCTTTATTACCCTCCAACTTCCATTCATTCCATTTTCGTTCCCTTAACTTCTCAAGAATTCTTCTTGTTTGAGAAGCATGTATCAATTTAGAAAGGGCATCATCTATCTCCATAGAAAGGCTTTCAAGCCTTGTTTTTTGAGCAGTAATATCCTTCTCAAGGCTGCCAAGATAATTATGGTAATCTAAAATTTCCCTGATAGAGGTTAGCTCTGCTTGAAGTTCTTTCAGCTTAAATAAATATTCCCTTGTCTTATCCTCCATCCCCCAGAGAACAGATTCTTCGTGTTGAAAAGACCGCTTTAATTGAGATAGGTCTTCCTGCAATATTTTCTCTTTATGTTTTCTGATATTTAAGATATGTTGAAACTTAAAATCAAATCGTGCCATGTTTATCCTCACTATCAAGATTATTATGCCATAGATTAATTGAGATGTCAAGAAAAATTAGCAGCCATTCCAATCCAGATAATATACTTGGCTTTAGTTCACAAATTGTGTTGACAATCCCTATGAGATATGTTAAAATAATGTAACTACTCAGGTAAAGGAATTCACCACGGAGAACACATAAGTTGATAGGTTGATAGGTTGATAGGTTGATGAGTTTATAGGGTAAAGGAACACAGATTCATAATTCATAAACATTTCCTATCAATTCATCCACTTATCAACCCATCAACTATTCAACTTATCAACTTTTTGTGTTTTCGTGCCTTTGTGGTGAGTAGTTATAAAATAATTAATAATTGAACGATGGGGAATATTTGTAGCAGGAGGCAAGATGAATAGAATTGACGAAACATTTATCAGGTTACGGGGGAAAAAAGAGACTGCCTTGATCCCGTATCTTATGACCGGGTATCCTGATATTGAAACTACGGCTAAGCTTGTCCTGGGATTTGAAAAGGCAGGGGCAGATATCATTGAATTGGGTGTACCATTTTCTGACCCAATAGCTGATGGGCCAATAATTCAATTGGCTTCAGAAGAAGCCCTTAAAAATGGTGTATCATTAACAACAGTTCTTTCATTGGTAAGCAATCTGCGGCAGCATACTCAGGTCCCTCTTGTCTTGATGACTTATTACAACCCTATCTTTGTTTATGGATTAGAAAGATTTGTCTGTGATGCAAAAGCAGCTGGTGTTGATGGTGTGATTGTACCGGATTTACCACCTGAAGAGGCTTTTCCTTTAGAAAAAGCAGCCAAGGATGTAGAATTATCCTGCATTTTTTTGATTGCTCCAACCAGCACGCCAGAGAGGATGCGATTGATTAGTCAACATTCTACAGGATTTATCTATTTTGTCCCTGTAACCGGAATAACAGGGATGAGGGAAAAAGTAACTGAAAATATCGGTGAATATATTCGACAACAACGACTTATTACCCAAAAACCCATTGGTGTTGGTTTTGGCATATCCCTGCCAGAGCATGTAGCTCAAATAAGCTCAATCGCAGATGCAGCCATTGTTGGCAGTGCAATTATCTCTTTGATTACCAAACATTTAAGCGAATCAGACATGGTTGAAAAAATCTCACAATTTGTTGCGGAATTAAAGAAAGCCTGTTCGTAAAATAAGTTGACAATGCCCAAAAATGGTAATACAATATATTTGAGGTGAACGAGTGGGGATTGAGGCTAATTGTAGAGAGACACTCAGACGGTTTAATCTAATGCCTGACAAGAGATTGGGACAAAACTTTCTGATAAATGAACCTGTGGTTAAAAGCATTATTGAGGCTGCTGATCTGAGAGATGATGATGTTGTTCTTGAAATTGGTTCAGGTACTGGAATAGTCACCCGTGAGCTGGCAGCAAGGGTGCAAGAAGTTTTTGCCTGTGAATTTTCCAGGGGTTTAATGACAGCCCTTCAGGATGAACTCAAGGAATTTTCTAATATCAGGTATATTCAGGCAGATGCCTTGACCATTGATATAAAACAGTTGGCATCAGGCGGAAAATTAAAGGTTGTGGCTAACCTTCCTTATTATATTACTACCCCGATAATTACCATGCTGCTGGAAGCAAAGGAACATATCTCTCTGATAATACTTATGATGCAGCATGAGGTTGGTATGAGGATATTATCTGAACCCGGACATAAAGAATATGGTTCGTTTTCTATTTTTGTTAATTATCATAGCCGGGTGGAAAGGGTAAGACGAGTTTCTCATGGATGTTTTTTTCCACAACCACAGGTGGATTCTGCTATATTAAGGTTATATCCACTCAATACCCCACCGGTTCAGGTAAGGGATGAGGTTATGTTTTTTCAATTGAGTCGTGCTGCATTTGGGCAGAGGAGAAAGACGCTGAGGAATGCCCTGTTTCCGGTATTGGGTGAACAGGCAGAAGTAACCCTTCAAAGAGCAGGAATTATCCCCTCTCGAAGGGGGGAAACATTGAGTCTGGAAGAGTTTGCGAGACTATCAAATAGTGTAATAGGTTATGACCTATAAAAGGAGGCAGAACATGAAAGCAGTAATTATGGCTGGTGGCTTTGGTACGAGGATGAGACCATTGACCTGCAATATTCCAAAACCAATGGTGCCTGTGGCTAACAAGCCTATCATGGAACATATTGTGCGGTTATTAAATGCACATAATATTACAGAAATTGTGGCTATTCTTTATTATCAGCCTGAAATTATTCAAGATTATTTTGACAATGGAAAAAGATTTGGGGTCCATATAGAGTATGTAACTGCTGTGGAGGATCTTGGCACTGCCGGCAGTGTGAGGAATGCGGTTGAATATTTAGATGAGCCGTTTATTATCATCAGTGGTGATGTGCTTACAGATTTTAACCTTTCAAATATCATCAATTTCCATCAGGAAAAAAATGCCTTAGCCACCATTACCCTGACTCGGGTAAAAAACCCGCTCCAATATGGTATTGTTATCGTCTCACCCGAGGGAAGGGTTGAAAGATTCTTGGAAAAGCCGGGCTGGGGAGAGGTGTTTTCCGATACGGTGAATACTGGTATTTATGTTCTTGAGCCAGAAACATTTAAGCATATTCCAGAGAATAAGGAGTTTGATTTTGCCAAGAACCTGTTCCCAAATCTGTTAAAAGAGGAGGGGGCATTGTGTGGCTATATTGCCTCTGGCTACTGGCGGGATATTGGGAATCTGGAGGAATATCGACTGGCACACTATGATATTCTATCCGGTAAGGTTTCCATAGATATTAATGGGATGAAAAAAGATAAGACGCTTTGGGTTGGAAAGGGTACGGAATTATCCGATAATGTGTATCTGGAGCATGGTGTAATCATTGGAAGCGATTGTCGGATTGGTGAAGGGGCAAAATTGGTAAATACCGTTATTGGTGACAATTGCATTGTTGAGGGGAATTCCCGTATTACCAACTCTGTTATCTGGGACGGAACATTTATCTCCCTTGGGTGTGAATTAAACGAAAATGTGGTGGCAAGCAATGTTACTGTCGGAAGAAATGCCATTCTCAAGGAAGGGGCATTGATCTCTGATGGGTGTAATATTGGAGAAAATTCTGTTTTGCGGGCAAATGTTAAGGTCTGGCCGTTTAAGCAGGTTGAGGCAGGGGCAACCCTTTCCTCAAGCCTTATCTGGGGAGAAAAATGGGGAAGGGCATTGTTTGGAACAAATGGGGTTGTTGGTCTGGCAAACATGGAGATTACCCCGGAATTTGTTGCCAAACTCGGGGCTGCCTGTGGGGCAAGCTATTCACCCAATACAACAGTGATAACCAGCCGTGATTCTCATAAGGTTTCACGAATGATCAATCGGGCATTAATCTCCGGTATTCTTTCTGTGGGCACAAATGTTTGGGACTTAGGGGCACTTCCCATGCCTGTTGCCCGATATCAAGCCGGGACACTGGGGGATCAGGGTGGTATTCATGTAAGAAGAGCATCCAACGACCCGAGGATGTTGGATATAAAATTTTTTAATGCCACAGGGCTTGATATTCCAATATCCAAGGAAAGAGGGATAGAACAGCTATTCTTCAGGGAGGATTTTAGACGGGCAAAGATAGAGGAAACAGGGGTATTGTCATTTCCATACAGGGTTATGGAATGCTATCGCGAGGGATTTCTCAGTGCCATAGATCGCCCTAATCTGAAGAAGAATTTTAAGGTGGTCATAGATTACTGCTTTGGTTCAGCTGCGACCATATTTCCATCTATACTGGGAGAATTTGGATGGGATGTTATCTCCCTGAATGCCTATCTTGATAATACAAAATTTATCAGTAATCCAGCCAAGATGAATCAATCCTTGAAACAACTATCTAATATCGTGCAAACCCTTGGGGCAGATATTGGTTTTCTTCTTGATCAGGAGGCAGAAAGGGTATCCCTTGTAGATGAAAAGGGACAAATTCTCTCACCAGAGATTGCCTTTGCTGTTGTGTGCCAGATGGTTGCCCAAATCTCTCCTCTGGCAACAGTAGGAACACCAATAAATACTACACGAATCATTGATCAAATGCTGCCGGGCAGGGTAAAGAGAACAAAAACAACCAGCAGGGGTATTTGTGAGGAAAAAGAGCCATTCTTGGTGGGTGATGGAAATGGCGGCTTTATTTTCCCTAAATTCCGTCAAATATTTGATGGGATGTTTGCGGTGGTAAAGATACTTGAATTATTGTCAAAAACAGATAAAAGGCTTGGGGATATTGTGGCAGGTATCCCGCCGTTTTTTGTCAGCCATCGAACCGTCTATTGTTCATGGGAGATGAAGGGAACGATGATGAGACAATTGATTGAGAAAACAACAGATAAGCCCGTAGAATTAATAGATGGGGTTAAAATATATCATGGTCAGGACTGGATATTGCTTTTGCCTGATCAGAATGAGGCAAGTTTTCATCTATATGCAGAAAGCAGCAGCATGGAAAGGGCAGAGGCATTGATAGATGAGTATGTGGGAAGGATTAAGCAGTGAGAAAGTGAAAAGTGAAAAGTGAAAAGTGAAAAGTGAAAAGGGAAGAGGGAAGAGGGAAGAGGGAAGAGGGAAGGGAATAGATACTTTTTTCTTTTCTTTGAGGGTAGTGACTAATGCGTGGCATACATTTAAGCCCATCGGGCTGGCGAGCAATAATTGGTAAAGAAGTTACCGAGGATAATATATCGTTTCTTGCTCAGGCAATTGCTGATTATTTGAAACAACAGGGGCAGACTCAGGGTGTAGTTGTAGGATATGATTGTCGAAGGCTCTCTGATGAATTTGCCAGATGCGTGGCAGAGGTGCTGGCTGGCAATCAATTAAATGTTTTTTTTAGCCCTCAGCCAACCCCTACGCCGGTGATTGCCTATGAGATAGTCAGGAGAGGGGCGTCTGCAGGGATAATGATTACTGCCAGCCATAACCCTCCTGAGTATAGCGGACTAAAGTTTAACGCCTCTCATGGTGGTTCTGCCTCAAAAGAGGCTGATGCGTGGATTACCAATCAAGCAAATACCTTGCAACAGTCCATGATTAAAAGGATAACCTATCAACAAGGGATTGCATCTGGTGTTATCTTGCCCATTGAGCCTGCAGAAAAATACCTTGAACACATGAAAACCCTTATTAATATGGAGCTAATCAAGAAAGCAGGATTATCTGTGGCAATTGATCCCATGTTTGGGTGTGCAATAGAATATCTTGGCAATATCCTGACCTCTGCCGGATGCCATGTTGTATCCATACATACCAATCGTGATCCCTCCTTTGGCGGAAGGTCTCCAGAGCCTAATGAGGATTCATTGCAAGAACTTTCCCGGCTGGTTGTATCCTCTTCTTCTCATCTTGGACTTGCTACTGATGGGGATGCAGATCGATTCGGGGTAATTGATAGTGATGGTAGCTATATTTCATCAAATCAGATGATTGCCCTTCTGGTTTATTATATGCTCAAAAGCCGTGGATGCGTAGGGGGTATTGTCAAAACAATCACCACTACCCATCTGGTAGATGCCATTGCCAGAAAATATAAGGTACTGTGCCGGGAAGTCAATGTTGGTTTCAGGCATGTAGCTGAGATAATGAGAAAGGAAAACATGCTTCTTGGTGGAGAGGAATCAGGCGGGTTGACTATTGCTGGTCATGTGCCTGAAAAAGATGGTATTCTCGGCTGTTTGTTGACCACAGAGATGGTGGCATCCCAGCAAGAAAATATCAAGGGTATCCTTGAGAAATTGTCGCTTGAGTTTGGGAATTTTTTTAGCAAACGATTGGATATTTGCCTTTCAGAAGATGAAAGGGGCGTGCTATTAGAATCGTTAAGGCATCATCCAATAGAGGTGTTTGGTGATTTACGGGTAACAGATATCAAGGATAATAAATTTTTTCTATCCGATGGAAGCTGGATAGTAATCAGACAATCAGCCACAGAGCCATTGACCCGAATGTATGTGGAAGCAACAAGTCAGGAAAGGCTTGATAGACTTATTGAGGCAGGGTTATCGGTGATCAGTAATCGGTAATAACCTGAATGCTCACGATATTATTGCAGGAGGAATAAAAAAATGACAAAAAGCGGTGAACTTCTTGATCAGGCAGAACAAGCCATTGAAACAGCCAGAGCAAATCTTGAAACTAAAAACTATGAATGGGCTTTTGGGCGCGCCAGAAATTCCATAGAATGCGGGCTAAAAGCAGTGCTGGAATATTATGGAAAAAGCTTTACCAAATCAAGCATTACAGGGCTTATTCATGAATTAAAAAATACAATTCAGGTGCCGGAGGATATTATTATTGCTGCAAAGTCTGCAGCAGACATGGAAGGTCATGCTGTTAATAACGAGAGATTCTGTAGAATGGCTATTACCCATGCAGATATTGTCTTAAAATGGGTGTTGAAAACTATGGGGTATTGATGAAAACCGGGGACAGCACCCTATTTTCCCTCTGAGTGAGAAATTTCAGTAATTTTGGAGGAAAAAGTGGAGTTAGAAGGATTGATAAAAGGATTAAATAAAACAAGATTTCCTTTTAATATTTTAGGGATAATTTTATTTGGCTCCTATGTAAAAAATAGAATAGGGGAAAATGGGGACAGCGCCCTATTTTTTCTTCTAAAAATAGGGCGCTGTCCCCATTTTCCCCCAATGATCAAGGTGATTTACTGATTAAAATCAATGAGTATGAATTCCCAAAAATACCTTGTCGTCGGATTACTTATAATCAATTTATGCGATTTGCAAAATTTGGTTTTAAGCCAAGTCATCTAAAACGAGGCATAAATATTATTACCTTAAAGGTTACTTCTGGTGCAATTGTTCAGATACCAAGGGATAATTGGCGTAATTATAGCCGATCATACATTAGTAGCAATAATGGAATAAGCTGGGAAAGGGTAAAAGAGGAGCTTATGATTGAGATAGAGTTATTAAAAACTATCTAAATTTAAGGGAAGGGCGCAATTGTTGTTACTGCTTCAACCTCTCAGTCTGATGGGGCAGCATATATCGTTGGAGAAAATAGGGCGCTGTCCCCATTTTCCCCCTACGGGTCGTCCTGCAGGAGATGAAACCTTTGCGACAAGGTTAGAAGAATTATTGGGACGAACATTAAGACCAAAAGCGATAGGAAAACCTCGAAAATGATAAAAAACGGGTGCTGTCCCCGGTTTCCCCCCAACTGCACAGGTGGAAATTTGTTGACAGAATCAAAAATAAGGAGTACAGTAATTAGTATCATGAAGAAAAAATTAGTTTTTGGTGGATTATTGTTACTATTGGTCTGCATGCTTGGTATCTGTGAAGGACAGAGCAAGGAGCAAGAAGACAATAGCAATAAGCAAGGGGTTAAAAGTGAAATGTTAAAGAATGAGGGTGAGAAAGTAGCTTTGGGGCAGGTTTCAGCTAAAGAGAAAGGAAAGACTATTAGTAAGAAGACTGTCCAGTCAAATAAAGTAGATAAGATAAAACTTGAAAAGACAGAAGAGGAGAAGAAGGTTGAAAAAGAGGTGCTGAAATGGGTTAGAAGAATAGAGCGAAAATGTATAGGTGATGATACTAACCCTATCGGCTGGTTGATGGGTGGTGAGTTACATAAATTAAGAGAGATTGGTAAACCTGCTATTCCTACCTTGATAGAGGTATTTTGTGATAAGGATAGGAAATGGATGTTACGATATTTTATTGGGAATGAGGTGCTTGTATCATTTGCTGAGAAGATGAAAGATACAAGATTTATAGAGGTTCTCAAGGTATTAGAGGACAGAACTGACCAGGAGACAACTCGAATGATAGCCGCAATAATATTAGGGGTATCGGAAGATAGAAGAGGAACAAAGCCACTAATAGAGTTATATAAGAAAGAGAAAAATGTATCAGTTCGACGACATATAGTAATGGGATTATGGGCACTGAAAGATGAACGAGCAATAGAATTATTTGTAGAAATATTAAATACTCCCAATGAGGAATTAAAGGCACGAAGTAGTGCTGTATTTGGATTAGCATATATAGCACGACATAATATATTAGAGAGAGAGAGAGTAGTAGATATATTGTTATATGAATTAAAACTGATGCAAGAAGGTAAGAAGAGTTCTGATGTTCGTACATCTTTAGTAGAAGCAATAGGTCAGACAAATAGCCCAAGTGCCGTTGAACCATTGATAGATGAATTAAGAAAAGGAAATATGTGGGCAGCTGAGGCATTAGGAAATATAGGGAAAGATGTGAAAGATGATAGGATTATTGAGGCATTGATTGAAGGATTAAAGCATGAAGATGAATTGATGAAAATGGTTATTGCAAAAACATTAGGTGAGATGGGAGATAAAAGAGCAGTAGAACCGTTAGAAAAAACATTAGAAGAAGTAAAGAAAGGGAATAAAGATATTATAGCAAATGCGTTAAAAAAATTAACAGGCAAAGAGTATAAATATTAGTCTTTACCAGAAAAAAGAAAGGGTGATGTCAAAATGTTTAAAAGAATTTCATTAGTAGGGTTGATTGGATGGTTGTTAGTAGTAGGAAACTCTGGATATGCAAAAGAGGTAAAGCCAAATTGTGAGATTGGTGATGCTATATTTAGACCCCTTAATATGTTTTTGGGCATAGGGAATGGATTTGGGCATGTTGGAATTTACTGTTGTAGTCAGTCAGACAGAAAAGGAGTAACTATTGATACTGCATATCCTTATCACATCAAGATTACTAACAGTGACTTTAAGCATTCAATGATTCAAGCAAATGGCTACAAAAAAGACAACCCTGAATGGCCATCAGAGACTAAAGAGGTAGATTTTGATACATTAGATTTTGCACTTGCGGGATTGAAATCTTGGGGTGCATATAATAGTGGAAATCTCACTGCTGAAAAGCGTAGATGGATTGTTGCAACTGCTTATAAATATGCAGTGGAGAAAGAGTCTCGATATAATCATAATCAATCAGATAAGATTAAAAATCCTACAGGCACTCCTTTCCCGACATTCCGCTGTGATGGGCTTGTAGAGTATTGTTATGAAGTAATAGGTGTTAATAGCGGAAGTGGTTTCTTTACCGATGAAGAGGAAAAACATTGCTGGTCAGAGTGGTTAGATAAAAAGTATACTTCTGGAGTATGGCCTACATTTTACCCAAAGGCATTGATGGAAAGAATGAAAAAAGCAGGTGGGAAACAAGTTAGCAAGCCGCCTCAAATCCTTAGCTTTAAATTGTATAAAGGTGCAAAAGAGATTAAAGAGGGTGGGTTACTTAAAAAGAATGATGTAGTTACTATCAAACCTTATGTTACTGATACAGATGAAGGCTCTGGTATCGATAGGGTAGCCCTTTATTATCAGGAGGTTTATGGGCAACTCCTTGATAAGGGGACTCCTACATTAATTACTACATTAGATGATGATGAAGATATTGGAAAGGAATACAGTTACGATTGGACTGTTCCAGAAACTCTCATTACATTTACAGATTGTGAGCTATCTGTTGTGGCTTATGATAGAGCAGGAAATACAATCGGCACGGTAAGTAAATTCTGGACTGGCTCACCTGGTCATGTCAAGGAACCATTTAGGATTACCATAGACAACATCCACCCACAAGTATCCAGCATCACCCCAGCAAATAATGCGACGAAAGTGAATCTTAGTAAAAAGATTAGAATTACCTTCTCTGAGGAGATGGGTGCTGAGACGATTAATAGCAATACAATTTTGGTTAATAATGGTAGTGTAGTTGGCTCTATTACATATAATGAAGATTTAAGGACTGCATTTTTTGTACCAGAGGAGCCTTTAGGGATTAATACTAATTATACTGTTTTAGTAAAGGGCGGTTCAAATGGAGTAACGGATAAGGCGGGTAACTCTATAAGTTCAGATTATACATTCTCGTTTACTACTACTAATGGGTTAATACAAGGCAAGGTAATTGAGATACCCGTAACCTATACTGATGAATACGGTAAAGAGCATCCAGTGCCAGCAGGGACACAAATAATGTCTTCCTACTGGTTAAAAAGTTCTGGTGTAGAGACATATATTGTTTATCCGGGAACACCGCAATGGGTAGAAGAAGATGGAAAGGTACGGTTTAACCAGCCCGGAGGTAATGTCAGTGAACAAAAATTCAGGGTATTTTTTGAATCAAAGGGTTATAGTTTAATAAAGAACACCCCAAGTTTCTGGGTTTTTATGGACAAAACAACCACTTTAACGACTCATTCATTTGCTTCCCAATTGTTCGATATTCATAAATTAGAAGGGTCTGATGTGTATGTTCCGGTTGAAGGGACAATTACTATTCATTGTGGCTCAAGTACATCTATCCCCCATTGGGGAAAACTATATCCTAATCGAACCGGTGCCCTGCATACATTAGGTGCTTTTAATCAAGGATTTGATTATATAGTTACTCATGATCAGGGGATAAACCCGGTAGATTATGCCTCATGGATGGAAACACTTGACTTTACACCAGAAGAGATTACCTGCTATGGAACTAATACAGCCGACAAATGGAGGATATTAGTCAATGGGATTGAAAAGGATGAATGGAGTGAAGATAGACTGCTGGCTTCCGCTGGTAATTTACTTATGAAACGCTTTGGTGAAAATTATGATGATTATAAACTTATATTAAGACCTGAATTTAACAGGCGGACAGATGTATTCCAGGCATGGTTAAATGGCTTTTCACATTATTATTCCTGCATATCAAGAGGCACAGCTACCATTGAGGTAAGGGATGTTGATACCCAAATTACCAATACCTATAATTTAGAATCATTAGGCTCACAGACACGAGGATTGGATAATGAAGCAGCGGTGGCAGCCGCTTTATGGAAGATGAAAGACCCATATCATGTCTGGAAGGCAATACGCAAATACGATAATATTATCACCCCTACCCATAAAGGTTTTAATGTTCAGGATTTCTGGCGAGAATTAGGGACACAAAGCTATATTTCCATGCCAGAACAAATCTGGCTTTCATCTGGCTTGATGCCAAAACTTAAATACGCTACCTCTACCAATACCCCTAACCCACAATTATTCTGGGATCGAAATGGTATTTTGGATGATAGTATTGCATTGACCTATACATTAGAGATAGCCACAGACTCTACATTTGCCAACCTTGTATTTGTCAAAACACAAATCAATGATGAAAATTACCACTTAACCGATATAAACCTTGATAATGGAATTTATTACTGGCGAATACGGGTAGGGGACGAATACTTGACAGGAAACCTACAAAATGCCTTACCCAACCTTTACTCGCCAATAGGTAGCTTTGAGATACGGCTACCCAAAAAGGCAGGTATTACGGTTATAAGTGACCCAAACACTCAAGGGATACCCTCAGATGTAATAGTAGCTATTTATGACGAAGAAGGAAGTATCTATACTGGTGCATATTGGGCAGAGTATGATCAGGCAAATCGAACCAAGATATTAGATTTAAGATATACCCCAATAACCGTTCATTTTGATGCACAAGGTGGCAGTGCTACTGTGCCACAGGATTATATCTTTGAAGAGGGCAGTTGTGTCCATACATTTGAAAATGGTATAATTTTTAATGAACCAGGGACTTATGCGGTGAATATCTCAATGAGTGGCAAAGGGATAAACATACCATCTATCTCGCATAGCGGGATGCAGGTAGCACCCAAAGGGATAGTTCCACACCATTTCCATGTAGTAGATATCCTTGACCCGATAGATAAGGGTGAGGCTTCAAATGTCTCATTAGTAGTGCATGATGTCCATGAGAATTTAGTTATTGGCTACGCTGGTAGTGTCTATTTCACAGCTACTGATCTATTGGCAATATTACCACAAACCTATACGCTTACTGCTTCAAACTATGGAGTGAAGACATTTGTAGATGGGGTAGTATTAAATACCCCAGGGACTCAAACGGTATTTGCCATAGATGCAAATAACCCGCAAATTATGGGCTCGCAAACGGTATATGTTAAAGGGACTGAAACCCAAACAAGAATAATTGTCAAACCAACCTTTGGGGCGATAGGAACAATAGTAACGGTAATGGGTGAAGGATTTGGTGCATCGGAATTAGTTAGGGTCGAATTTGGTACTACTCGAACTATCGTTACTGTCCCTACCTCTGCTACAGGTAAATTTGAGGCAGTATTGACCGTCAATAGCCAACCGATTGGAACAACAACTGTTGCTGCTTATGGTATGATAACTAATACCTATGCTATGGAACACTTTGTCATTTTATCATCAACTTTATGCGTGCCTGGAAGTTATACGACCATTCAGCTTGCCATTGATACAGCTTCAAACGGTGATACGGTATTGGTGGATAATGGGACATATACTGAAAACATCAACTTTCTTGGCAAAGCCATCACTGTTCAGTCTGTCTATGGCACAACCAGTACCATCATTGACGGCAATGCCAGAGGTAGTGTGGTAACCTTTGGGTCTGGTGAGGGAACCAGCTCAGTTCTAAGTGGGTTCACAATACGGAACGGATCGGCTTCTTACGGCGGCGGGATTTATTGTGGCTCCTCCTCACCAACGATTACTAATTGCACCATCAGTGGAAATTCAGCTTCTAATGGTGGTGGCGGGATTTATTGCGACTTCTCCTCACCAGTGATCACTAACTGCACCATCAGCAGAAATTCAGCTTTTGAAGACGGTGGCGGGATTTATTGCTTCAATTCCTCGCCGACAATAGCCAACAACATCTTATGGGAAAATAGCCCACAGGAAATCTATTTAGATAGCAGCTCCATTAACATTACCTACTCTAATATCAAAGGAGGCTGGGCAGGAGAAGGCAATATCAATACTGACCCATTGTTTGTAGATACATCCACTACAAACTATAGGCTACAAGCAACCTCCCCTTGCATAGACAGGGGCACAAACACAGCCCCAAATATCCCATCAACCGATAAAGATGGCAACCCTCGCATAGCAAATGGCACGGTTGACATGGGTGCTTATGAATTTCAAGGCATACCAGCCACAAATACAACCCATACATGGATTGACGCTACCACTGGAACACCAATCGATTTCCCTGCCCTTGATGATGGCACAAAGCTCAATATCCCTCTTGGATTTGATTTTCAGTTTTATGGGCAAAGATTTAACACAATAAATGTATGCACCAATGGTTTTATGGGATTTATTACTACAGGGCTTGATTATAGATGTACAGAACAATTCCCCAGAGGAACATACTCTGATTATAATGGGGCACCAATGGTTGATATGATTGCTCCTTTATGGACCGATTGGAGTCTTGCTCCGGACTCTCATGGGCATCAAGGCACCGGGACTGTTTACTACCTTCAGGGCGGCATTAGTCCAAACAGGTATCTGGTAGTAGAATTTCATAATATTTCACACTTTGATGGCGACATAAGCAAGGATAGCCTTTCAACCTTTGAGGCTGTGCTCCACGAGAGCGGCAAGATCCAGTTTAATTATAAGCAGGTTGGATATATTGGTGAAAGTATTGTTGGTCTAAACTATGGGGATGGTATACTTGGCACAACTACCTTATGGAGAGTGTCCCCGGGCAGTAACACCAGCATTGAGTACAGTTATCTTACCTCAAGGGCAGAGCCTATTTCGCCATACATTAACGCCTCTGTCCCTATTGGGGTTCCCTTTCAAGCCTATGGGGATGAGCTTGTTTCTATAGGGCTTTATTATAAACATAGTATTGACAATATAACATGGGGAACATGGACATCATCTGAAACAAAAATCATAACAGGGACATCTGCTGCAGGCACATTTTCATTTAATTGTCCAGAAGGGCAGGGATATTATCAGTTTTATACCCTTGATAGTGAAAACAATACCCTTGAATATGCTCCACAGCTTGCGGATACGGCTTGTTGTTTACAAAATGCGGCTATCCTTATTATCTCTGGCACATCTACGGCTCCATCGGTTATACAGCGAGGTGTAAATAATGTTCCCATTGAAACCATCATTCTTTCAACAGGAGTAGGAACAATTACAATAGACTCTATCAAGATTCAGAGATCTGGCTCGTGCACTGATGCAGATATTAGCTTAGTGTCGCTGTATAAAAATGATATACGAATAGGTACCAGAAGCTTTATTAATGGATATGCGGTTTTTACAGGATTAAATATGGAGCTTGCACCAAATACATCCAATAATGTCTCTGTGAAGTATAATATTTATGCATCTGCAACACTGGGTAATACCATTGGCATGACCTTGTCTGAGCCTGCATCGATTGGCATCTCTGGACAAGGAACCGTTTCCTCTATTAATCTCCCAATTACCTCAAAACTATCCATGGTGTCATGTTTTAACTTAGCACAAGAATTAACAGGGGTTTCCATATCCTCTGCCATATGGGGAGATTATGATGCTGATGGCGATATGGATATTCTTATTTCCGGATTATCGTTATCTGGTAATATCTGCAAGGTATTTAGGAATGATCAAGGGACATTCAGCCTTGCTGCCAATTTGTCGGGAATATCTCATGCAGAGTCTGCCAATGCTTCCTCGTGGGGTGATTATGATAATGATGGGGACATTGATATTGCTATAACCGGATTGGGTAGTTCTGTGATATATAGAAATACTGCTGGAAATTTTGAGTCTATTAATGCAAACCTTCCAGGATTACATAGTAGTTCTATTGTTTGGGGTGATTATGATAATGATGGGGACATTGATCTTGCCCTGGCAGGAAATAGTTATAGCCTAGGCAGGATTGCCAGAATATATCAAAATAATAATGGGGTATTTACTGATATTAATGCTAATCTCACAGGCATATCCCAAGGAGCATTATCATGGGTGGATTATAATAACGATGGCCGACTTGATTTGAGTATAAATGGTGAAGACAGCAATGAATCACACATTACTAAGGTGTATAATAACAAGGATAATAATATTTTTGAGGATAGCGGTATAATTCTGCCCGGCATATATGTTGGCTGCCTTGCCTGGGCAGACTATGATAACGATGGTGATATGGATGTAGCCCTTACAGGTGGTGGCGATGATGGCAGGATATCAAGAATATATCGTAATGATAATGGCACATTTACAGATATTAATGCAGGGTTACAAGGTGTGTGGATCAGCTTTGCATCATGGGGGGATTATAATAATGATGGATTTTTAGATCTTGCTTTAATCGGTAAACCTTCAGGGATGGGAGATATTTGTAATATCTATAGAAATAAAGGAAATGGTTCATTTACCCTTGATACGGCTATTAATTTGCCAGGGATAGTTAATGGTGCGATTAATTGGGGTGACTATGACCATGATGGAGACACGGATATTCTTATAGTAGGGGCAAGCAGTGAGGGGGGTATTGCAAGAATATACAGGAATGATACGGCTGATTATAATCCAAACAATCCACCAGCCCCGCCTGATAATGGATTTGGTGCAATCCCTGACTCTGGTATTGTTACCCTGAATTGGGGCAATGGGTCTGATATAGAGACAGTAGTTTCTGGGTTATACTATAACCTCAGGGTTGGCACAAGTAGTGGAAAGGGTAATATCATCTCACCCTTATACGGCTCTCCCTTGCTTGGCAGATACTATGGGCTGAAGGGCAAAACAATGAAACTCAAGGCTGCACCTGACACAACCTACTATTGGGCGGTGCAATCTATTGATGCCGGGCTTTTAGCAGGAACATGGTCAACAGAGCAGGTTGTTTATGTTCCAGAGGGCACACATGTAGTCATAACCATTACTACCCAAACAACCCTTGGCACGATTAGCAGTCCGCCTGTGCCCGGGGCAGAAATTACATATATCATCACTTATGAAAATATTGGGGGACAGAATATCCAAAACCTTAGCATTATGAATAAACCTGAACTAACACATGCGGAATATATCACAGGCAGCCTGCGAATAGGAACGGTTGGTTCAACATACGAAACAGCAGATATTAAAAGCGACGCTCAGGATGGCGATGGGGCAGCTTGGGATGGGGGAATTGTAATATTTGATGTAGGGAATGTCCCAGCAGAAAAAAGTGGACGGGTGTATTTCAGGGTGAGGATTAAGTGAGAAGAATGTAACTAATTGATTATATTACAGTTCTCTCTCAAATCTTCTCCGTATCTCCGTGCCTCTGTGGTGAAAATTTGATTTTTTACCTAACCATCACTTTTGTTTTGCAATAATCCAATGCCGATAAAGGAGCATTATGGGCAAGGTTGAAAATCAGAATAAGGAATACAAACAGGATTGGAATGAAAATTGCTTAAAAACAATTTGCGCCTTTGCTAATACCGAAGGCGGTAAACTGTATATCGGCATTGACGATGTGGGAAAACCAATAGGTGTGAAGGATGCAGCCAGATACATGGATGATATTCCCAACAAAACGAAGGATATTTTAGGCATTACGCCGGATATCATGCTAAAAAAGAAAGTCGGCAAAGATATAATTGAAGTAACGGTTGTCCCATCCTTCGCACCAATTTCCTATCACGGCCGTTTTTATACGCGTAGTGGCAGTTCATCAATTGAAATCAAGGGTCATGAGCTGGTAGAATTACTGATGGAGAAATCAGGGCGTTCTTGGGACGGATTTATCGAAGAGGATGCCACCTTAAAAGATATAGATACAGCTGCTATCAATAAATTTAAAAAACTTGCCGCCAAAAGAATTCTCCTGATTGAAGGTGAAAAAACTGTGCAAGCGATTCTGCATAAATTAAACCTTCTGGAGAAAGGCAAACTACGGCGTGCCGCTCTATTGCTTTTTAGCAAGGACCCAAAGAAATTCTACATGACCGCTTATGTCAAGATTGGCAAGTTTGCCAACGATATCGATATTATCAGCACAGATGATATTGAAGGCAATCTTTTTGAGCAGGTGGAAAAAGCGATGGAGATTCTTCGTGTAAAATATCTGGTGTCGAATATCACTTATGAAGGAATATACAGAAAAGACAACATGGAATTTCCGGAAGACGCTTTGCGTGAGGCACTGATTAACGCGGTGATTCACCGCAGCTATATGGGTGCGCATACTCAGATTAAGATATCTCCCGATGGCTTGAACCTCTGGAATAACGGTGGTTTGCCTCCAAATATTGAGATAGATGATTTGAAAAAATGGCATGCCTCCAAACCAAGGAATGAATTTTTGGCAGATGTATTCTTCAGGGCGGGAATGATTGAATCCTGGGGCCGTGGCACAATCAAGATTATTGATGAATGTAAAAAGGCAGGGTTGCCTGAGCCGGAATTTCGCGAAGAATTCGGCGGGTTTTCTGTCCATTTCAGGAAAGCCCAGTTAGATGAAAGGGTCGGAAATAAGGTCGGTGAAAAGTGGGGTGAAACAGAAAAGAAAATTCTCTCGTTGATCGCAAGCGACAAGTTTATGTCCATATCTGTGATAGCCAAGAAACTCGGTATCGGCACGACAGCGGTGGAAAATAACTTGAAGAAACTTAAAGAAAAAGGTGCAATCGCACACATTGGGTCTGCCCGTAGTGGCGAATGGAGGGTAAGGGGTGAAAGTGGGGTGAAAAGTGGGGTGAAAAGTGGGGT
>Ga0210036_1000904_pt1 | contig 34194 bp, 17 predicted proteins | sample CryGeymeta201515_FD_185469 | JGI IMG/M metagenome (GOLD analysis project Ga0210036, IMG submission 185469) | Groundwater microbial communities from Crystal Geyser aquifers in Utah, USA - Crystal Geyser metaG 2015-15 (SPAdes) (version 2) | ecosystem: Environmental > Aquatic > Deep subsurface >...
TCTCTCTCTCTCTCTCTCTCTCTCTCTCTCTCTCTCTCTCTCTCTCTCTCTCTCTCTCTAACTTTTTATTAATATTGAAATGACCCGATTTGTTCTGATTATCTTTTGTCTCTTTCCTCCACTGGTTCACTTGACGGCATGGTTGGTAGGAAAATATTGGGAAAACAGTTCGAAGAAGCAGCAACAGCCAAAGCAGAGGTACGACGAGGCGCCGGCAGCAATAAAAACAACAATAACAGCACAGCAACCAGAAGACAATGATGGTAGTACGATGATACATTCTTCCGAAGAATCATCCAATCGAGATGATGATGATGATGATGATGATGATATCCATAAACAACCGACGAACACACAACCACAACTACTACGTTATTATGAACCACAATCACAAGATAATATTATAGAAAACATCGATAATAACAATCATCATGAATGTTTCATACGGTCACAAAATGTCATCCTTCCTCATCTTCAACGAGGACGATTTATAGCAGCCAAAATTGCTGCATTGCAATTGCAAAACGAACATCCCGAATGTGAACGAAGCATTGCCAAATGGTACACGGAACAAGTGGATGATGCGTATTATTATTATGATTACAGCAATGTGTCTGATGACAACAACAAGAATGCTACCAAAAACACTACTACTAGCAACAACATTACTAGAAATAATAGTAGTACTGCAACAAGAACAACAACAAGAACAACAACAGCACGAGCCCTATCGAGCATTTTGGCACGAGTGAATGATGAACTCGATAACAGCGATACTACACGAGAAAAAATACAGGTATCAATATTATCGGCACCTATGGATGCCGTTGACTGTTGGAATCCTGCTATTCCTGATGACAATAATGACAACAACAACAGCAATAATGTGGACTTGGAAAATGCTTCCAATATCGTCTTGAAATATTGGGATCTTTGTTGTTCTCAACTGTCCAGAAAACCAAAACCAGCTTCAACAACTTCGTTTTCGTCATTGTCGTCGCTGTCGTTGTCTTCATCTTCATCATCATCGTCGTCGTATTTAGATGATGATGAAAAAGAGTGCTTCCGTGTTCACAAGTCAAACACTACTACGACGACGACGACAAAATGGACGCGAATGTGTTGCGGTTTGTACCAAGAATCACTCGCACATTTACGATTGCCGGCTCTCCAAGAGTTGTCATTAAATGTTCGACTGCAAGGTCCTCCGTCGTTGGATGTTGCTGCAAATTGCAATGCTTCAAATGAGTCCATCATATTATTGCCGCAACTACGACTACAAGTACATCAGGACGGATTTTTGCGAAAATATGATCCGGCTGGAGTTTTGTGGCCCACAGCCTATTTGCTCAGTCTCTGTCTAATCGACGTTGTCCAGTGTGGCATTCTGGAAGTAAAAGAATTGATTCATCAAAGTCAGCCGTTTTTGTCGTCGTCACCAAGGGTGTCTTCGGTGGAGTTGGGAGCCGGAGTTGGCCTGCCAAGTCTCGTAATGTCCTACTTGTTTCAACAGGAACAACAGCAACAGCAACAGCAACAGGTTGGAGATACTACCGTACAGACAAGAGTACTGGCAACCGATCGAGCCCTGCATGGTCTCGTTCTGACACATTTGAACAGTCGGATCAATAAACTGCCCGTACAAGTGGCATACGTCGAGGATCACTCGAACGTGACACAACTGGTCGAGCTGAAGAACCAGTACAATGGTGGAACAGGGTTCAGCATTGTCTTGGGATCATCCTTGCAATCACTCTTTGATTACAAATCTCGTGATCCACGTCATAAATTATGGGCAATTCTAGATACACTATTAGAGGACTCTAACCCAAATGCCATTGTCATTTTGTCGCACGTCGTTGGTGCCGTCATTCCTCCATCGCCAGTTTCGGAGAGCGTTTTTGAACGTGTACATTCCATCTCTGGAAATGAATTTGGTATGAGGACACGAAGTGGCGATGATTCGGATTTTGAAATATCCGTCTATCGTCGAAGAAGAAAAGAAGCGAAGGAAGACAACGACACGCAGTCCGCAAATGATGAGCTATAAATTTTTGGGGAATATTTGAAGCTTTAGATGCGTTTTGATATAAAATTCTATAATTTTCGTATAAAATTAAGCAACATGGCATGGCGGCATTTGATTGATGAGAATCTACGATTCAGAATTAATTGTATATTGTATTCAGCTGTATTTAATTTTTACAGTTTTGGGAGCGCTCTCAATATTCAATTTGCTCTACTCAATTCCTTTCAAGTTTCAAAAGGAGCAGCTTCCGCAGAGTCGATCCCAATTTGTCGTTTTATGGAATCCAAATCACCAATCACGTTAATGTCCGTAATGCAACCACTCGTCGGTGAGAAATGAAAAAATGCTGCCGCTTCGAAATGAATTTCGTGGCCGGATCCTTTCATCCCGAAGAAATTGCCCGTGTGCATACCCCGACAGGACACACGAACAGATGCTTTCGTTCCGTCTTTTGACACAATCATTTCCTCAATTTCGAACGTATATTTTGACAATGCTTGGCGTGTCGAATCAAAATAGGAGAGGAGGGTGTCGATACCTCGCTTTGGTCGCCTGCTAAAGACAGCTCGGAACTTCACATTTTCGTCCACCAGCTCCTTCAGAATAGATGTATCCGCCTTGTTCCATCCCTGGTAATAATAGCGTTCCAATACTTGTTCAGGTGTCATGACTATTCTGATTTTATTTTTGCAGAAAGAGGGATAATGGGATAATGATCGTGTCGTGTTGTCGTGCTGCTTTCCACGCACATGGATTTTTGCGGAAGCCTCCAGAATGTCGACGTTCATTCGTGCGTCCTAAATCCAAATCTATCGTAAAAAGCTAGTGTGGAGACTACATGAATAGTAGGGTAAATAGATATTAGAGTAAATATTATGGATAGTAGATGTATACAGAGCAGGCTAGGCACACGACCTAATTGAGTATGACCTAACTCCTGAGTCCCATCATATTGCACTAGGAGACAAGGTAAACTCCCATAGTCCACCTGGGCTTAATTTACTATTCTAACCGTAGCCCCTCAAACAATAATAAGAAGAGTACCCTGGTAATAAAAAGCAAGATTTTTGAAAAACCGAGTGATGAAGTGCGTACTGCAAAACGTTTTCTACAGTACTTCTTTGATACCACTCCTTCTTTCAAAAGCGAAAGGTGAAAGTAAAAAGTTCTTCATTTCTTCCACATTGATTTAAAACTTTGAACCGCATCATGAAGCTCCTCATCCTTGTTGCTCTACAACTTGTTGTCACGGCAGTAGCTTTTGGAATTGCCCCGACCATGCTGACTGTTCCTTCGCGTTTGTCGTCCACGATGACATCGCTCGACATGTCGGCCCTCTCAGGAGCCAGCGGGGAATTTTCTCGTGAATCAGACATTCTGAGCACCTTGGGGTGCCTCGAAGGTCCTAGTATTTGCTGGGGGCCTGAGGGAACTCTCATGGGAAAGAGGGAGCTCGATATCAAGGAATACGATAACTTTGATGGCTTCAAAAATGCGCTTGACCAGGCAGACCTGACTAAGTTACTCAGGGGCAAAGGCCCTTTTACCGTTTTGGCTCCCGTAAACACAGCCATTGATGTATTTCCAGGAATCCTTAGTGAAGATGTCCTCAAGTATCATATCATCTTGGGTGACATATATTCTGACGAACTCCAGGGCAGATACGAGACGTTGAGCGGTGATTTTGTCACGTGCCGGCACGAATTTCGAAAGACCTATGTGGACGATGCACTGATTGGTCAACAGGACAACCATACGGGTGGAACAAGATATCCCACAGACATTATTTGTGAAAATGGAATTATTCATGCAACCAAACAGGTTTTGGTTCCTGGTTACAAAGCGCCTGGTGCAGAGGAACAATTGAACGCAAGGCGCCCTGGATAGTGAAAACGGCTGCCTGCTTTTGTACTACAAGCAAATTCGCTGCTTCAAACCGTTGCGCAGGTTGTGCCAACATAACATCGACGCTCGGAATTACAAATCATGTGACTGAAAATGCATCTGCATGTCTTTTAATCGTTTGACTTCTACATACGACTGCTAATCAACTCATATTCTACTAGAAATCCAAATCAACGAGCTAGGAGGCTGCTTTCTAAATTTATTTCCATCTGTTTTAACATTCGTGTGCTCCTCCGTGAGCTGAAAACTCGGCGTGAGTCGAAGACTACACAAACATGTTACATTGCTGCATTGCCAAGGAAGTGCCAATTGTAAATATCGAACAGTGTTCGAGAATAAACCTGGGTCAATTCAGGAAATTTCGCTCCACATCGATATCAGGGAACTAGTCCTTTGAGTCGAGGGACCTTGCAGACACTTGCTGGTCGCCAAGCGCCCAGAAGGAGTCAGTCTAGTAGCAAGACATTGCCAGTTCCTTGGCGACCCAGCGCGATCGAGTAGTCACCGTGCCCCTAATGCAAGACACCTTAAACGCAAGAAAGGATGATGGCGATGTTGACGAGACTGTGATTACTTTGTAGTGTCCTGGAAAAATACAGTCTCAGTGATAACAAAAGCTTTCCATAGCCTGTTGTTTTGGAAAAGAAAAACTGGCTTGGGCTATTGGCCGCATACGTAAAACGACCAAATTTGACTGCTTCCAAGTCGCCACTCATGACAACTTTCTTTGCTCGTAGTTGCAAGCTCAAGGGCATGCTGTTTTGGTGCGCAAAAAGTGTGCTAGATACTCCACCACTTATTACATGGCCGAGATCCGAGATGCTTACGGAACAGCAGGAGGAATTACACTCATGGTCTACTACTTGCTACAACTAGTACAGTACTCGAGTACTACTAGCTACTAGTAGTCTAGTAAATCGTACTAGAGTACTAGCTAGTCTACTAGTACTAGAGACTTCTTGTAGTCTACTAGTCTACTCCGGAGTACTGGTACCATCATGAGCTTCTTCCCTGACGTTTATGCAGGGCAAATACCGTGACCAAAAAATCAGTTCATAGTAAGACGCATAGTTACTCCGCTCCACCTTTAAATACCAAACGTCAAACCTCTCGCTTGGTAATCGCCAGATCTAATTTCCTTAGCCAACGCAAACCTGTCAACATCGGTTCCGCTTTTTAAATTCATTAATCTCATTTTGCGTTTTCAATTTTAGTAGATGATTAATTACAGTACATTTTTAATTTCGCAAGCTGTAACGTACCATGAAGATTGTTTCACTTAACTCTTTCAGGGGATCCAAAAAGTATGCACCTAGCAGTAACGATGGAGAAATGCTCTTGGCCAGGCTGGACGCCAAAAAGCCAGCATCTACCCTTCGTCCTGCTAAAATAAATGCGCACAATGACCAGCCAGGTCACAACCAAGACACACGCAATGGGGATGATACTGACCGTGATTCGTCCTCTATGGATCGCCGGGACGACCGCCATGTCTTTGTACCCAGCACAGCGCCTGCTTTGGAAAAGGAATCTTCTTCTCCCGTCGTGAATGCCGCCAAGAACGGCAAGCGCCAATTCCCCAAAGAAAAATGGGTATCCAGCCCCACAAGTGGGACAAACTTTCAAAATGCTTCGTTTGAATCAATGGATGACTACCTAAAGGATTGTACTCATTTTGGAAAATACCAAGTTGATAGACACAGTTTGGTTGACCAAAAGCTTGTTAATTCCGCGAAAGACTCCCCTGCGATAAACAACAGAAATACGATCACAGATCGATATGGAGGTGCCGCCTTGGACCTAATACGCAAAACTTCAAGTGAAGATGACATAGCGGCGTGGCGAAGTGATGACGAAGAAGACTACTACGACGAGGACCCGTGGGACGAAGCGATTGAAGATCCCGTGATGTTGTCGAAGACCATCAAGCCCCGCACGCACCCAGATGACAACAGCAACGAGGAATCTGCTACTTCGTTGCAAAGTCATGAAATGGGATATTACAACCCCAAAGGGGTTCAAATTTTGACCAACGAGCAGCGCTTCATTCCTCAAACCGAAATTTCGTTTCGGAACCATGAGATCGCTCCTGTGAAGAAAAAGAAAAGCTGGGGACTGAAAATTTCTACGAAAAATAGACACCACATCTCTCGTGATCATAGTGGTTTGACAAGGACGGAGGGTCCCGTTCCTTCCCACGGAAGGACCATGTCTTCAATTTCAAACTCGAATTCGGAAAATGACGAAGACGAAGGTACTCATGAATTGGAACAATCGAAGACTCGAAAGCATGTCAATCATCACTTTGTCAATCTACCCAAAGGTATGAGTGGCAGCCTGCTGGACGAAGAGATTGATGATGACGACGAGGATATCGAGTCGAAAGATGAGGTTGATGATCTGAGTCGATGCTCTAATTCTTCTGGGTCACTTTCCTACAGCGAACAGCGAAAATACCGTAAGGCACGTCGAGCCGAACACCGTCGCAGAATATGGAGGCGTCGCTTGCAACACCTCGAACGCTTCGTTCCTCGCCTCTTGGGACAAGAGAATGAAAATGAACGAGGAAATAGAAAGAATCGTAACAATGATATGATACTGCAACGCGACAACGAAACGGATTTGAGCAATACTGATGCCGCCTGCAGCGCCTCTACCTACTCCAAAACAAAAATGCCGATGTTCGGTGTTCCAACGGAGAAACACTCACCACCCAAACATAAGACAAGGTTTCTCCGATTCCGGCGCGGAAATCAGGCCGACCTCTTACCTTGGGAAAAGCCTGGAAAGATGAGCTGGTTCCGAAAAGAACGACGATCTGTCGACGATCTTCCCTTTCCGACCTATCACTCCTTTGACGGGTCCCTGTTGGAAGCTTGTGACAGGTACCGGGATATTTTGGAAGATCTCAAGGCAATATCGCCTGATTGGGACCAATCCAGTCAAGAACGCAGAGATCGCGTGGCCCGTTAAAAATAATGTTTGGTAAAAAAAGCTCATGGGCCAAGAACCTGAATCCTAAATGTGTCTTATTATCATAACTAGCTAGAGTGTGTTTCGTATTTCGTATCTTGCATCTTGCATGCGCATATTGGACTTGCACCCAATCAGGTTTTGTCGCTACTCTTAAGTTCACACTGCGTCAAAGAATAATGCTACAGCAGTGTTCTTGCGAAAAGAAGCAGACAGTAAGATGAGCTCGGCAACTCGTAGCAAAATCGAATTCTTCATAACAACATGTCACGCATCAACTCGAGCTTGGAGATCATCTGAAAATCAGTCAGTGGGTTTTGAGCATCATAGGCACCCCCACCTATGCTCCAAACAATATACGAGCATTTATTGACCACCGCCGCTCGGGTCATCAGAGACACTGGTCGTCATTAATACACTATACGCCACGCCGCGCGTCACACAAACAAAAACACGGACTCCCTAGCCCATCGATTTGGGCTGCGGACAATATCAAGCATACACAATCACGTATTACATGGCAGCAAAGCTCACCAAAACAAATAGAGCACGCGCACAACAAAAACAGGTATATGTTCCTACGAGACTACGAGTAAAATAGATAGATGGATAGATAGATATTCCTACGCCGTAATAGGAAGCGATGTTAACATACAAAAAGAGTTTCTAGCCTGTACGATGTGGTAGTTTCTTTGTAACAGTATTCTGCAAAAAAAAAACTGTTGCTTGCTGTGCCAAGCTTGACAAATTGTAACCTGGAATCATGCCATTCATCAGTATTCAGTAATAATCATCAGTATTAGTAAAAATGAATTTGTGTGATTACACTTTTTTGGTCTTTTTGCGATTCTTTTTACGTCTCTTGCGAAGTTTGTGCTTGTTCATTTTGGCTCGTCGTTTCTTGAGGGTAGAGCTCATGTGCCAAACGGATTCTTGTACCCAATCCCAAAGGGTTGAAAGTGATGATGGAAGACTTGGTAATGATGCAAGACTTGTAAGAGGGGTAAAAGATAATGATACGCTATTTGTAGCACATGTATTTGTAGTAGCAGTAAAAGGAACCGTAGAAGACAGCGACAGCATGCCATTCCCCGAGTATGGACCAACGATTATGCCAGCATCATCATGGTAGGATCGACAAGGATTTACTGTTACGGATGCGCTGTGGAATGCGCTAGTAGCCATCGGACGGACAGCAGCGGCAGCGGAAAACCTTGGCGTAGATCGCCGCAGCGATGATATTGCCGCTTGTCGTAATGCCAACATGGTGTACAGTGGTTTATAGCTAGCTGTATTTGATAAGAGAGATCTGATCGGTTCACCTACGGTATTAATTATTTCATCGAAGTAGAGCTTTCTATTACTGTCCCAATCGTTGTTGTTGCCCTTTGAATTATTAACCTCCTCTCGATTCATGTGCTTTCGTCGCAACGGATGCACAGACAGACCAAATAGCCGTAGAAAGCACAGACCAGCAACGACACTCAATCGTGAGTAAACCGAGCCCACAGTTTGAAAAATAACGATTTTCAGCGAGATTTTCAGATTAATAAGCGATGTTAATCATAAAAAAAGTCTCCAGCACTGGTTGCGAGTGATGATATCCAATACAATCAATAAAAGACAACCAGCAACACCAATAAATAATAGCAAGGGAAGACTAGGTATACTTTCTGCATAGATCAATAGATATATTCGCTAGGGCGAAGTTTGATCATAAAGGAAAGCGAAAAGGATGAGGCTCAATCCTTTTGCTCGTTCCCAGCAGCATGGTGGTCACCTCAGTGATGAGGAAGAAGACAATATTGTAACTCGTTCCAAAAGCCAGCACCGCAGCAGAGGTCGCAGCAGCAACAGTCGTCGACGTGATGCTCCTCCTTCCTCTTCCTTGCGCAACGAAAACGACGAAGACGACGACGACGGCGACAGCGGCGAAGAAGATATGGGTCTCAGTTTTGCCGGTGGATCTTCGTTCGCCCGAGATCAGTTGACAAAAACAGCTCCTCGTGGACGTACGCAACGTCGGCCACGTCGTAACATGAACGATGCGGGTGTATCACCGGAACCTCGTCGTCATCGTAGTCACAGCAACAGTAGTAGCAAACGTTCCTTACTGGACGACGATGACGATGACGATGACGACGACGACGACGACGACGACGACGACGACGACGATGACGATGATTTGTCTTCACCCGAACGTGAACCTGTGCGACGTCCTCGTCACAGTACTGGCAGCAAAGCCTCTTCATCGCGTCGGTCAAAACGACAAGATCTTGAATCTTCTAGTCATTACATGAGTGCATCTGACGACAACGACGACGTTTCGGATCGGAAGGAATCCAGAATGACACGTTCTTCCCGTTCGCGAAGTGTCAGTCGCACGAGAAGTGGAGTGGTTGCACATGGTCGAAAGCAGCGCCGCGATGCGCCACCAGATGTAGAAGTGGGGGATCGGCATCGATCTCGCAGTAGATCCGTGGCTCGTAGCAAGAGTCGCAGTCGCAAGCCGGCAGTCTCTGCCAAGGCCAAGAAGAACACTTGGAGACTATTGAACCCCTTTAGTGGTTCCAAGAAGAAGGTCAACAAAGACCGCCGAAACTCTGATCGTCGTCATTCTCACCACCATCATTATCGCCATGGTGATATGGAAGACGAAAACGTCACCGACATTTTTAGTCGTGATGAGCAATCCGATCGACGTGACGACGATTTTGAAGCAAAAGTGGGCCCCGCTCGTTCATCCTATCAACACAGTGCTCGACAATCCCATCATCCTGCTGCTGCTGCCACGCCAGTAGTTCGTTCTGTTACTGCTACTGCTGTTGTGGATAATCACGCTGTTCCAAAAAAGAAAGAAGTCTTTGCTAATCTCTACGAATACGATAACTTCCCTGCCATCGATCGCGTCCCTACAGCTATTGGATATCAATCCGATGATTCTAGGGAGGAATTCATGGAGAAACCACGCAAGCGCAGTAGCAGTCGTAGTCAACGAAAGAGTCGTCGCGAAGCAGTGGTTGATCCTAATGCCGATACCACTGATGAGGATATCGATGACGAAGATGCGGACAACCGATCCGTCACATCTCGGTATTCCATTGATGTGAGATCAGTTCGCAGTTCTCATCTTAAAAAGAGAAAAGACTCAAGCCGTATCGGATACGGTGCCGCTACTAAAGACGATGACGAGCTTTCTTACGACGAGCACGATGACAAATATGCTCAGTACTTGGCTGGTGCCAATACTAATCCTGTCCTTAGTGATTCTTCTGAATCGTGTCCTCCTACTTGGCATCCCGTATTAGATATCGATGACTCAGATTGGTACGACGACGACGATGAGGATGATGAAGATGCTCCCGGTAGAAAGAACACTAATAAAAAGTACCAAGTAAGTGGGCAGCCGAGTGATCAAGAGCGTCTCAAAGAAAAGAAGAGTAAGAAAGCTGCTAAGGCAGCTGTTCTAGCTGACGCCAAGAAGAAGAAATTAAGTGCCGACCAAAACAAGAAGGAGCAAGCGGTCGACGAGGTGGCTGTCACAAAGACTGAAGAGGCAGAGAAAGAGGAAACGCTACCCGGAGTTGATGCGATTGTGGCCAATCGATCGGATCGTGAAGCCATCACAAATAGTCGTGCACATGTTTCAAAAGACGACATGAACATGGACGAAGAAATAACGGCTGACTTTAGCAAAGAAGATATGGCTGGTGCCGTTTCCAAAAACCAGCAGCGCAGCAAGCAGCGTGATCGACGCAACAAGATTCGAAGAAGCAAGTATGAAGGTTTTGACGAGGAGGACGATGAAAGTAGCTTCGAGGAGAGGTCGCCTGTTCGCTCTGACAAGCGCCAGAATAACAAGAGTAGAAACAAGGCCAGAGGTTTTACTAAGAAATTAAAAGGTTTCAAGATGCCTGGTCGTCGGCAATCTCCCAAGACTGCCAATGAATCGGATGCAGATGAATCTTCTCAAGACAGCATTGATTTGATGGCTACTGAAACGTTTGCGACGGAGGATATTTCCCGTCACCAACTGGAAGAAGAAGAGTTCAAACAAAGTACAGCCACGCACAATATGCTTCGTCAAAACAAAAAGGAACTTTTCGAGTTGGATGAAATGGACGAATACTCTGCTAACGGTTTGAATCAAGCGGGAGGTTGCAGTCTGTTTAACTTGAACTTTGGAGCACTTTCAATCTTTGGTGGCACAGAATCGAAGAAGGACGAAACGCCATTGGATGGAGTCCAGTTGGAACGACTGAAGGGCGCCAAGCATGATTTTGAAAACAAGCCCAAGGTGGAAGTAATTCTGCAAGATTTACAAGATCCTCTGGTGGAAAAGTATGAGCAGCTTGAAAAGCAGCAACGCCAGCAAAAGAAGGAGCTGCAACGAATCAAGGAAGCCCAACAAGATATAGAACGACGAGAACGTGAGGAACTTTTCAAGATGAAGCAAAAGATGAGAGAAGTGGAACAACAAAAGTTTCAGCAGGCACAGGCGAAGGACTCCCGCTCATTGCAGGAAGCTCCAGATTTGACACGAAATAAGAATTCTAGCTTTGTCATGGATATTTCGGATTGGGTTTTGTCCCTGGATAATAATCCCGACACGCCTGGAAAGAAATCCGTCAACCGAGAGCATGATACACCTCGCACCAATGGACGCGATAGCAAAGAGCCGCCCCTCGAAAAGCTTCCTTTCAATATGATTGAAGTTCCAACAACAACAAGTACTATGGATAGCGAAGATGATTCTCGTCCCAAATCACGACGTAGTATCAAGAAAGGAGGAAGAGGAAAGCAACTGCCAGGTAAGGGCGGAAACCAAAAGAAGGCTAGCTCCAAGAAAATAGGAGGTTGGTTCCGAAGAGGAGCTTAATTTTCTTTTCCCTGCAATCAATTCCGAGACGAAAAAATGTGTTCTTCTCGTATGGCCGTATACCGTATTTTCATCGCCTTATATATTAAATTTCACCACCATCGCCGACAGTACCGTACCTACTTTTCATAATCCCATCATCATGAACACTAAATTTAACATGGTATATTTGTTTCAAATACTACTTAGAATACTTAGAATCTTGAAAAGCATTTATGTCGCTGCAATTCTGTCATTACTCTCGATATAATCTCCTCGTTCCTTGTTCTTTATCCTCTTGCAGTGTGCATTTCATTTTATTTTCTAAACTTCCTTCAGTGTTCCATCAATGTTCATTATTATTTCGTCTTTTGGTGGGAGCGTTCGAAACTTTGGCAACGAATCTTCTCTCTGCATCCATGGCCCGATTTTCGTCATTGCATTGCATCTTTTAGGTAGCAAAGGTACTTTTTAGGTAGTCGTTGATCGACGGAATCGTCACCTCCCATGCAAAAAAATGTGGGAGGAAATCAGAGCCACAAAATAATGATTCTTTGTTCACGTGGTTTTTGATAGATTTGGGTCGTACACAATCAAAGAGCATTTACCGTCTCTGTCTGTACCATATTCCCCAACAATCCGACAGGAACGACAATCATCTTGTCACGTTTCTTGAATGGTGTATTCTAAATCTGGTATAGCAACACCTAGAAAGATGCACACAGGTGTTGCAGATGCCGTCCAAGAACAGAACAGGCACGACAGTGACAGAATTGACTAAACATTGATTTTGCCGCCCTTGACACGAACGAAACTGCACAACACAACAACAAACACGACCTGTTTTGATTTTTGATCCATCATCCATCATCCATCATCCATCATCCATCATCATAGTCTCTCTCGTCCACCTCCTCCTTCTCCTCTTCTTCTTCTTTAGATAAAGACGCCATTTTTGGAAACAATAGTAGATCAATATAAAAGGAATTGGGAACTGCAGTCGACAGTCGACTATTCCGACTATGAGTACTTGTCTAGCACTGGTAGTCTAGATCTCTTGAAATTGCAGTTGTTAGTCGTTTCTGTTCGGAGATTTTGGTATTATTATTTTATTTTTTTCGCAATATTTTTAATCAGTCGAGGGTTAGAGATTTTCTCAAAATCGAAATCTTTCCGGCATTATTTCGTTAGTACTAGTACTAGAGTAGCTAGTAGTACTAGTAGAGGATACAACTGTATTCTTGTTACGATTAGTAGCAGTAGGTAGTACTAGTACTATTTATTTGTTAACGGTTTTTAAAAGCGTTGAAGGCATAGGCACATCCGTTTTGCCAGAATATAACGCGCACCTCACTTAATTGTATTTTATTCTCCAGAATATCTTTTTATCAGCAACTCATCAATCCTCATCCATCATCACCTCAAACCTCCGAGCTCGACACTTTTCTCGTCTTTCCATTGTGGTGGTGGTGGTGTGTCACACAAATTCTTCCAACTAGCCTACTAGCAGTAGTAGCTACTAGCTAGTAGCTGGTTCTGACTTGACAACTTTGGTTCCATGGTGACAATGGCTTCTGTCGCTGATACGGCCTTGTTAGTCTTTTCAACATTGCTGGTCAACAGCAACAACAACAACAGCAACAACAACAACAACAACAACAACAACAACAACAACAACAACAACAACAACAACAACAACAACAACAACTACACTGCCGCTGCGTACAGTATGATCCATCATCATAGTTTTTGGTCGGATATGATGTACACGACAGAAGCTGCCAATATATCATCATCTACAGCGATACCTATCGTAATGGAAACAAATAATCATGGTGACACAACAACTATCACTCACGAGCACCAGATATCGTCGTCGTCGTCGTCGTCGTCGAGGGCAGTTTCTTTTCTAGGTTCCATGTTCATGCGATTGTTTTGTATCCCGTTTGGATTTTACTTTGTCTTGATGTTTTTCATTTTTATATTTGAATGTTATCAATTTATCAAGGTTTGGAATCATGTTCAACAATCGAGAAGACGACATCGAGAACATGTCGTCGATAACAGCAGCAGCAGCACCACCACTACCACCACCACTACCATCACAACAACAACAAGAAGCAATCAATCATTTTTTTGGCGTCAATACATTTCGCTTGATGTAACAGATTCCGTTGATACCCGTCCGTCCAATAACAATTCTAGAAACGATAGTCAACAACAACGACAATGGCTCCAAGAACAATTGGTACGTCGAACGTATAATAATAATAATAATAATAATGACTGTCCTACTCAAACAGCAGCAGCAGCAGCAGCAGCAGCAACAGCAACAGCAACAACAACAACAAATACGACGTGTTCCGGTTGTCCCATTTGTTTGGTAGAATTTGAACGGAACGAAGAAATTGTTCATTTACGGCATTGTCATTGTGGTCCAACAAAACGACAACAGAAATGCAAGATAATCCTTCCCAGTAGAACAAACAACCGATCCAATCATGCAGCATCGACCGCATCAGACACAGATACAGGTACAGACACAGACACAGATACAGATACAGATACAGATACAGATACAGATGCAGACACACCATTTTGCAGTCACAAAGTGTACCATCAAGAATGTCTTTTGCAATGGTTGCTAGAAAATCCTACGTGTCCCTATTGTCGGTATCAATTATTACCCAGTACGACTAGGAATGTTTGGGTCGGCGATGAAATAATGTCTCTAACGACCTCACTGGAAGTGGCCACGTTCGAATTGGAACAATGTTTGTTTCGGACCCTTTCAGCATTTGGAGAATATTTGACCACGTACAGCACGTACTACTACTGAGGAACATCATCAGGATGATGTGTGTTGTTGTTACTATTAGCGTGCAACGCCGGTACGTTGTACGAGTATCATACACACAAAGAACAAGACATTGAATACTAAAGGTACTACTTTTGCCGGCCTTTGAAGCAGCAGCTGCTGCTGCTACTGCTACTGCTGCTGCAATACAGAAACATTCAGATTCCAGTGTCCCTCGAGAGGCAACAGGTTTGCTTTGTGGCAGGAATTCACCACTCCGATGTTGCTTCTATTTACTGGCAAGAAGACATGGAAATAATGCATCGATCTAGTCGCCTAAAAAGTAGAAGTGGATTAGGCTATCTATTCCAAAAATCAAAACGAAAACTTCAAAGTTGGTTTGACGTCTAGATTGCGGCTTAACGAAGAATCAAATGGTCTGCTTTGCATGTCCGTCGTCATGGAGGCTTATCATAATAGACCTGACGGACTGGCTGGTCTGTAGTAGGAATCATGTATAATCAACCGCAACGATTGCATCCTTATCTACAAACAACCCTTTTCAACCATCCTTGTCGCAAATTGCTGGATCGTATTGAGTCGCAGAGTAGGCCAGCAACCGTTGATAAATAAGTCAGTGCTCTGCTTCCTACTGCTGTATATTTATCCGATATTTAAAAAAAAAGGACACTCAAAACGACGTCTTCAATTTTGATCGTCTTACTCCAAGCAACGTTAGCATTGCTGTTGAGTAGTTGCCGCCGATATCACTTTTTATCTACCACGACGTTTTCTTCTTCTTCTTTAACAGTAACAGCATTGCCAGCATCACTTTCGTCGTTGTTGTCGTCGTCGTCGTCGTCGAGAAACTCAATAACATCGTATTCCTTGGGAGCCGCCAGCATAGTACTCCCATCAAAGACAGAACCAATCTTCACACGCTTGCAAGAATGATGTGGAGCTGCAGTATTCGTTTCTTCCTTGATGTTGTTGTTGTTGTTGTTGTTGTGGTGGTGGTGGTGATTGCTGCACTTATTGTTATTCGAGCGGTGCATGTCCCACAAAGGAGGTTTTTCTAAAACGCCAGCGTAAATCAAACCGAGAGCGGTGCAGTACTGAAGGTTGATTTCTTGCAACAAGATACCAGGTTTGAATTTCTTGCGACCCCGTTTGTTCGATGTAATCGAAGCAGATCCTTCCGCCGATCGTAACACTTTTTTCTTTTGTGATCCCGATGATGCTACTGCTGGGTGACGAGGGATAGGAGTAGCTCCAATCAGGGCTTGGCTCGAATCGTAATTTTTCGCCTGTTGCTTGACATTGCCCGTGCAAATCGCTTCCGAAAACTTGACCGTTACCGTACCCATCATGGATACAGGTGGAGTTAACGAATCGGTAGATTGCGGTTGTGTTACTGCGCTGATTTTCGGTGATACACAACGAATGGCCTTCTTGATGGTCTGACCATTTTCACGAGAGCACAGTCCAACCAAGTGTGGACCATCCATCTGACTAATTTGTGTATAAAAGCCCAAATCCTGGCCATCAATACAGTACACAACATTATATTCCGTGTATTCAGCTGCTCCGTGCAGGACCTGAATTTCAATAAAGTACTCGGCATCGGGTTCTGTTTCTACGTAGTGTTGACCGTGGTGAGGGCCGACATGCTCCCGAAAGGGGCGACCCGTGTCGGCCTCGACGAGACGGGCCGAAAAGCATCCAACAGCAACCATTTGCTTTGTTTTGTTAACTGCAGTCGACTCGCAATGCAAGATTGTAGATTATAAACGGTAAAGTGCTGATCCAAAACTTTTTAGTAGAATAATAATATACGAGTAATTATTTTGGTCTGGCTCAAAAAAATCTCGACCCAGTTTGACCACTGGACAAAACCTGACAAAAATAACAAAATAAGCCCAGGTGGACCAAGGCAGTTGACCGTGTTTCCACTGTAAGCGATATCCATGGGACTCAGGAGTTGAGCCATACACAACTAGTCGTACTACTACTCTGCCTGCTTCCTATACACACAGCCACTAGATTTACTCCATAATATCTAATATTCATCTAACAGCCTAATAGTCTCCGCACTAGCTTTTTACGATAACACGTCTTATTATTGTGGAATTGGAAATTGGATTGCGAATTGAAAAACAACAACAACTGAAGAAAGCAACTATGATTTTAGAGTTAGGGCTTTTGGATACAGGCGCGCACTCTTGGCAGTTCAAGGAAATGATCGATCCCACTATGCTCCTTTCATGATTTTTTGCCTTTTAATGACCTGCAGTACTACTAGCAGCTGCTACTACAGGTGCGACGGCAACAGCCTGGGGAGAAGATTCGACCGCATCCGCCGACATTTCCTTCCCCTCCGTCTCATCATCGATCGTCTGCCAAGTCTCGTCCATTTGCGCCTGTCGACGGTGGTTGCGCTCCTCGCGGGTGAGCGGTTTGTCCACGAGATCACCAATTTTCCGGTATCGACGACGAGAAAAATTAACCGAATCTCGAAATTCTTTACCGTCCCCGGCTCTCGCATAGGTGCAATAGACGACTGGACGAGGCTCCTTGCTCGTATTGGCCAAGCCACGATGTCCTAGGCGATAGTCAAACATAATTGGCACTCCTTTCTTGGAAAGTGGTGTCTCCAAGTAGCGACGATCCCAGTCTTCTTGCCCTAGTACGTGACTTCCCAAACAGAACTCTGTCGGTCCGTGCTGCATTGTCATATCCACCAGTGGAGTAAAAACATTGACAGCATGACAAGGCTTTTGAGCGGTGGTGTGCAAGTGAGGTCCGTCTTGATGGTATGGCTGATTGGACGCATCTGGCAACGATAAAAAGCAGCCCTTGTGAATCAAGACCACGTCGTCGCCCAACACTTGCCGGACGATAGGCATCCAGGGCGCCTTTTGAATGTCGTTGAGAAAGTCAAACTGAGGCAATTCAAAGGCTGGGAGCTCCATGTCGTACCGACCACGGCACCGCTCCCGCAACACGTCAAACCCATCCGCTAGCTCCCGCGTCAAATCTTTCGCCTTAACGGTTCTCATGACAGCATCAAAATGTTCCATGCTAGCATCTCGACATAGCTTGATCTGTGACTCGTTCAGGCAATAATTGAATGTAGGAACAAATAGTGGCACTTCCTCGCATTCAGATTTTTCCTCGTCAGACACATTTTCGTCGGGTGTCGCTACTGGAACCGCGGCAGGATTTTCCTCGAATGGTGTGCTCGCTGGGCCTACTACAACCTTTCCCTCCGCATTTGAACAATCTGGTTTGCTTAAAGTCTTCTCCGGCTCCACCAGTGATGCAGCGGCAGATACCTCGTTTGGTTTGGGCTGCGCCACGACAGACTGTTTAACCCCATTTTGAGGATCACCGAGCGTCGGAGAAGGCGAAATGGGGGTTGCTGCGTTTGCTGCTGATGCTGCGGGCACGGAATTAAAGCCAGCACTTGGAACCATATCATTATTTTGAGCCATTACACCAGGCGGGACCATCAAAGTAGAGTTGCTGGTCGTAAATGATCCAGCAAAAGAGAAATGCGAATTCTTCTGGTTGATAGCTTCAATTGCCGAAGCATCCATCGGTATCCCGAGTACCGACAGCGGAGGGGCCACTTGAAGGCTTTGGACAAGACTACTTGGCTTACTAGGCTTACAATTTAGAGCTTCGTATGTCGTTTGTGGCTTTGCAGTGCTGTTCGCAATGGCCGTGGATGCAGGGGTAGCAACGAAAGCGGCCTCGGGGGTTGCCGAGGCGGCAGCCTTTTTGGCGTTTTTCTCCTTTCGGAGCGCTCCTGAAATACCACTCGTTACCCATTTATCGATTCTTTTTTCCAGGATCGCATACGCTGCCTTATGGATCTGTTTCATACCGTTGGCCACCAACTCTTTCTCGTCCTCAACTAACTTTAGATAGCTTCGTCGCTCGGTGGCTCTCATAACCTTGACAGCTTCCTTTATGTATTCGGCCTGCGTCATTCCGAAAAGAGCATTGTACACCTTGGCTTGGTATACGTCAAAGGATTTTTCCGATTTCACTGGATCTACAGTTGTGGTCTGTTTGGAACCTGGCAGAGTCTTCATTGCTTCTGACTTCCAATAATTCATTTCCGCTTGACTCAAAAGCTCCCAGAGCTTGCGCTCTTGTTCTGTCGCAAGCTGAATGTAAGATGACTCTTCGCTAGCGTCATGGCCACCTGCTGCATCGTTGTCGGCATCTGTCATTTCTTGGTCAGCTGTCGCTGATACCTCAGTGACACCGTCGACTTTTGCTTGCTCCTCGTCTTTCTTCTCTTCTTGAATGTTCTTCTCCTCCTCCTCGTCATTTTCGCTTTCTTCCTCCTCGTTTTCACTTTCGCTCTCTACCTGTTCTTGGCGCGTTTGTTCGAAGCGAGCATGATCGTCTTCGTCGAGCTTTCGCTGAAAGGACGACAGAGCTCGGACATCCCACATATACTGCTCATCGTCCGTCAGTGTTGCCTTGTAATGGTTTCTCAATTCCTTCTCGGCATCCGTCAATGTAAAAGAAACTTTTTGGTTGCTAGATTTGCGTTTTGAGGGCTTCTTATCGGAACACTCCGGCATACCGACCTTTGCAGCAGTCTTGCTCACCTTGCTTGACGATTTGGTATTGTTATCAATCGTTGCCGTGTCTGCAGCTGCCTCGATTCCATCATTCTTCGAATCTGTGGCATCTTTTGATTTGGGTTGATTCTGAAGTTCTTGTTTCAGTTCCTGCAAACGCTGTTCTCGATAAGCCACGCGATGGACCGCAATGAATAGCATTGGACCCGTAATTTTACGACGTTTCTTTAACGGCTCCCCGTTCTCGTCTATCACTGCAATCGTTCGTTTCCAATTCCTTCCTTGCTCCTCCTCTTCTTCTTGTTGTTGTTGTCGTTTTTCGGCTTGTTTTTGAGCTTTTCGTTCGCGTTTGGCAATCTTCCAGTACCGATCATTCTGCCAATTCTGTTCCTGTCCTACAACCCACAATCCATCGCGTAAAAATCGAACCTTCCCGGCCTGCAAAGCCTGTGCCTTGGTTGGACGAAAGGGTTTCAGTTCGACACCCGACTTGCCGAGACCACGCAGAAAGCGATCGACGAACTGTTCCGCCTTGGCCAGACTAAGTGCATGGTCCCAGGCTGCCTTGCGAGTTGTGAAGTGCTGTCGCAATGGACACGTCCATTTGATAGAAATTGTTGGTAGTGGTGCCGCGTGTCGACCATTGTTGCGATTGTCCCACGCCACCTGACTCAGTGTTGAAACGTCTCGTCCCACTAAAGATTCCATGCGCGACAGTTCTTCGGGTGTCAAATCAAACTGAACCACATCAATTTCTTCCTCGTCTCCTTCGTCATCGGACGATTCCTCATCACTACTACTACTACTACTACTACTTTTGTCGTAATTGATATCAGTACCATCAATGCTCTGTCGTTTGCGATGTTTTGTTTTAACCAAATGTCGTACGACACCGTATTCGGTTTGCTTGTATCCTGGAAAATTAGGTGGATCGGGTATCTTTTCTAATATATGTGGCAGTGCTGCCAATTCCAATTTGCCCCGGTACCAACGAAACAACGGACTACCGGCTGCCGAATCATGAACGCGGACCGCTACTTGCCATGATCGTCCTCCATACTTGGGCAATAGTCGAGTCTCACGATCTTCTAAACAAAGAGCCAACTCATCGTAGAGTTGCTGTCGAATCGTTGGACTGGTTACCTTGTACAGTACCTTTCGTTTCGATGAAGTAGGAGGATTTTTAATATCTTTGAGCGTAGCAGTTGCAATAAATATTTTGTCACCCGTTTCGTCAGAAAGAATAAACCTGGCAGAACTACTAGTGGTCGTCGTTGAAGTGGATTTTTTGGTACCACCACTACCACCGCCACGAGCCTGCCATGTACGTCAATATTCAAGATATGAGTGGAAATTATGTTAGCACCACTGTGAGATATATAGGACATGCTAGTACAGCAAGACCTTGTTCCAGATAATCGATACAATCACTCTCCAACTGAAGACTTGTCATGTGCTAACTACTACTCTATGAATCACCCACTCATTCATGAGTTTTTATAGGTAAATTTCTTCCACTATACATTTTGCCTAGTCCGACTACGTACCTTGCTTTTAGACTTCTTTGGCGGCATGCTGCAAACTGCAAACAAGGATCGGTTTTGGTTCTGTTGTTGTACTAGCCTTTTTGTTTTGCTGTTACACTGTTTCAACAGATAGCAATGATTCGATCGAGTTTTTTTTATAAAATCGGTGCAAAAATATAGAGTAAATAACAATAATGTAACGTTGTGTCACCAAAGTAGACCCTACTCTACAAAATTCGCATTGGGTCTCTTCCTGTCTTTCTTCTTCGGTGGCACTCGCTTTGGTTTTATTGGTGTAGACTACCACTGTACCACTGGACGACAGGGGAGGTGTGTGTCTTTTAAAACAACTCAAAAACAAGTTTTTAAAAGTATAGACGTAGCTACTGTACTATTACCAGTACTCCTAGCTAAACTACTAGCTAGACTACGTACATTGCTTTTTGCCGTTACCTACTCGTGATAGAGATAATGAGTTTCAGTCACGAAATACATCCTGTCGTCTGGCCGTTTGTCCACTACGAAAGATTTACAGTAGCAGTCTACTACTCGTCTACTACTACTCTACTAGCGAGTAGTAGTACTACTAGCTAGCTTACTAGCTAAGATTAGTAGAAAAATGCTTGGTGCGTGTTTCTTTGCCCTCTCCTCCTCTCATCATCACCATCCTACCATCCGTTCTGCTGCTTGGATGTCTTCATCCATCTCAAGAAAAAATAGTACGGTAGGATACTACCTGGTACAATTATAATAATACGAAGTAATCGAAGCTACAAAAACTGTAACATATCTATAGCACGTAGCAACAATAACAGCTATATAAAACACCATAACACCACCACCAATAACAATAACAATAAGAAAGTAAAAATGACGGATACTAATCCTGCAGGTGAACTTTCCAAGAATCAACTGAAAAAGTTGCAAAAGAAAGCCGAAAAGGCAGCCAAAAAGAGTGGAGATACTCCTCCTCCTCCTCCTGCGGCAACATCTAATGCTAGCACGAATATCAGTGGCAAACATGTACCCAAAAAACCATCAGGAGCAACAACAACAACAACAACAACAGTTACAGCTACTGGTTCTCTGTCCAAATCAAAAGCTCCTAAATTGCCTCTTGTATTTAAGATTGGAAATATTGTTGGTACTTCTAAATCATCATCGTCGTCGTCGTCTTTGTCATCCATGACCAAGGTCGCCTACGCGAGTCATTTGTTTTCTGTCAACGTCCAAGCGGCATCGCAATCGACCGTTAAGAAGATAGCATCATCGGGTGGTGATTTTTTTACCTCGACCATTTCTCACGGACCTGTACTCCTGTTTGGAAATCGCATTGTGGGTGGTGGTGGTGGTAATGCCATGGCCAAGGCACTTCGATTGGCTTGTAGCAGCACCAACAGCAGCAGTGCTGGTCCCACTTCTACCGAACACCACTTTGTAAATCCTTGTGTTCCTGCATTGGACTTGTTAGTCGACGAATGGTGCGAATGGGAACGTACCACGTTGCGCACCTGTCAAAACGAGAAACAGCTAACGTCCGCACTTACACACTTGGATGCGGCACTAACATCTGGTGACGTTGCCGTGCATCTGGTGGGACGGACCGATTCTTTGGCCGATGTCGTCGTCGCGGTTGCTCTGGAAGAATTGCTTCACAACTATCCGGGTGTGACAGTTCCTCCCGTCGTGGCGACCTACGTAAAAAGTCACGCCCATGCACTGGAATCGGCACGAACGCTCGTACAATCCTGGCAACAGGAAGCGGCTGCGGCCAATAAATTGGTACCCCTCGACTTGGACAATCCGAGTCTCCAGCAAGTCTTGACGGCTGTGTTTCAACGGGCTGTTCTGGGACCTACCCTGTTAAATGGTGACGAGGATGCATTGCCCACGGTTATGGTCAACAAGTGTCAAAATTCCAAACACGGAGATTATCAGTGCATGGCAGCCATGCCCATTTTTGCTGCACTTAAAAAAGACAGTGCACTCCCGGCCAACATTCAATCGCCACAGGATGTGGCGCAAGCCATTATGGATGCGGTAGGACCCGATCATCCTGTCGTCGAATCTATGACGACACAAGGACCTGGATTCGTGCTTTGTCGCGTCAAAGCGTCGTATCTACAATCCCATCTTGCCAAATGGTTGCCCACGGGACGATTGCCCAAACCACCACTGGCATCGGGACCGTACGAATGTGTTGTGGATTTTTCGTCTCCCAACATTGCCAAGGAAATGCACGTCGGACACTTGCGATCTACCATTATTGGAGAAGCCGTGTGTCGAATTCTGGAATTTGTTGGACATCACGTTCATCGTACCAATCACGTGGGTGATTGGGGAACCCAATTTGGCATGCTCATTCAGTACCTGAAGGAAGAATATCCCGAAGTGGGAGAAACGGGAGAAATTCCCAACATTACCGACCTGACGGAATTTTACAAAAGTGCAAAACAACGATTTGATGAATCGGCGGAATTTAAAAAGACGGCACAAACCAACGTGGTCAAACTACAAAGTGGAGATGAAGAGTGTCTGAAAATTTGGAAAATGCTCTGTGATGTCAGTCGCAAGGAATTTCAAAAAGTGTACAATCGGTTGGATGTGACCCTAGAAGAAAAGGGAGAATCCTTTTACAACGAAAAGATCCCCCCCGTTATCACAGAATTCGAACAAGCTGGACTGATCAGTGTGGAAGAAGGAGGCGCCAAGTGTGTCTTTGTCGATGGGTTTCAGGTCCCTCTCATGTTGCAAAAAAGTGATGGTGGCTTTGGGTACGATTCGACCGATATGGCTGCCCTAAAATATCGCTTGCAAACGCTGCATGCGCGACGCATTATTGTAATTACAGATTATTCACAAGGCGATCATTTCAAAATGTGTTTCGCAGCAGCGCGCAAGATTGGATGGTTGGATGAAGGCAACCAGCGATTAGATCACATTGGATTCGGAACTGTCATGGGAGAAGACGGCAAGCGCTTCAAAACTCGATCCGGTGATACTGTTCGCTTGGTAGATCTCCTGGACGAATCAGTGTTCCGAATGGAAGAAAGTTTGAACCAGCGCATTGCAGATGGCAAGGCCATGATTACAGCGGACGAAGTGCACGAAGTAGCAGAAGCTATTGGATATGGCGCCTGCAAGTACTTTGATTTGCGACGAAACCCTACTACCAACTATAAGTTCTCGTACGATCAAATGTTAGACACGAAAGGAAACACAGCCGTTTATCTTCTTTATGCCCGTGTCCGGCTGGAGAGTATCTGCGCTCGTGCCAAGAAGGACCACGATGTGGATGTGGAGGAACTTGTCAAGGCGGGAGAAGTACCGACAGTGGAGCACGATTCAGAGCGTAACTTGGTGTTGCAGCTCCATCTTTTTGCAGACATGATCGAAATGACGTTGGAGGACTTGTTTCCCTACCATGTTTGTGAATACGTATACAACGTATCGATTGCGGCATCAGACTTTGTAACCCAATGCAAGGTGCTTGGAAGCCCTGAAATGAAGAGCCGTCTCTTGCTTTGCCACGCCACCATTGTGGCAATGCACCAATGCTTTGACTTGCTCGGGATCCGTCATGTCAAGCGAATCTAGTACATTTGTAATCGTAAGGAGTTTTATTGAAGACAAAAATCGGTTGCTACTGATTGCTACTAGTGCACCTTACTCTGGATTTACTATCTAAAATTGCAGTTTATCCTCAAACCAAATTTCGTAGCTCAAGCTACGGTTGCCATGAACGACAAGACACCTAATCTGAGTACTGTAGATACTACTTGGGTCTACTAGTAGTACCATAGTAATAGCTACTCGAGTACTAGCTAGTACTACCAGGTACTGTACTACTAGATACCACACTTAACTAGCTAGTACCAGGTACAGTAGTACTAGGAGGGTAAACTGTACAATAAATAATCGAATAATCAGCAGGCTTCTTCAGTTCTATGGTGGTGGTACAACCATCAATCTTTATCAATTTCGAAATCAGTCCCGAACGGGACTTTTGGGGTTCTCAAAGTATTACTCTAGTAGTAGTCTAGTAGTCCTCACTTCTTTATTGGGGAGTATGTTTAGCTGGGTTTGGCTGCAACTCCATCGACACAGGCAGAAACCCGGAAAGTTGATGCTATTTTGGCTAGGCGGTGCTACACAATTGCTTTGGTTATTAGGACAGCCCTGAGAAGGGTGGGTAAACAGTCTGTATCTTTGGCGAAACCTTGTTGCGACGATACCCAGTTCATTTCTTCGCAAACAATATAGAACCACAACTCCAAGGATATAAATAAAAGCAGTCGATACAGAAATTTGTTGACTATATTCATTAGTATTACTGCGACTTAACGTTGTAGGTCTCGTTCTCAATTGCCCTCTTTTGTAGCAGCAACATACGCGTTTTACAAAGTGAAACCATAGAGCGAGACTCGTTGATATTTATGGAAGTGAGAGGAAAGTTGGATTGGATATGATGTGCTATGATGCAAATCTTCAAGATAGTCAGCTGATAATGCTACGGTAAACTATGCTGAAATAGTTGACCTGCCTTGTGCGATGAAGTTGCATTGTGCTGCGTCTATAATTCTTCAGATCCCGCTCCATGCTCAACCAAAAGAGCCTTTATCAATTTATTCGGGGTCATTTGAAAACATGTCTGCTTCTCTTTTCCTCCCTTTAGATTTACATCCACTCCTTGCTGAATGAAAAAGCGGACTGTCTCCGTGTGTCGCTCCTCTCGACCCCAGCAAGCCCTGTGGAATGGCGTAAATTTATCTTTTTTGGACTTCGCAAAGATATCCACGTTGCGATTCCTTAGTTCTTTCAGTATATCTACGCGTCCTTGAAAGCCGGCACCATGAGGTGGCGTGTATCCGTCTTTTTCGGAAATCTTGACATTAGCTCCTTGGTCCAAAAGAAAGATCACCAACGATGTCCAACCATGGAGTGTGGCTCTCATTAATGCCGTCTGTCCATTGAGCTCGTCCTGCACGTCTATATTAGCGCCCTCTGCGAGAGCTTCCTTCGCTTTTTCTACAGTATCCGCTGCAAGCATGTGTCCATCTGGAGTGTCGTCATGACGCCGCACCCCCGAGGCCAACGCACAGATGCAAAAAAACACGATGGCTAGAAGATGTAAAGGCAGTCTCATGGTGGTATGGTATTGGGAAAAATTTCTTCAGGAAATCGAAAGCAACGTGCGCGGTTAGCCTGGTGAAATGGTCTCTTCAAAGATTCTAGAAGTTATATTTAGTCTGAAATCGTCAAGCTTAACAGTTATGATTTCCAGATACAAGTTATTTGGGGCATGGAATGCTGTGGATCCTTGCGTTGTGGTATCCAAATAATAAGTTAGTTGTGCCAGGACAAACTCTCCTTTGATAACTACTGTACGTAGAGGACTACCAGTAGTGGTAGTAGACTAGCTAGTACTACTACTAGTACTACTGCTAATACTACTACTACTAGCTAGCTAGTAGTAGTACCATCGAGGGTCATCTTTCCATGGTGGTGTGCCTTCTGGGATTCAGTACTCATGACTAAAGGTGAGAACCCCACGGAGAGCTGGCATACGCATTGATGATGACTTCCTGCACTGAACTCTACAAAGGTACTGCCAGCACTTTTTTTTACTCAACAAGGTCTTCTGGTCAGAAAAAGTCGGAGAAAGACGCTTCATGTTTTGTCCGGGAAGTAAAATGGAACCCTAACAAAAAAGGACACACCATAATTAATCCTCCGCCATGGATGCAGAAAATAACAATATCAAGCTAGAACAAAAATAGCAACTTGATGGGGCCTATACCGCAGTTTTCATTTTCATGTGTGGTGTTGGGCTTCGGAATGTGTGGTGTTTCTGGTGTCAGCTCTGCTTATTCTATACAGTGTCTCTGCTCTGCTCCCTACGATCATAATATATTGTTGCACAAAGTAGATAGCGTCATTTGATTTGAGGCTACTATTAGTTCGAGATGAAAAATTACAGCTTTTTTATTCAACATTATTTTGATACGGTTTCAGTTTACTAGTATGACTGCTGGACCCCAGACACACAAGGCAAGTGTGCGAGACAAATAATTAAAAGATTTTGTACTCGAGTAACTGGTACGAGTTTGTTTTTCAGTATTAGACTGGACCTACCCCGAAGAGTGGATTAGTCTAGTAGTAGTAAATAGTAATACTAGCTACGTGCACCAGGAGTTACTGTAGAGTACTGGTAGACTACTCGAGTAGTTGACTAGTCTACGGACTACGCAGTCTAGACTAGTAAACTAGTACAAGACAATTATTATTATTCATGTTTCTATTTACTTATCAACAGTATTAAAACAAGACAACTTCAATGTTAATAATATCTAAACGGTATCGTGCAAAACTTGTACTAGCCGACATCTTATCGGCTCTTGCTGTCGCGATTTTTGTAATTTTGGCGGATACGAGCACAGCTGCCACTGCAGAAACAAAGAAGGCGGAACCCTCTCTCCCTCGACAGCTTAAAAATCAATTCTCATCTGTTCAAGACTTCGACCCAAATGTTACCGAATATTGGTTTGATACAAGACTTGATCACTTTAATTTTTGTCCCACAACTCCAGCAACATTTCCTTTGAGGTATCTCGTCAACGACCAGTACTACCAGAATTCGAGCAGCCCTGTTCTTTTCTACGCAGGAAATGAGGCTGATATTATGCAATTTGTCAAGAACAGTGGTTTCTTGTGGGAAGCAGCGAACGAGCTGGGGGGCATGGTAGTTTTTGCCGAGCATCGTTACTACGGCAAATCTTTTCCATTCGGATCGCCGGAAGCAGCCACCACCCCTTCCAACATTTCCTATCTCACCGTCGAGCAAGCCATGGCCGACTATCACACATTGCAAGTCTACATGCGAAAGAAATGGAACATGTCGAGGGATGCTGCTTTCATTGTGGCAGGAGGTAGCTACGGAGGCAATTTAGCTTTATGGATGAGATTGAAGAATCCAAATCTTTGGGCTGGAGCCCTGGCAAGTTCGGCTACTCCTCTGAAACACTTGCTGCGAGAAAGTAATGCGTTCAACAAAATTGTGGCGGAAGCCTATGGAAATGTATCGAGCGAATGTCCCAGAAAAGTACGTCAAGGCTGGAAAGAATTGTTTGAAGAAGTCACGACCAAAGCAGGACGGAAACATATTCAACAGGAGCTCAACTTGTGCATGATGCCTCTTGATCATCAAGACGATCCAAGATCTACGGCTTGGATGATTCATGGCTGGATTTCGGGAGCTTTAGAGACTATGGTTCAGTATGGATATCCATATCCTACCAATTTCTACAATCCCGTTCCTGGCTATCCCTTTCGAGTTGCATGCGAAAACATGCTACAGGAAAACACAGGACTGGGAGCGTTGCGAGCTGCTGTCCAAGTCTATTACAATTACACGGGACAAGCTGGTAACTGTTATGATTGGTTCTCTTCTACAAAAGCAGATGATGGAGCATCGCATTGGAATCGAGTAGGACAAGTCGATCGAATGGATTTCAAGCAGATTGCTGCAACTGACAGAGATTGGACGGGTGTTGCTTGGGGGTACCAGTGTTGCACAGAGGTATATCAACCCATGCCAACCAACGGAATCACGGACTTTGAGCTACCTTTCCAGCCAAACAAGACCGAGTATTTTGAGAACTGTCGTCAACGCTGGGAAGGAGTTACGCCTCGTCCCGATTGGGAAGAAATGACTTTTATGGGTGACAACATTCAGGCGGGTTCCAATATTTTCTTGGCATCTGGTCAACTAGATCCGTGGCGTGCTGCGGGAATCCAATCAGTCCCAATAGGATCCCACAAGAGCATCATTGTTCGAATCATTGAAAATGGTGCACACCATTACGATTTGCGAAGTTCCCATGCCATGGACACTCTCTCGGTTGTTCAGGTCCGCCAGGAAGAACTGCAAGCCATGCGTCAATGGATCCGGGAGTGGAAAGCAATCTATCGACCCTCACACGTCGACGTAAATAATATCATAATAAGTGATGCGAAGCAGAGCTAGCTACTCATTAGTACCAGTAGCCCGCTGGGAGTCCGGAGCAGCTCAAAAAATAATTATGTTCATGTTCACTAGATGGATGACCCCTCACATGTCGACGTAAGTATTATTATAATACCACGGTAAGTGATGCGAGGCAGAGATAGCTAGCTACTACTAGTACTACCTGGTAACGTACTACTGTAGCTAGTACACTGTACCCTGGTAGTAGCCCGCTGGAGTGTGCCGTCCGAAGCAGCTCAAATGTCAATGTTCACTAGATGGATGACCGGCATTCAATGCAGACTCATTCCTCGGAATACCAGGTAGCTCTTTAGAGTAGGAAAGTACTGTACTACTCTGCCTATTCTTGCGGATAAGTCATTCACTATGACTTTTGGCAAATAAGACGACAGTGAACGGCAACCCTAAGACCTGTGCAAACTACCTAAATAATTCCTCTGTGTAGTTCTTTAAATAAGGCATCTGCCTTTTCATCATCGATTGATAAAAGCCAATCCCGACCAGGACCGTTCGACCAAAAAAAAACAAGTAAGACCAGATATTTTTGTCGTTAAAATCTCAAGGATTTCTCTAGAATACAGTACTGTGAAGCATACGCATAATAATACGCCAAACCACAAAATTCACGCACGATTAATAAAAATATATAAACGATGATGAAAGCCTTTTCTATTGCTCTCTTAGTTGCTATTTCAAGCGTTTCCACCGTCGTCGTCGTTACAGCCCTACCTGTGCCTGTTTGTACTTCTCCCAGAGAAATCTTTATGATCGAGATTGTTGGCTACAACGAACAGCTGCAGACATGTTGCGACAATGGCTGCCAGACGGCGTGTGATTTTTTGGAAGAAAACTGCTATACCGAGCATCCGAGTGGTGGCCGTATCGGCACTCGGAAGCTGTCAATTCAGCCACCGTGTGATAATCCTGGCCGATACTGCGAACTGACCCCGGAATTGGCGGAGGAGATCTGCTGTGCTCCTCCTCCTTCGACTACCACGTCGGCAGGAAGTGGTGGGGATCCCCACTTTAAGGTAAGACTTTACTTGCGATTGAGTTAATGATATTCACGTTTCTCAAACATTTACTCTCACCATGTTTCACTTTTTCTTGCAATCATTTCTTCTGCAGACTTGGTCTGGAACTTACTATGATTTCCACGGCCAATGTGACATGGTGCTGTTGAAGAATCCAAACTTCGAACAGAGCCGCGCCATGGAAATTCACATTCGCACCAAAACGCAATACGAATACAGTTACATTGAAGCCCTGGCCCTCCAGATTGGGGATGAAATCTTGGAGGTAGGTGGCCACGGCAACTATATGATCAATGGTGTCTTAGGAACCACCGATGATAACCTGCCAGAAAAATTTGCTGGCTATCCCATGTCAGTCAAAAAGTCCGACAAGAAGACACACATTTACCAAATCCAAACGACCAAAGATGAACTCATTGAAATCAAAACGTTTAAGCAATGGGTTAGCATCAGCATCGTGAATCCCACAGAGGCCCATTTTGGTCAAAGCACGGGAATGATGGGCGAGTATGAAACGGGACGTGCCTTGGCGCGGGATGGAACAACGGTACTTAACATTCAAAACCAAGAGGACGTCATGACCCTGGGACAAGAATGGCAAGTTCGGGATAGCGATGTTCGATTGTTCGAGACCAATGATCGGGCGCCCCAGTTTCCCGAACACTGTCAAATGCCTCGCTTTTCTACCGCCCTGAAGCGACGATTGGAACAGTCCAACATTAGCCAACAAGCTGCGGAGGAAGCATGTTCTCATTTGTCGAACGCGCAAGAGCGCTCTAATTGCGAGTATGATGTAATAGCTTCTGGTGACTTGGATATGGCGCAGGCTGGCGCGTTCTAAAAGCGTGTTTCAAACTGAATCACTAATAACATATCAATGGGCCTTTTTTTCGGAGATAACGATAATCTTCGTTCTAGAAAATAATGATGACAGATGATTTATTGGTATGTGCATTGTCAAACATATTATTATTTGCCGGAAGTGCTGAACTCGCATTGGTGTTCCTCTTGAGGCCAGAGTAGTAGCCCGAGGAAGGTGACCGATGACGACGCTCTTCTGTGTTTGCAGTTGAAATAATTACAACCAGGTACGGAGTAGGTACTGTAGTAGATAAGTGACCTTGCTTCTGCTTCGATTCAAATTACTATTACCGTGGTAGTAGTATTAGATATTAGAAGATAGGTGACCTTGCTTCTGCTTCGATTCGGCCGTTTCTCTACTGCAACATACATTTTCTAGCGAAGTTTACTATCGTAGTACTGTCATCCTTCGTCGGATTCTTGAATCCCACTTGATTGTCATCCAGTCTTTCTTCTACTGTACTCGATTAGCACAGCATACTGGCTCAGTTTACTACTCTATCAGCGAATTCCGAATTTCCATAGTCTACCTTCTTTTTTCCCTCCTTCGACGGCTTCGCAATCACATTCGGTGGAAGGTGCTGTGGCATTCCTGAATTGTTGTTACTACGTAGCGAGGAGCTGCTTGCCTACGGTACCTGGTAGTCGCAGCAGGAGCTTGAGACCCGAGACAATAGAGTAACTTGTAGGTTGTAGGAATGCTTCCCTCTCCATCGGCCCGTCTAGCTTGTACGAGGCAGCAACAGAAACAGATCTAGTAGTTGGTTGGCTCAAGCAGGGAAAAAATTGCAGTATTAATAAAGGTTACAGTTGTATACGTGTATGTTCAAGTGACAAAAAGGCTTCCTCTTTCAGAAACGTCGCTGTGCGTATAGGGGGGAGCCAAGACAAGACAGGTCGTCGAACACATGAACAACATCGACGAGTATGTCAATAGTAGCTGCGTGACGGGTGGATAAAAAGCACCAAGGCAGCAGCTGACCAGCGTTTTAGTAGCTGCCAACATAGCAAGATATCGTGTGCCAAAGATCAACACACACAACGCACGCACACGTTAATCTCAAAGATGCTGCAAATTGTGCTGATCGTCCAGATTACTCGTAGAGTCTTGGTTGTTAGGCCTTCCGTTGGCGGGCGCATCAATATCGGCGGCCACTAGATTCAGCACTTCATCAATGGAAGAAATAATGTCTTCCGTCGTCATCATCCGCCGCTGTTGCTGTTGCTGTTGCTGTTGCTGCCTGGTTTGACCTCGGTTCTCGAAAGGCTGACGAGGGAACTGCAGCATCAACGACGGAAGAAGTTCGATGAGAGGTAGGGAAGGAGGGCCCTGTAGTTCTCTGGTGTCGAACACATTCGATCTAGAAATGTCCTCATCATCATCATCATCCTCCAGAGACCATTGTGCGGCTGCTCGTTCGTGGGAGGAAAATACATTGGACGTTGACGCTCTTCGTCCTGAAGTCGAAGCTTGGCTCCTTCGATGGGTTCTCTGAGCGGCACGCCGAACGGATACTGCCTGCACAAGACTATTCTGCGCAGTATTGGCTCCGGTAGGCAGGTAGCATGGATCCATGGTTTGGAGATAAATGTTAAAGTGTATATTATATGCAGGTATGCAAGAAAGTGATAAGGTATTATTATTTAATAATTGTTTGTTTCGATCGAGTGCGTGATGTTATCAAGAAGTAAACTACCAGGTAATCACGACAATTGAACCAGTGTCCTTGAGCAGCGTGAAGGCGTCGTTCTGCACACACAGTGTACCAGTTACTACTAGTCTAGTAGTGGTACCAGTAATCCAGGACGAAAAGCTGCGAAATTCCAGGACAGAAAGACACGTCTCTTCCTTCCATCATCATGTTGTGTCTGAAATGGAGTGCTCGCACGATAGAACCTTCGCTCGTTGTCAGGTGACTTTTCACTGATTGCACCTTGCCCCTTTATTGCACTCAACGAAAACTAGATCGCGGAGTTTCTGACATTTTCTGATTGACTAGCTAGCGAGAAGTCTAAATAACGATGTCCAAGGTTCACCCGGAATCGGAGGAAGAGTTCGAAACGAACTCCTTGAAGATGTGAATATTTGAGGGGACCGAACCAAAGATTTAATAGTGCCACGAATGAAGAGAAAAACGAACATACTACCTGGTACGGTACTGCGGAGTATGGTACTAGTACCTGGTACCTGGTATTGAAATATTCTGACCATTCAAATACACCGGTATACATGAAAGCGTCATGGGATAGTGTAGTCTTATCAAAATAGGTGTGTATTTAACATGCTTTGCTATTTATACTGCAATCAATAGACAACATCCGAGCAAGAAATATAATTGTATACCGTGGTAGTTTGAAGCACTGCTTTTGAAGAGGACTAAGCGTAAACGTGACACTCAAGTGGGTCTTGTAAGAATTAATTATACTCAATTCTGGAATCTTGTTGCACTTACTTATAATAAGTCAATCGAGCCGAACATTGACCGAAAAGAAGCGAATATTAAGTACTAGTACCTGGTACCAGTGCTATCTAGTGATACTCGGAGGAGTGGCTGGTGTGGTACCTGGTACCAGGTACTAGTATGGTAACAGACTACCTGGTACCACTACCAGGTACCAGGTAGTGGTACCATACTACTGTACCAGGTATTCTTAGGCTGTACTCCGGAGTACTAGCTAGACCAGCTACCAGGTAGTAAGTGGTACTTCTAGTAGTAAAATGGCGGTGCCAGGTACCAGGTTGTACCCTGATAGACGGTAGCATCGTCACTGATAGTTTCACCAATAAGATGATACAAGACCACACTACGAACATGCGTCTACAAACGTCTTCAGATAGTACTACTACTACTTACTACCAGGTAGACCTACTTGTCGGGCAAAATACTACTGGTAAAGTGGTACTACTGGAGTACCACCAGTAGTATCCAGAAATAGTACTGAAAGCAAGCGACGAGACAGCTACTGGCTACAGTAGCTAGCTATAGTAGAAGTAGTGTGTCGCACACCAGGACACAAGTTGTTCCAGAAGTCTCCAACTGTGGAAACAAAGTTCATCGCAGCAAAATCAGATGAGACACTTTTTGTGCACGAGACTTCACCAACTCTTGACAGTCAAAGATAGATGATGAAGTTGCTAGTAGTGCTTGGATGGCTGCAGCAACAGACAGAACTGTTTTGCTCGCTACCAGGAAATTTGAGCCTCAGATATAATATATATTATAATTGTTTGTGCTGAATTCAATGCTATTGCTGGGGAGCGTACTCAGCAAAAGAAGCTCGTCAGGCTTGCATAAGATATGACGCCTTAATCCGCGGAAGCATCTGCATTGGAGTGTCTCGAATTTATCGAGCTACCTTCCTAAACAACGGGTTCAGTAGTAATGGTAGGTGGAAGGCACGCAAATAATGATGTCTATGATTGTCTCGAACATTCTTTTTTTTTAGTTTCCGTGCTAGTTTCAGTCACGTGTGGCTTGGTAGTCACCGAAGCCGCGCATTGTCGCGTCAGTAGTGTTACGTTTCACTCCCTACAAGCAAGTCGTACTGGTAGCTTTTAACTGCCCCCCCCCCCCCCCCCCCCC
>Ga0210036_1000905_pt1 | contig 34152 bp, 20 predicted proteins | sample CryGeymeta201515_FD_185469 | JGI IMG/M metagenome (GOLD analysis project Ga0210036, IMG submission 185469) | Groundwater microbial communities from Crystal Geyser aquifers in Utah, USA - Crystal Geyser metaG 2015-15 (SPAdes) (version 2) | ecosystem: Environmental > Aquatic > Deep subsurface >...
ACAAATTGTAATTTGCAACAACTAGTGCACATTACAGACTGGTAGCCGTAAGCTACAGCCTAGACCCCCCCTGACTAGCTGTAATACGGAAGTCATAAATGATTACGGCTAATACCTCCTTCAGACGCAGCAGCAGCAGCAGCAGCAGCAAGAGAATGATCGATTGGCAAGCGAACGACAAAGGGCACTGGTCGAAAATCACAATGCACGATTGGAAGTGCAGAAGACAGTGCTAGTAAATTTGAGCAACAGAATCAGCAATTGAAGGAAGATATTGCCAGTCGCAAGGCCTACTTGGAAGGTGAACGAACCATGAAACAAAATTTTGAAGCAGCCATTCAGGAGATCGTTCAGTTGATACAAACCAAGTGCAACGATGGAGCGCTGAAGGAAGAAATCAAGCAAAAGGAAGTGACGTACAAATTGTCTTTGGTGTAGTAGTCTAGCATCTAGTCTAGTGGTAGTCTAGTAGGCGATAATTGTTCATATGATTACTAGTAGTATCTTCTTTTCATTTCTTTTTTAAATTATTGACTACTGTAGCTAGGTCATCTAGTAGTAGGAGTAGTAGAACATCTGATGAAGCCAAAGCAATGCTTGTTGCTATAGTATTGTACCACTACCTACTAGTAGATAGATCACGAGTGAGACTGATCAAAGATATTAATAAAAGATACGATGATACCTGGTACGATGTCGTGTGCCATGTTTTTCAACTCACTTTTATTTCTCTCCAACCGATCCTGGCTCGTATTCTAGTGTTTCTCCTTTTTACAACAATACAATACAATAGCTAAATGTTACGTTTCATTCTTTTATCCATACTGGTATTTCTGGTGGCTGCTGTAAAAGCTTGGAGTCTAACAAATCCTCATAGCAAGTCGTCCAGTAAGAGTATTAACAGAGGGATACAGTTGGCAGCGTACGATAGAGATAGTGATGTTTCTGCTACTATCATCACGAACTCGAAGACCAAAATGTCTTTGATGAGCTATCAGCATAAGCAGCAGCAGCGCCAGCAGCAGGAGGAGGAAGCAACAACGGGCCCAAATTGTTACTCTACAGCCCGCCGTTATTTTTTAGAAACATCAGCTGCTTCAGCAGCAGTAGCTGCATCCACCTCTGCGACATTTTTATTACCTCCATCTGCTCTGGCATTTGTAGCAGCAGCAGGATCTACCAGTGGACGCCAACGGACGGTTGATGCAGGAATTGGTGGGGTCGACATTTCCGTGGATACCTCCACTGTTCGGCTTTCTGAACCCAACAACATAGTATTTCCCGTTTCGTTGGAGGGAACGTACTCGTGTCAGCGATCCATTGTGAGCATTGAAGGAGATACCTATCAGGCAGAGACTGCTTGGAAGGCACTGGGAGGTGGCAGCAAGGGAGCTAATGTTGTTTTCGGCGTGGGTAAGACTCCCGAAACGTATACAACGCGATTCATTGCCTCTGGCAACCAACAATATGCTGTACTGGATCGTGCTTTCGAATGGTCTTCGCGAGTGCATTCATCATTGGATGCAACAACAACAACAACAACAACGGCGGCAACGACGACTACGAATGCCAACATTGCTCAGTGGAATCCCAATGCTCCCAACGTTGCGACTCTGAATGGTCGTACGGAATTGGCTGTAATTCAACGATCCGTCATCGAACCGAATCTTGATCAAGGCATCGTTGCCGGTGGACAAGAACTGGTACGAATTCGGGACGGTCCCTTCACACGTGCTGTGATCGTGAAACAGCGCTTTCGACCATCATCGTCTACCAATAATTCTGAAGACTACAACTACGAGGAATTGGAAGGACTCGAACTGGTCAAGACGTATCGGGTATTGGATGGAATAGCGGGAACTGAATTTCCCACGTCAACAACCAAGAGCAAAATCAAATTGAAGCGCATAGAAGGATCATTATCGTCGACTACTACTGATACGACCAATGCCAGAATGGAAAATGGGATCCAGTCTCCAGTTTGATAGAATCAACGAAGCAATTGGTGTGAATATTTCAAATGATACAGTAATACTCATAATTATATTAAATAGTGATACAGAAACGTATAGTAGTACAAGGTACAAGTACCCCCGCAATGACAACGACGGCAACATGGAACGCTAGCAAAACATTGTCCTCTGTCGTAAAGAAAAAGACAGCGAGGACATGCTATTGTGGCAAAGTGCTGCCTACTACTATGGGGTACAAGGTACTGCGATAGCAACATGTAATTCTCGCGAACTTTGCACGATATTTTAAAAATATTAAACTCGTTTAACTATACAATATATAAGCGTAAGGAGATCGTTGATGTTTTACTCTGCTGTGTGTCGTTCAGGTCCCTCACCAATCGTACGTCGTTTATTACCAGCCAGTAGTACCGGGCCGAACGTCAATTTGCATTTCAAACTGTCGTTGGGGCCTCCACATAATGCTCTACTCTGCAAACTCTCGCTTGTTCAGAACTTCGAACTGTCGATCTGCATTTCAAACTGTGGTTCAACGGTCAATCTGAATTTCAAACTGTCGTTGGCCTTTAAATCCTACTCTGCAAACTGTCGTTCAGAACTTCGAACTGTCGTTCAGAACTTCGAACTGTCGTTCAGAACAAACTGTCGTTTTCGTCTTTTAAATCCTACTCTACAGACTTTCGATGTGGACTTCAAATTACTGTACCACGTACCTGGTACCTGGTACCAGGTACAGTACCATTTATGGAACTTGTTAAACCGCGATTGACAGTCAACTTTAATACCTGGTACAGTACCATGGTAGTACTAGCACCTCTGGTACCTGGTACCTGGTAGTGGTAGCACATTAAAAATTTCTCTTTCATTCTCTAGAAACTAAGTTGTTTAGTCTCCACGCATACAAGTTAGACTATCGAAAGACTTATGATTTTTTTAATCATACTGTACGACAGCTTCGTGTTATGTGGAACTCACCCACAATCGTCTCTGTCGCGTTCCTCCCGTTTCCAAAATAACGCGGCGCTGCGAAAGAATATCCAAACCAATCAAAGACGCAGGTCCAAGAAAAGGAGTTTTGCCATCACCCAGCAAATCACGGAAAACCGGCAAGTCGCCAACTGCCAATTGGACAGGATCCCATTGCTTCCAATTGCTGGGCGGCGCCTCGAACGACAGGACACCCGTCGAAGGATCCTCTCGGGCATCACCAACAAAACTTAGTTGCGTCTTCCGGGTGGGCAACATAATTGGTCTACCATCAATTCCGAGAGCCGAAACGGCGGGCGCATTGGCGTACTGTTTCTTCCAGTCTGATTTGGTGGGAAGTCCCAAATATCCTGCTGCCGCCCAATTGACAGCACTAAAGGCTGAACCGCAATCGATCAATCCAAGGACAGGTTGTTGTCCTTGTTGGAGAGAAGGCGAACTAGGTACAGCATTAACAACCCGAATTCCGTAAAGACCCGACTCGTTGATTACTACGGCCGGAATTTCTACCATTCCGGCTTTTTGAGCTGCGTTTTTCGCTGCGGTACCTGGTTTCCAAAATCGAATGCGACCAGCAGGAAAATCCAAATCCACATCAAATAGTGACAAGGCCTCCATACCTAACATTCCTTCCACGTCGTGAGCTGGATCCATATGTTTTTGAGGAAAATCTACAACAACAGCGGCCAAATCACCGGGCAGTTTAAGTTCCTGTTGATTCTTATCGGCAAAGGTTCCGCAGCACAACGATACACCCTTTAGTGGGACCAGCGTCCTGAGCGACGCTCCTCCCGCTCCCAGACCTGAAATTTTCATTTCTGTTTCTTGAATTCCTAGAATATGTTCCAAATGGGGTGTTATCATTTCCGTCGTGAGTCCAGTATCTACCATGAAATTAAATGGACCCTTGTCGTTAATTTTCAATTGCAAAGCAACGTATTCTATTGAAATTGGAAAAAGGAAAAGGCATGTTAGAACAAAAATATTGGCAGAAAAGTGCGAAATGCCCCCCAAAACTCACAAAACTGCTTACCGCGTCCAAGAGCAGCCTTGGGAAGTCGCAAGCGCACCATGGGTAAATCAGCCAACAGTCCATCTTGGTTCAAAGTTGCAGCATTTGCATTATCGGCCGAGGATCTCAATCGACTACCAGTACTCCCAATGAAAGATCCCAAAAGGAACGAACCTCCTTGATGTATTGCCTTGCGTCGTGAGGCACTGCAGATTGTGTGTGTTTGTCTTTTCGTCGTCGTCGTCGTCGTCGTCGTTACCACGGGTTGTCGTCTACTTCTTGCGGTAGTTGCAGTAGTAGTAGGAGGAGTATAAGCATAAGCAATGGTTGGGGCAAAGGCATCTGCCATACTACTGCTAGTAGTTAGAATGACGAGGCTCGAGGTGGCAAACATTAAAGGTAACGTAAAGTTACGACGAATGAGCATCATGTTGGATAAGTTATATTTTAGTAGGAATGAATAATTTTTTAGTAAAAAAATAAGCCTGCTGAGGGAAGATGAAACTGTTTGTTGTTTCATTTTGGTTTGCAAAAATGAGCCATTTGCAACTACGACTAGTATGGTTGTACTGGTACCGTTGTACCTGGTACCATGCTCGACTTGAGAAGGCTAATAACGAGAACCCCCCATCCATAACAGAACTGATCTCAGGAGGTCTACCAGTGGTGGTAGTCTAGTCTACTTCCATTTTTTATCATTACCAGTACTTCTTTAGGATGATGTCATTACTGCACACTGCTCTTTGCACTGGTAGCTACTACTAGTACGTAGTATTCCTCATTCAAAACAAATTAACCCTAAACCTATGTCCCACGATTCGATTGTTGAAAAATCTGCACCCAACTCCCATGCGGATCTAAATTTTTGACGTTTGCATTCATTCGATTGTTCACAACTGCAATAATTATTATTTTTCGGCAAAGCAACAAACACTACTAATAGAAAACGTAAAAAGCAATCAACACCATGCTGACTTCCAAAAATTCTTCAGCCGATTCTGTGCATGAACATGAACATGAACATGAACAAGTGCTGGCCAAGCAACAAGTCGTCCGAAGTGTATTTGGCACTCCCAACATGCCGTTCAATCCTCAAGCCGAACTTCCCTCCATGGAAAAGATGCTAGTATTGCTATGGTTGTACAAGAACGACGCAGATGTGATCGACTATCTCGTCAAAATTATGGAAACTCACGTCATGGACGATCCCAAGTGTATCGATGCAATGGAATCGTATGCAGCTCCACTGGCCCAATTGGCCTTCTTGAAGTCGGAACAACACACTACAGAGCGTATCTTGTTAATCATGGCGCAGTTGTCAACTCGATTTGCTATCGAGTACTACTGGGCTTTACAAACGCTCCTTCAGCATCATCAACCCCAATACAACCCTGCTGTGTTTGATTTAAACAAATATACGCGTTGTGTTACCATGATTAATAATCTAGAACGGTGTATGAAGGGACAACTGCCAGAAAAACAGCAGCAGTGCAGCAACAATGATGACAGAACCGATGAAGCATCTCCTATTCATATCATTGCATTACACGGAGGAAAAGTTACAACAGACGAGAGCCACAGTATCACTGAAAGCACGCAGTCTCAATCTTCCAAACGAGTCAAAGATGAATCCAATCAAGATTTTTTCGCAACTGTTTTGGAATTGGCTAATAACAATGTTACTACCACAGAATCTACGGTTCATGAATTGCCAATGAAGAATTCGTTTGGCGGAGTCCTGCTGCTGTGCAAATTGCAGGAACGAAAACGAGTCATGGGACGAACACTAAAATGGAAACCCAGATATTTTGCCATTGAACAAGGAATGCTTCATTGCTACCGACAAGATAAAACGATCGAAAGAACTATGCGATTAGAAGGAGCTACGTTGTGGAAGGGACCACAACAAGATAAATATCCACATAGTTTTATTGTCCAAAGTGATACCAGTGATACTTTCTTCTTTCTGCAAGCCAAGACTGCCGAAGAAAAGTCATTGTGGAAACGAGCTTTGAGACAGTACGTGACAGAGCCATCAAAAAAGGCAACAGCAACAGAGCTGACACAAGCACAAACGGAACGGCTTAAGAAGTATCAACAATCGAAATGGTTTGGTAGGACTATGATCAACATGGCACGAGATCTATCAGAAGTACCACAAAATGAAAGAAGTGACTTTTTGTACGAGACATGCTTTGATCTGGACATTCCAGCAACCAGTCACGTCCTGTGGCCTTGGCGTGACACGGAAAGCATTATCAGCAACAACAGCAAGAGTGTTGAGGAAAAGCACGTGTTCGTGGTACTGCCTCACTTTTCTAGACCATTAGGCGAAGCGTCGTCGTTTCGAGCAAGCTTTATACTTAACAGCGAGGATGAAAAAAAAAGTTATAACGAAAACGAAAACGATAGCAACGGCGAAAACGACAGCAACAAAAATGAAAATGCGATCAAAAGCGGCTCTTATCTCAACTTCATCCGACAAGGTCGACTCAATACGGAATTCAAACGTCTAGAAATTCCAAAAGCCATTCTCGATGAACGATTGCTACAACCAACACGGGCTGGCAAAAAAACATTCAAGACTCTTGACGATGAAAGTATCACCGGTGAGAGTTCCGCCGATGATGGCTTATCCGACGAAAGTGGCGACAGCGATGACAGTTCCAATGAATTCATGGGATCGTACGAAAACACTTTGTCCAATAAAGCAATGATTCTCGATGAGGAACTCAGCCGTCACGATGATTTGTCCACCTGTTTTACAAAACAAGACAAGGAGGTAGTACTGGATTTTGACGATGATGTCAGCATCGCACCATCAATCAATTTTTCTATCGAACTTGTTGTTGCAGGTCTTACCGAAATACCCACCAAGAAGAAAAAGATCACTACGCCTAGCAAGTCCGAAACAAAAAACACGACCTTGCTATCCAGTAAAGATAAAGTCGGCGAAAACAATGCAACGAACAACGGAACCTGCTTGCTTTCACAGGAGACTACATTCAAAGTCCTTCCCAAGACAACCAAAGGATTAGTCAGTGTTTCTGTTCAAGCTTATGTTCACGAGGAAATGCTTGCACTACAAATGACCAAGTATTATCAAAAGGTGCTTCAGGATTGCAATGTTTGGCTTTACACCCCGCGTGTCCAGCGCGTGTCCACAGATATGGTGATCTTCGAGCTTCCCAAGAACGCAACAAGTATAGCCGATGCTAAAAGATTACACGGAGGTCGTCTGATCCAGTATTTCGTAAAAACGTTTGGAGACATTGGCTCGGAATCGTACCAGATGGCCCAAGCCTGCTTTGCAAGGAGTTTGGCCGGCATGAGTCTTTTAACTTACGTACTGGGAATCAGGAATCGACACGATACCAACATCATGATTGATAGCAATGGACACGTGTTCTTAGCGAACCTCTCGTGTGCTTTGGGAAATGGTAAAAGCTCGATAAAAATGGAAAGTCACCCTTTCAAGCTTACCAAGGAATATGAAACGATCTTGGGAGGTTCAGATTCTGAATACTACCAGCAGTTTACCGGATTATTTGTTTCTGGTCTTGAAATGATCAACAAGGACGCACCGACCGCTATTGCATTTGCCACCCTGATCAGCACTGCGCTAGCAAACGGCAATAAAAAAAGCTGTAGTAAAGCTGTACAATACCTCCGATCGAAGGTATTGTTATCCGGTGCCTCAAATGAAGTGCTACGAAAAAAAGCGATATCTTTGATCCAGAAATCGAAACAGAACTTTACCATGTCCGCCGCGCTCCATTTTGTGTCCAAGTCAAACATCCAAGTAGGAGTTGAAGTTTAGATTTTAGAATAGCGTTAGATATTCTATTGCGTATAGTTGCCAACTGGACTGGACTTGTTTCTATTGAAGAAAATGTCTCATCCGAAACAATCTAGCAAGCAGTGAACGAGGACTGACAAGTTGTGAGTATAGCTGTTTTATATATTAAAAGCAAGCGTCACTTCTTTGCACTTCCAACCAGCACTGTATCTGGCCACCCGGTACGGTCGCCAACGAGATTCCGCATGTCTTGATTGGCCTTCTTTGGGTGCAAAACTAATTTCCATACCAAAGAATATCGGGGTCGCTTTCCCGCTGCTTTCGATGGTGGTACTACAGTATGAGTTATGTCCTGGTCCATAAGCACGACTCTCCCAGGTTTTGGTTTCACATCTACTTTAGTATTGGTTGCGACGTCCAAAAATCTCGTAGGAGCGCCCCAACTTTCACGCCATTCATCATTGAGGTACAAGAGGCAGCTCATGAATCTAGGTTTTCCATCGGCGCGGTTGGGGTATCTTCCGAAAATATCGGTCCAAGGCGAAGGAGGTGCAAAAAAAGGATCGCCGTCAATATGATAGTCGAAAACTTGTCCGTGGCAGGGCGCATTGGCGGTGAGGGGCGTTACTTCAGCCCCTAGCACTGCTTCGGGGAGTCTTGTTACGTAAAAGTCCGAAAAAAGCTCTGTCAAGATGGATTCGAACTCTTGAAAGGCAGTAGGTGGTGGATCAGTAGCAATAATGTCTCGAAGAGCCAAATCTGACAATCCAAATGAATCTACAATAGTATCACAATAATTTGCAATTTTCTTCTCATCTTGTGTCGGCAGATCCAAAAGTCCTCCAGATATCCATCGATTGGGGTCAGGACCGTCTCTTACACCGTTCCATTTCTTTTTTTCTGAAGTTTCGTCATTTTCTTCTTCATTACCATTTCTTCCCAGTACAACATCCAGCATGGACTGTCGTAGATCGCGATTTCCATTGTATGGCGCGCGTAAAAGATGATCAAAAACAAGAATCGAACTGGTATCCCACACTGGCTGTGATTGATTTCCTTCAGTGTCTTTTTCTGTCAATATGGCACCATCTACTTCGTACCGCGAGGTCGGGATGGTTGAGAACTCGTCTGCGGCAGGATTATCAATATTAGTGTTGTGATGATTTTCAACTGGATCCAGCAATCCATATTCTTGCACTTGTTCCTTAACCAATGCGATCATGTAATTTTGGTAGAACTGTCTTGATAATGGCAAATCATTTGTCTTTGCAGAACTGTTGAAACAATCTATCACCGATAACAATACGGGTTGGTGAATTGCGCGACTGGACTCATCACAATCACTACTACTATACAATATGTCATCAATGCATTGGCTAATCAGATACTTCCATTCTTCGATCAGTTCTGTACTGAAGTTGATTTTATTTGTGGTCGTATTGTTATCTGGTGGTACTGCATGCAATTCAATAACAACGACTCGTCCTGTGGCACCTGCAGGCAATCTGTCTGGCGGCAGAGGTATAGGTATAGGTGAAATAGGTGAAATACTAGAAGGGACGTCCTTATTGTCGTCTGTGACAACTTGTACACTATGTTGGCACCCTATTAGTACCGATTCGACAATCTTTGAAAGTGCAGATATTTCCGTGGGTGAAATGGCACTGCTGCCAATGATTCGTCCATGTATTACCACCGAGGATGCATCGGGCGATGCCACAGCATGGAGTGGCAGCAGCAGCTGACTTGGGTGTGACGTTTTGGAAGCAATGGTTATCCCGACAAAGGCAGATATATCTATAACGGTAGCGAGTAGAAGGATAAAAGCGATGCCGAGTAGATCATTATAAATTTGCAAGTCCATTGCAAGCAAACTTTGTATCATAAAATGTTAGGGACGATATTTTGTGCTGTCTTGCTCGTCTACCACTGGAGTGTTGGTAGTGATGGCGTGATAGCCGATTAACTAGCTAGTAGAGAGTAGTAGACTACTACTTTTACTAGCTACTACTACTAGCTAACTACTCTAGTAGAAGAAGTAGTAGTAGACTAGTACTAGTAGTCCACTCTAGCTGGCTACTAGCTAGTAGACTAGTAGTAGTACTACTGTACTACTACTAGTACTAAAAAATAGTACTACTAGTAGTACTACTACTAAAAAATGGAGGCCCATCAGTAGTAGACTACCACCACCATACTAAGTAGCTACTCTAAGAATAGACTATACCAGGTAATAGCTACTGTAGTCTAGTAGTAGTAGACTAGAGTACTCTATCCTCTTTCTGGTTGGGGATTTGTATGACTGCAAATCGAAACAGTTGACGAATGTGATGTCATAAATGTAGTGTCAGATTATTATTATTTATTTAATCAAGATCGTCATCATCATTGGACTCTCTCTTTATTCTACTCTGGTAGGAGTAGACTACTACTCTAGCTACTCGAGCAGGAGTAGCTACCGTAGTACAGTACCTGGTACCAGGTAGGCAGGAGTAGTAGGTAGTCTACTAATAGCTAAACTAGCTACCAGGTAGTAGAGTAGTTTTCAAGTACAGTATGAAATAATATTAGGTAGAGTACCCCTGGTACTGGTACATATTATTATTGTTTTTGTCAAAATACGAGCCAACGAGGGTGTACACGAACAAGAATACTCGAGTACCAGGTAATAGCTAGACTAGTAGACTAGCGTACTGGTACGAGAACTACTGGTATGTTACTACTACTACCATAGTAGTATGGGTGACTATTCAGAAATTGAGCCCCGGTAGCTTCCTTCCGCAGGCTGATTCAACCATTCAACCAGTCAAATTATTATTGCTAGTAGTAGCACCAGGTATGGTACCAGTACCTGGTACCAAGTAACCCTGGTACAATAAAAATTTGTGTGTGTGAGTTCTGCGTTAGTGGTACTTCCCTCTGCGACGCAACAAAAGAACATCTCGAGACGAAAAAGAGTGTGTGTTGATACTAAATAGTACGCAGTCAATAGGGACCCTTTAAATGAACGTGAACTTATGTTATGTGTGAATGGAACGATACGGTACCAGCAACTCGACCATCGTAAAAATGGTTCATGAATATCCATTTTTCTATTCTGGTAAGTCTGTGAACCATAATTGACTTCGTTCATTTTTTTGTCGTTCTCGATTGATCATCGACTGGATCATTCGTGGGAGGTTGCTGTGGCAGTTTAGTTCTGCAGTACTACGGTAATCTACTGTACCTGTAGTAGTAGTCTAGTATCACCTGGTACTTCGATTACCAGGTACCACGTACCAGGTACTTACTACTGTAGTAGTACCAGGTAGCAAGGGTGCTTTATGTGTAGCTGAACAGTATGACCCCGAAGAAAGATTGTTCATTGTTTGAATTCTTGGATGGTCTCCTGAATCACAAATCATCTAAATCTTTCTATCTTTATCATCTAGTGAAACCCGCATAATTCTTCATATTGATTGCGATTATAGTCATATTGATAACCATACCAGTGGTTGATACCGTACCAGGGTACCGTACCACTCACCACGGTACGTACTGCGGGAACATCTCGGAAAGCACACCTTGACCGTCTACTTGTGATTATTTAACCAATTTCTGTCGTTTGGTCGCGGATTTGACTGTTGACATTTCTCAGCCACGACTGCGACACAGAGAAGTTACGGTATAGATTTTCGTTGAATATGGTGTATTGGAGACAGTAGTAAAGTTATTTAATGAATCTTTTTAAGACTTGCAAGACGTCGGGCAAGGTCCTCCTCGATTTGTTTTTGTTTTTTCGGTTACCAATTTTGGCATCTTCAGCATCTTAGCATCTTTTGAATCACACAGTCTACGTCGCTTCATCAGATAGCGATAGCAATAGCAAGAAAGGGAGATCTACCAGTACTATTCCTATTACCCTGGTACTGAATTAGTCAGAAGAGGGTCTCCTTGCTTGTGAACTACTGTACCTTCACTTCTGCTTGATACATCGAGTTCATACTAGGTTGTCGGGTGTCTGGCAACACAAACAAATTTTGCAGTCTTTAAATGCACAACTCTTCCTGAACCTTTTGAATTCATCCGATACAGACTACAGACTACAGACTACAGACTACAGACTACAGACAGATAGAAGATACGAAAATACAAGCGCGCAACAGCAGCATTCCAATGTCCTTTGGCGGTGTCAACTGTCAACTGTCAACTGTCAACTGTCAACATTGCAAGGAAACGGCAAACGCTAAAACCAGTACTCTAGAAAATAAATCGACATGAGTGGTTCTTCCCGCAAGCGCTTGTCGAAGAGTTCTGGACGCGGCAGCAACAGTAACGACTATGCAAACTATGCAAACGACGAAGAGGAACAACGGCAACGGCAAGAGCAAGAAGAGAACCTGGCGCGTCGTGCCTCTCTCTTGGCAGCTTCTGCAGCTTCTCCTCCTTCTTCTTCTTCTTCTTCACGGCACCTTTATCAATTCCAGCAGCAACAGCAACCCGCTGTAGATGATCTTCGAACACAAAGAGAGCTCATGGCAGCAGCTGCCATGATGGAACAACGGTTACCACTACGCCGCGCTTCTCTTCCATCTTTGGCAACTACGAGAGCAGCAGCCATGGCCAGTGCTGGAGCTACCACATGGCAAGAGCAACTAACCCTAGCGCGCCTGGCTCATCACCGCCAGCAACAACAGCAGCAGCAGTGGTTAGAAATGCAGCAGCAGCAGCAACAGCAGCAGCAACAGCAACAGCAAGCTCCTTTCACAGCTGCTCAACAACAGGAACTTGAGTTCAATTCTCTATTGATGCAGAAACGACAGATTGATGAGATGCTGGTAAATTCGGCGTACAATGCACGTCGTTTCAGTTCGCAAACAGGATCAAACTCCTTGCCTTCCTATGGACTTGGTGGTAGAGTACCCGGCAGCAGTGGTACTAGTGTTGGAGCTGGTGCCATGCATGGTGCCATGCATGGCTCCTTTTCTAATGTTGCCAACTTTCCAGACTTGACAACGACAAGTGCTTCTACCGCTGCCGCTGCCGCCATGTTGAGAAGTAACATTATTGCAGGTGGTGGTGGTGGCGGTGGTGGTCCTGCTGGCAGCAGCAGCAGTAGTTTTTCGGCTGCCGCTGCAGCTCTGGGACACCAAAATATTAGCAACCATCCGAGCGAATTCCTAACGGGAAAGATTCCCGCCATGCTGCCATCTAGTCGAGTCGCTGCTTTTTGGGCTGCCGAACAAGAGAACCAACGTCGTAGATTTTCGGACGCTCTTCCGCCGAATAGATTCTCATCCGCCATGTCAGCAGCAACAGGATCTCCAACTTGGCAGAGTCGCCATCTACCGGGTGGTAGTACTGGTGGGGCTCATGACACTACAATGTCGGCTGCTGCTTCTAGTTTTGCTGCCAGTCATACTAAGCAGGGTCTCGGGGGACGAAGTAGACTGGACGAAGAACCAGACGATGTCTACTTTAATGATGCCGGTGTCGACGAAGTTGATCGCGACTTTAAACGATCACAAGAAAACTTTCCCCTAAAGCTATACCGTATCATTTATGAATCGGTCAAAAGCGGACGTGGAGACGTCATCTCATTTTTTCCGCACGGCCGCGCCTTTGCTGTTCACAAACCGAAGGAGTTTATTTCTGAGATCATGCCCAAGTACTTTTCCGCAGGACGCATGAACACCTTCCTCAAGCAACTTAATCTCTACTCTTTTCGACGCATCACAGAAGGTCGAGACAAGGGAGGATACTTTCATCCACAGTTTATCCATGGCAAGCGACATCTCTGTAAGCTCATCAAGCGAAAAAAGACAGATTCAAAACCAAAAGTCAATGCCAGCACCACCGCCAAACCAGAGAAGATGACGCCGACAAAGACTCCACCGCGCAAAATTGATACCGATCCTGACGAAAACAAGGATGAATCCAAAGCAATAACGGCTTCTAGCAATGAAAAACCTGTGTCGACGAATGCCTACGCGGCAACGCTCGCAGAAAAAATGAAAAGGGAACGAAAAGAAAAGCAACAGCAAGAACAACAGCAATTTGCAAGCAGAAGCAGCAGTCAGTCTCCTGAAGCTAACAATTCGTCGTCGTCGTCGTCGCGACATCCAAAGATGAGATGGAAACACGCTTCGAACTCGGCAGCACCAGCAGCAGAGGATGCCAAGGGGGAATGATAACAAAATAATAATAATAATATGTTGCACGTAAACATTAATTACTAGTACTCCGTACAGTCCAGTATTCGACTCTCAGTAACGACTATTAAACTACCAGGTAACTATCTGTCTGTACTTACAAGCTCAGAAAGGTTTTGAGACACTCCACGCTCGTTTTCGTTGTAGTAGCAGCCCTTTATCACTAGATCTACTTGCACTACAGAACTACTACTACTCGTCTACTAAGCAGTACTAGTAGTTGTTAGCTACTGTACTACTAGCTACCTAGCTAGTAACCTACCTGGTACCTGGTAGTCGCATTAGATTAGTAGCCTACTAAAATGTTACTACCTGGTAGTAGTAGCTACTGTACTCTTTAGTACCAGCAGGTACCAGGTACGCAGTACCACTCGCAACTTCTACCACCCACCCCAAACACTCTACACTATTACCAGGTACTAGTAGACCCGAGACTACCACCACAGCTTACGGATGCGCGAACTTCACCTGTTCCTTACCAGTATGACGACTCGTTCATCTCCTTCCACTAGTACCAGGTACGAGTGGTACTCCGGAGTAGGTACCGTAGTACCTGGTAGTCTACTACTAGACTACCTACGGTACATTATTTTAATAATGACTTTAATCAAAATTGGAGTAGAGTTGCCAAAAGAGGATCTACTAGCTGGTACTTGTCTACCATTATTAGCCACGATATCTCATCCGTTACCAGCAGTACTAGAAAAAGTGTTGATAGCTCTTTGTAGCAGTAACTAGTAGACTAACAGGTACCGTACCTAGAGTGAGCGACCGTTCGGATTAAACAGTGCACTAGCTAGTAAGGCATCCAGTCAAATGATAACAATAATAATAGTAATAATACCCGTTGAGCAAGATCCAGTAGATGGAGAGATGAATTGCCAGAAACAAAAAATAAAAAATAATGCTCAACGACATAATTCATAAAGTCTATTGAGTAGTCTACTGCCAGTAGTGTGGTACTACTACTAGTCTACTACCAGTAGTCAATTTTTTATGGTCCAATGGTTCATCATCAACTGCAGGTTCAGCCAAGCTGCCCTTCCTGCAAGTTCATAAGATTATTCATTATTATGAGTTTCTTGTTGCTGAGGTAGATTGTCTGTTTTCACGCCGGTCATTCCGTCTGTCCTTCCGGTGCAAGAGTATCCTGAACCCCAACTTAGCGTCGACCTATACCCTTCATTTAACTTTTTATCACAACTTCAATGTGAACAGATGATTGAGTATTGAGTGAGCAGGTCTGCTTGGCTTTGCACACAACGATCATAGAGTAGTTAGTAGTAGTTCCTCACTGTCACCATTCTACTAGAAGCTAGAAGCTAGAAGCTACCTGGTAACAGAAATGAAGCCAGGATCAAAAGTTAAGATTGTTGGTCTCACCAGCGATGAAGGTCAAAAATTAAACAATCTGGAGGGTATCGTAGATCACTACAGTCGTTCCAGGGAGCGATACGGGATCAGCATAGCTGGACAATCGGAGATAAAAATGATCAAGCAGTCGAATTTGCAGCTGGTAGAAGAGACTATGACGGGTCCGGCTGTATTTGGCGGAGAAGAAGAAATGCTAGACCACTTGAAGCAAATGGGGATGCCCTCCGATATGCTTCAAAATTTGACACCCGAACAAAAACAGCAAATGTTCGAAATGACACAAAGACAGACCATTTTGGAACGCGCTACCAAATTGGCTGGAGTTGATGCTGCTGCTGTTGTGGAATTGAAAGAGGCAGAAGGGTATGCCTGGCGAGATGCGAGCGACCACGTTTATCTGGAAGTAAACTGTGGAAATACCGGAAAGGTCAAGTGTAAAATTGACGCGGACCAAATTGAGGTAGTGTCAGCGGACACTCCTGACAGGCCAGTGCTGAGAGGTACTCTATTTCAAAATGTTCTACCACAGGAAAGCAAATGGGAGCAATTGGGTGACGGGATATTAGCCATTACACTCCAAAAAGCGTCTCCTATGCGTTGGCTCATGGTGCTTCGTTAAATCAATACATTTATATCTTTGCAGCCACCCTAGTTTTAACCACCCTTTCAAACGCCAAACAGGGTTAGTAACTAATCAAAGTTGGATGTTGCTGCAGCCAAAACATTCTCATCCAAATTTCGTTCGACGATCCAATCGTCCAGGCAACGTTCACCTTCGGGACCCTTCACAATAATTCGTGTCACGGTAACGTCATGCTTTTGCCCTTGGCGCATCACACGGCCCACGGCTTGTTCTTCGACACTGGCATCGGCCACGGCGTCAGATCCCGAATACATTGGATCATAAATTATCACATGGTGACAAGATTCCTGAAGATTGTGGCCTGCAGCTTGCTCGAACGACAACAGAAGGACGCGCGGGCGGGCCTTATCTTCTTCCGTCGCGTCCAGGTGACGAAACCAACTAATAATTTCATTCTGGTCTTGTACTGAATGCTCTTCATTGATACAGCAAAAGCGCGTGTGGGAGTTTGACAGCGCGTTGTAGGCACTCTTGTACCCGCCGTACGATGTATTCGCAAAAACGATGATCTTGGTATCTGGCTCAACGACTTGGATTTGTTCAACCTTCTTCGTCAAAGCGCCGTGACGAGCCATCGAAGAGGCTGTAATGGAAAGAAGAGTTTTGGTGTATTTATCGTCAAGTTGGTTGGGGGAAATAGCATAGCCACCTTGGACTTCTGCTTCTCTACTTGCTTTCATAAATGCCTCACCTTCGGCAGCTTCCATGTTGACTTGAATTTGCTCTCGGGTAAGCTTGACTAATAATTTTTCTCCACGATTACGCTGACAGGCTTCCTTCACGTACGAATGACAGGATTCTTGGACTGCACATCGGTATTCACGACTACGAGTTCCTTCTTGCTGATTCAAAAATAAATCACGACCAGACTCGCGTTCCTCCTTTCTCCAATGATGAGCGGCACCCGTCAAATAGGTACCGCCCATTAAATTCGCTAGTTCAGTAACTCGTTCTTCGGTTTCCAACAGCGGAGTTCCAGTCAGACCCCAAACGCCCGCAGCCGCCAACAGAGGGCGCTTTGTGATATCGGTCTGCGAAACCCCCAGGAATTCTCTGGCTCCTCTTCGAGACTTTTCGTGAAAATCTTCCGACGACGTTTCCAATTTCTTGCCAGTGACGAGCGTCTCGTGACATTCATCAATGACTACGCGTTCCCACGTATAATACTCGATTGGCACACCCTTATCCTTGGCACTAAATTTCTTTTGCCGTAGCTTCGAAATTGCCTCCGAATAACAATGGCCATAGTAGGCTTGGGCGTCACGAGCACGCTGACTTCCTTGGTTGCCAACGTAAATTTCCGGTCCCGAGGCCATGTTCCGAATCCAAGTACCTGTGAAAATTGATAGGAGTAATCATTAGACACTATTTGACGCCAACAAAAATTGAGAAAATAGAAGAGAGAATACGATGACGTACCTTCAATTGTAGGGGCTTCTCGTTGAGAGTATTCTGCGGGAGAAAGAAGAATCGTTAGCCAGTCTCAAATCTTGCATATGACCATTTTAATTGAAATTTTCACTTACTAGCTGGAGCCTCAGGAATAAATCCGGCGCCTGCCATCTTGGAAAGGTGTTGGGTGTACGGGCGGTCTTTGCAGCTCTTGTGCGCCTCCTCAATAATCCCTGCCGGCACAATTACCATGTCGACAGCACACATTTGCTCTACAGAATACCTTTTTAGGGTTGCCGTGCTGTCGATGGTAATGCACTTCAATTGGTTGCCAGTGAACTTCTCACGCTCGTCATCCCACTGCTGAACAAGTCCGGGAGGCACTACTACAAGCGTGGCGCCAGACCTTCCCTTGTTGGCATCACAATTTGCTCGCGCTTTGGCGACACCGGCAAGAATGAGAGCAATAGTAATGACGGTCTTTCCACTGCCGATAGCATCACCTAGGACACCTCCGCGTAAAGGAGAGTTCTTTCTAGCACGGGCAATCATGCACCAACCAATGCCCGCGAGAACATGTTCGGATCTTTCTTCTTCTAAAAACTTAACTTTTCCACTTTCAATGTCCAGCATTCTTGTCAAAGCCTTAGCTTGGCGTTTGTACAAAGGTAGTTTCATACCGGAAATGGTTGTTTCGTCGTAATTATCAGAGTTGGGAACATGAAATGCTTTCGTGTCTGGTTCTCCCATAGACGAGAGCTCGGCAAGGGAATAGTCAATATTGGGAATTCCTGTGCTCTCGCCTCCAAGAAGAGCTGCAGCGCGGTGAGCTGCAACATACGGATTCATAAATACTACCAGCTTTCCAGCCTCTCGGTCAACTTGAACTTGGAAGGGAGGCGGGCGATTGAACAATTTCTGAGGATGCGATAGCAGGACGTTAGTTGAGCCAGTGAATCACTGGGTGGTTTACAAGCATACTCACAACAAGCAGTGGACACACCTGATAATATTCGTTTGATTCCTCTGCATCGTATACACGCTCATGGCGAATGAGAGACTTCGCCTCCCTCTTGCCCTTCTGATTGGTATCGCGCGCCCTCACCTCTTTCCAAAATTCACGAGGGCGAATCGGTACATGAACTTCGCTGTGGCCATAATTTGCGGACGATGGCAACTGATACCAAGTCGAAAGGGTCAACGAAAGCTTGCCCTCGGCAGCAAACTTGATCAGTGATGGGGCGGCAACAATAGAGAGTCGCTTAGCATTTCGTGTACCTGATCGTCCAAATAGATCGATGCTTTGGTCGTTTTGGTCGTTGTATTCCAAAAGAACATCAGCAACTTCGTTCGAAAGACCGCTCACTTCGCAAAGAACAAGAGTGGAAGCCTCGTCCTCGGTGCTGGCATCAACTCTCTCTTGAAATGTGCGTGACGGGTTCGTCATGGACATAGTTGGTGTGAGGACCTCCAACTGAAGATCGTTGGGGTCAGTCTCCCAATTCAAAAATCGTGTCTTGGTCTCGTGCTCGGAAATCTTGTCGCTCAAGGCATTCTCCGGGATCCAGTCCTCTAGCTCGCACACTTCCATACCATCCTTGTGCGATGGCGTCGATGCAATGACAGCTACATCCAGCTCTGCTCGATCAACATCAGGCCTAATGTAAATATACATGGGGAGAGCACCATCGCTTCCATCTCGGCGCCAGAGAGCAGAGAGAACTATTGTTTGCTCGCAGCTTAGTCTACGATACGTACCGTTAACTTCATTATTGGTGTCTCCAGAAACGACAATTGTTCCCGGATAATACTTCCACTGTTTATGGTACGAGAGGTGGTTGTTGCGTGACGTTTCAGTGCACTTAGGAATGAATTTTTTCGATGGAGCCTTGGAGGCTTTGAACGACTTATAAGCGTCATCGTTTAGCCCGGCTTGAATACGTTGGGAATCCGTAGGGTCGGAACCCACTAGTAGCAGACTCTGTTTGGACGATGCAGCAAAAAACTCCCATTTTGGCGCAGTCGTATCCGAAATTTTAAAGATCATTCTGGCATCATCCTTTAGCTTTCCCCGCAAGGGCTTGGTGTGGCGAATTGCTGGGGAAAAACAACGAACATAAGCAGCGACACCAACATCCTTATCGAGAGCGAAAATCTTTCCAACGGAAACGCGGATCTCGGCAACTTGCCTGGCAGATCCGTAGTCTTCCCATGCACCGTAGAGGAGAGTCCAGTGGCCTCGCTTCCGCTCAATATTTTGAAGCTGAAAACTGTAGGATTCAAGACCATTTCCGTTCTTCAGTTTATTCTCCCAACCAGCACCCAGGCGCAATACGGATGGAACAGCACAACGCAGTTTACGCTCAAAGACACGAGGGTCTGGCCGTCCGTCATCTCCGCGAACGTTAATCTCGTGCAATGTATGAGGAGCAACACGATATCTGCCAGAGCAGCCATGACAAACTCCCATACCACAACCAGTGCATTCAAGGATTGTCGAGTCGTTTGTTGTTGTCCCTGAGGACTCACATGTACAAAGTACCGAGGACTGAAACGCCTGTAAGCCCAGGTTTCTTGCGACTTGACAAAAGACATCTCGGAACATTTGGCACTTCTTTTCGCGGCCAACATTAAAAAGATCACCTCTCTCAGCCAAAACAGCGCCATCGACGGAATCATATTTCTGGCTCAGAGTAAAATTCTTCAACATGATATTTCTCTCACTTGTGCGCTGTCGACGAAGCTCTGGAGCACAGAGTGCCGCCAACATGGCAGCACAAATCACCGAGACTGACATAGCATTACCAGCGAGATCCGATAGCTGCACTTCAGTCTCGGGACCAAGGAGGAGACGAGAAAATGGGATACCCTGCAAAAGTAGCTTCTCGTAGCCCATGCTAGAAAACATATGCAATCGGGCGAATTTTAATATATGAGGTGTTTGAGTGAGTTTTCAGCGTCAAACAAGGATGCATCGTCGGCCATACCACCAACAACAAGCCATCGCTTGCTTCTCCACTTACACTGTGCGACCTCTGTGCGGGAGCACAAGTTCCCCGCCAGGAGTAACGCAACCACTAACCCCAACAGTAGCAGACCGGAATGGAGCTCTCGTTACATTCTGGCTGATGTCCCACGTGAAAGAATGATGCAGAGGATCACGGGGCATACTGTCGCGTACTTTAGATTGTCGTAGGAAACAACAGATTTGTTCAGTCATTAATCGATTGCAGAATTCAAAACATCGTCAATAGCAATTAAGACTTACTGGCGGCGGCTCCAAAGCAGTCAATCATGTCAAGTCGTCGCATGTTCCAACAGTCCACTAGCTCTGGCCAAAGCCCGGGAGCAATCACTTTGCGTCCACGAGTACCCCATCCAGTGAGATACCGAGCATCTTCGTCGATGCCATTGACCTTACGAAAGGCCATGTGACACGTGACGTCCTTGACTCTAGATAATGAATAGTCCCAGAAATCTAACTCTTTCGCACGCTCCCTTTTGACCATAAGTCCAGGACCCGAACGAAGCGCCTCCCGGAAACATCGGATGCGATCGTGCGTTTCGGGTAGCAAAAAGGCGTCCATGGAATGCAGCAGGGGGGTCTGCAAATGGTCCAATATCTCTTGGAAGTACTCCCCCAAATCATCGTCGGGATCATCAGATCTCCAAACATACAGGTACTTACGATTACGAGTCTGCGGCAAACCATATTGCTTTGTATCAACTTTAGCCAGGTGGGTGCAGTATCGCGCTTGTTTTTCCATCACCAGAGTATCTTTTTCAAGGTTGATACCGTGTCGTTTGGCCATTTCTTTAAGCGTAATCTTCTTATTCGATCCACTGTGGTCTTTGGCCACCAAAGGCTCGATATCACTGGAATCGTGGCCACCCCGTACGAATCCTTCGACAGTTGCCCCGGCACGAATACCAACTTGTCGAGGGATTTCCTCCGCAACGTAACGTCCATCTTTGTTGACGGAAAAAGTAAGCCAATTGTCGGCATCAGCCTTCTTCTTTGCATCCTTAATCGCTTTGGTGGAGTTCCTCTCAGACAAATTCAGGCGTCCCCGAATATACTCTTGCATCTTGTCCCAACTGCGGCGGGTACGAATAAACGAACCGTATTAAAAATAGTGTAGTTAGTGAGATAAAAGATTTAAAACGTGTCAAATCGAGAGTACTACGTGCGCTTTTGCACTTACGGAGCCCCGTCAACATTCTCGAAAATCGACACGGGGGGCTGGTACTTGTCCAGAAATTCGACGGCTGCAAGAAAGGTTTCTCCGCTTGTCCCTTTGTCTTCGATGTCGAGACGCTCCTGACCCTTGAGCATACTGAAATCCTTGCACGACGTCCCTGCCACGAAAAGGTTGTTAAACGGAATCGTCTGGGGTCTACCGTAGACGTCGAGGACTGGTCCCGTTACCGATAGTTTGGTTATATCGGGAAAGAGAGGTACTCCGGGAAAGTTTCGTCCAATATAGGCTAAATCGCAGAAGGAAAGGAAGAAATCAGCAATGATGATGATGTCAAGTGTTTGCAAATCGTATTCCGTTGATAGCGCACATGCAAGCAACCCAGCAACCCAGCAATCCAGCAACCGAGCAACTCAGTAATCCAGTAATCAAACAATCAAGTAAAACGCTACGGTAAACTCTTTTTCAGAAAGTCCTTCGTTCGCACCTTGTTTAAACGGTTCAATTTCGCAGGACATTTCGTGCGTGAACTCGAATCCGTGTTCCGTTCCATTTTCCTTAGTTTTCTTCATCATCTTGTCGAGACTTTCCTTGACGAGTCCCAGCGCAATACTTGGAGCATCCGTGCCCGAACATGCCGTTGCCAGTCGAATGGGAAAACTGACTTCTCCCAAAATACTACCACTACCACTACCACTACCACTACCACTGCCACTGCCACTGCCACTACCACTACCACTACCACTACCACTACCACTACCACTGCCACTACCATTACCATTGCCATTACCACGGCCACTGCTGGTGTCGCGCGACACGACGTTGAGGAGCAGACCTCCAATCTTTCGAATCTGCGCTTCCACCAGTCCTTCTACAATGCCATTCGTCGGATCAACACCCACGGGGTCCACGTAGGGCTCATCGGGCATGGCCTGTGGCGCATTTTTGGGTTTGGTACTGTTGATATCTTTGGCAAGCTTCGTTTTGAACTCGTCGTTGAGTTCCTGTGCAGTCGCATTCTTGTTGCTCTTGCCGCGACTGCTCTTGTTCGTGCTGGCAGTAGTAGTTTTAGTACTAGATATCGTTTTGGAACTGTTCGACTGCTGCTTTTTTCTCTTCCTGTTGATGATATTGGCAGTGGGTGTGATGTTGTCTTCTTCGCTATCTTCGTCCAAATTCATGAAATTTTCATCATCGTCATCGTCATCGTCACAATAGTCGCCGAAGTCGTTGCCATGCACAGCTTTCCCATGAAAGTCAGAATCGTCCGATTCCTCAAACACTTCTCGTTTTTTCTTTTTTGGTTTCTTCTTGCTCTTGAAATCATCAACGTCATCTACACCGTCATCAACACTCCTGTCATCATCGTCGTCATCATCTTCCTTGTAAGTGACAAGAGCATTACTCGTGCGTCTGCGATTTCTGCTGCTTCTGGCAGCGGCATGCTGGTCGGTTTCTTCCATTATGACATCCTCACTATCATTATCATTGGCTTCGGTGTCACTACTACCACTACTGATGTTACAGCTGTTGCTGTTACTGTTACTGTTGCTGTTGCTGGTCGTGCTTGCAACAGTAGTCGGGGTGGCAATGGTGTTATCATCTTCAGTAGCTTTGAGTTTCTTTGACTTGGTGTTGTTGGTAGTAGTCTTGCGTTTCTTTGGTTTTGTTTTGGACAATGCTTTCTGTCGCTTCTTTTGATGTTTTTGAAACATCTTTTTGCCCTCTTCCAATTCTTGCCAATCGAAATCTTCTTCGTCTCCATCCTCGTACAAAACATGAAAGAGCATTTCTTCGTCATCATCATTCTCATCATCATTCTCATTCTCATCATCCGTAGTTGTCGGAACAGCAGAAGTAATGGTACCACAGTAAGTATTTCCATCCTCAAATAACTTGGCCACATTTGTAACGGGAGTTGGTAATGCTTGAAACAATTTGCGACCCATTTTCACTTGTTCTTCTGTCCAGATTTCTTCTGTTGCTGCTGCTGCTGCTGCTGTTGCTGCTGCTGCATTTGCTGCTGCATCTGCATCATGATCCAACAACTTGACTCGATACATCCCTGTACCAGTTGAAGTTGAAGTATCCACGCTATAGGAAATCAAACGTCCAACAACAAACTTGTTGTCATTTTGAACAAATTGTTTGACTTGAGTAGTGTGCAAACGATACTTGGGCTTCTTCTTGCTGTTGTTACAAGTGGTAACATCAATGGACGGTTGGAAGAAGGAATGCAAAGATGATTGTTTCTTGGAAGGCATTGTTGTTGTCATTGTTTTTTATGAGACTATTGTACTCGTTGACAACTAGTACTCCAGTAGTCTCTAGATAGTCTACCACTGATTGTAATACCTGGTAATAAGTAAGGCTTTTCTCTCCTCATCCTGGTAAATGCTACTCTACTAGTAGTAGCTACTACTGTAGCTAACTAGAGTAGTCTACTACCTGGTAGTACTCTCGTCTCCTCCTCCTCGTCTTCTCTACCACTACTCCCTGTACAGTACTACTACTACAGTACTAGTAGTAAGGAGCTATTACTACTGCTACCACTGCGTGCGTAGATTGGTTGGCGGCAAAAATAGATCTGTTCGCGCCATGCCCGCTTCCCACCAATGCTACTGCTACATGTGAACCACCCGGACACATACTTATTCACTATTTCACCCGGACATAATATGTTTATTGATTGTTGGGGTTTGGGGTCATCACAAAAACAAGAAGTAGAAAGTCACGAGCGGATAAATGAGTGATAAAAAGACGGCTTACAGTAGTACTATTTTAAAAGTACTACCAGGTATCTGGTGGTATACAGTACTCGTATTAGCTACTACTCGTAGTACCAGCACTCTACTAGCTAGACTACTACCACTACTACTACTACTAGCTACAGTAGCTACTAGTAGTAGAGGCAGGAGGTATGAGGCACTTGGCACTTGCTAGAACTTGATATTATTATGATAAGCAACAGATCCAAGGTTCTATCTTGATACAGCATATGATTTAATTTTAAAATTGTTGTACGAATTACCAGGTAATTGCAGGAACAGCCTAAAGCCTAAACATTTGTCGTCAAACATCAAAACAATAACCCGGCAGGACAGGAGAAGAGAGGAGAGAGGAGGGTTTACTATTTACTGCAGTACGAGTTCAAAAATATGGACCTGAACAACGTTGCCTTTCAAGAACAGTTGAATGGATTAATGGATTTGTTGCACGCTGTGGGGATTTCAGACAACAACAACATCAGCATCAATGCTAGTAGTAGTAATGATAATGATGCGGAATTGGATGAGAAGGAAGTTCAAAGAGCTTGTTGGGCCCTCAAGATATCAGGTGCCAGTGCTCCTATTGTTTTTCCATCAGATCTGCCGGATGCAAAAATGCTCAATGATGATCAGATTCAAGCCATGATATTAAAACTAAGACAAGCCAATGCACCCACACCAACACTTATTCACATCATGGAACAATATGTTCAGCAAACCAACAAGGCAGGAGGACCAGGAGGAAGCACTGGTGCTGGTGCTGGTGCTGGCTCTGGCAAATTAACGAAAATGAAGAAGAAGAAGAAAAATGGAACATATCAGCCCAAGAAACAGTACGGATTCTTGCAAGCGTACAGTCAAAAATCAGCACAACCACAGTCGCAGTCCGTTCCAGAAGAACAAGAACAACAAGATCACACAGTAGAAGAACTGCACTATTTTGATGATGAACAATATCGTGATGACAATGTTCCAAGACCTAAAATATCAACACGACCAATTCACAAACAATCATATCAAGAAGACGAGGAGGACGACAATGACGAGGAGGATGATGATTTTGATGAAGATGCTGATTATCCCATGGTTGGACCAGGTATTAGTGATGATGCAAGTGTTATGAGTGATATGACCACACCCACCGTTGTTAGTTCCCTTCACATACCGGAAGAAGAACGTTACCACACAGGAAACGACTTAGCACGATCACCCTTTGGTGGTGGTGCTGCTGCCATTAAAACAGCAGGTGGGAATCGTGGTCCTCCGATGATTATCCAACCACCGAAAAAGAAAAATTTAGTTGCAGGAGTTCCTACTAGAATAGTAGGACCCGGACCGGGTGCTGGAAACATACATTTGGGTACAGCTACTACAACTATAACTGCGACTGGGGGTGGAGCAGCAGCCAAACGACGGCAGAATTATCAACAAACTATGAGTCGACTACACGAAAATCCAAATGGATTGAACATGGCAGGACCACGTATCAATCCACTGTTGAACATGAAACAGACTGGCATGATGGTATCACCATCAATCACTTTTCCTACTCTTGAGCAACAACAGCAGCAGCAGCAGCAACAACAACAACAGCAGCAGCAGCAACAACAACAACGAACCATAAAGGGCACAGGATCCAAACAACAAACACCACCAGCAGCAAACGTTGGCAACGACAAACCGAAAAAGAAAATGGTTAAAAAGGAGGAAGGAAGACAAAAGAATATTATTCCTTCATCAACAGCTACCAATAATAAGAAGTCTGGAATGGCATCTTCGAATCCCTCCTCTTCCTCCACATCTTCCAATTACAATAACAACAACAACATCAAAATTACAAAGATCAAGAAAAAAATTGTCAAGAAAAAACCAAAATCTACTACTGATGCGAATGCTACAGCGACAACGTCGAAATAAGTCTTGCCCAGCAGTACTACATCGTTGGTGGTGGACGTGGAGGAACATCGTGAGGAAGTAGGTGATCATGGCAACCATCATCAATATAATCATTATCATAATCATCCTTATTACTCTTTTGGATTCACAAGCAACAGTACATCCAGAAAATTGGCGCCGCTGCTGCTGCAAGTGGAGGTGTCTACCATGCCTGCAGCAATCAATGGTAACTGCTGTTACGCAAGTGGAGGTGTCGACCCTACCTACTAGAGCGAGAGCGAGAAAACTCTTTGTCATTATAGCTTCAGGTGTAGGTAAATGCAAGATGCTGGTAATGATACCATCATTCCAACACCACCAATGCGACTGTAGCTTGCTTTGCTCTGTGTTGGCATAAGCTAACCAAAATAATGAACACTTTGGACACACTCATGCGTCATGAGAGTCTGAAGAATGAAACGCTGGCGCTGGCGAAGAAGGCAATAATAACACAGTGCACACGTGCCACTTCATTCAAACACAATTTTCAGCGTGGATACTCCCGACGTTGATCCCCACAAAGAATAATCCATGTGCTGTAACATATGATTTCTCTATTAAACATTTGCAAACGTTGAGGCTTACAAACGTAGACAATGATACGTTCAGGACAATCTAATATTAATTACTGCCAGTCGTTCGACTCTAACAGAGCATTCGTACCTAACAACCTCACATTCCTCACAACCAACATCCCCCCCAAGAGATTTGAGGAGATAATATACTGCGCTGCGTCTCACAAGGGGTATCGTTGCGTTGACTGAAAAAGTCAACGAAAACAGATTTTCCCGAAAAACACGATGAAGCTCAGCAGTCGACGATTTCAGAGACAGCGCATTCTTCAAAAGGAAAGGAAACGAGCATACTCTACAGGAGCAAAGCGTGCGAGTAAACAGCGCGAATTCTGGAATCTATTTAAACCTTGTTGGTGTTCCCGAGGTGATTTTGCGTACGTGGAAGAGAAAGACGAAGAGTTTGCAAACCCTCAGATCCCGAGGATGTTGACACTCATCAAGAGTCAAGAAGAAGAAGGAGAACTTGAATGGGATAATGAATCTCAATCAGATTCTGCTGATAGCATGCATGATGGGAATGGAAGACGAATGGATGACGATGCTATTGATGACGATGCACCGTCATACGCGGCTTCCGAAAAAGATACCGACCAAAAAGGTCTCGAGTCCCTGGACACGTTTGAACAGGATTTTCCGCTAGATGACACGCTGGAGACACTGGACACTATTGAAGAAGAAGACGAATATCCCATGGACGAATATTTCATGGATAATCATCCTCGGCTTGGCTCGACTCCGAAACAGCAGGTTCTCCCGTCTCCAAAGCCGCAGGCTTCCTTTACTACCAACACGATTATTCCACCGTCAACCAAAGCCCCGCCCCCGATTCTTCGCAATGGTACGCTTGAATCTATCCCGGCATCTTTAGAAAGCATGGACTCTCTCGCTGAGTCCCACTGGGATCCTGACGACGATGCCTCCAATGCCACTCCCCTCGTCAAGAATACGCACACTCCAAACGACGCCTTTTTCATTGAGCACGTTAAGTTTTTGCAAGTCCAAACACAACCAAGAAAAGTAGAGCAAGTTTACGACGAGTCAAGGAACGAAGTGGATCATGTGCTCGATAGGCGTGCATAAACTTGACATTTTTCTGCTTTCAAAAAGAGGCTGGAACTTTAGTGCAAAAAGTCCCCGGATAATTCTAGCTAGTTGGATTCGCTTGCTGCAATTTCTTCCACTTCTTTTTTGTTTGGGGTAACCGTTCGCTGTTTCGACACTACGTAGAACGTATGCTGCCATGCCTGGTCGTCGTCTGGGTACTCACTTTCTGGAAATTCTTGTCGTTCAAAGAGATCAGGTCGATCGTAAACAAACCCGACAAGACTACCGTGACACTCTTTCAACTCATTGAGTGCCGTCACCCTGACATTGTTTCCGGTCACCGCAAGGCGTTTGGGGGAGGCCTTGTTGACGGATAGATAGCGACCTAAATCTCTCGAGGTTGCTTTGCCTCCTTTGGCATGAAGATACTCGTGGACCAAATTCTCCAGGTAACCGATCTCGTCATTATTTCCATTCGATATGGCACTGTCGTCATCAGAACCTTTCTCCTGCTTTTGCCGCTGCTTGTGTTCGTTTCTTAGCAAGGCAATTTTCTTGTCGACGAACTCTCGAACGCGATCCAACAATTCCTGTTTTGTGCCCGACACTTTGAGACCATTACTGCGGCAAACGTCTTTTAGTTTGGTTACCGTAAGTTCATTGTAATCTTGTGTAAGCTCTTCGGGTAACTGAAGTTTTTCGGTGGCATCTTTTTGTACCAATGTCCGTTCGTGAAACACCATAGATTGAAATCGTGGTTCTGGCAGTGAAGGGTCCAGTCGTCCCTTGAGTCGGAGCGAAAAGAAGAAAACGTCGGTGTTGTCTTCGGCGAGTCCATCTAGCGAATACGTATCAAAAAACTGTTTCTCTTCATCGGATAACTTCGCACTCTTCGCTGCCTTCATAAGTGCGACATCAGCATCGCTCGCTAATCCGATCCAAAACGAAGGGTTTTTCTCCAGTCGTTCCTCTCGGGTCGTTTTGGCTTGCGTGTAAAAGCAGTCGCTGGTAGACAAAAATTGGTATATACCACCGTATTGAGCCTTGATTTCGTCGAGCAAGCAATTTTCGCCAATAACGATCGTCTTGAGGTACCTGCCAAGATCTCGCGAGTTCACGTGGGGCAAATCAGATTTGGATATGAAATCGCTGATAACTTTGAGAGCCGTAAACTCGCTGAGCGCCCATTGTTCTTTCATTTTTTGCTTCTGCTGCATTTGATCGCTGCGTGGCTTGATGAGCTCGTCTAAATAATCTTCGATCCATACAACGTCGTAGTCGCGAATATTGTGATTGTGTTCCAGGTTGTTGTTGCTGTCCTTGGGTCCTTCGTACAAATCTCGGTTGCATCCTCGTCGCATGCTAACCAGTGCTACGCGTCGACCTTTCTGTCTCGTTCGGACCATGGCTGGCATGAAATCTTTGTCTCCCGTCAGCAATAGTGCAACATCGTAAGCATTGGGAACTGTTGCATAATGGAGCATTTCCACTGCAATGTTAATGTCGACGCACTTTTCTCCCCGACCGACGGTTTCCATCATGTGTACATCGTAATTTGCGTTTGACATTTCTTGGAACATTTGAAATCGGTAAGAATTGGTTGACGTATCTGCCTTGTAGGAAGTAAAGACCGAAGCTCGAACGATCTCCACTGGCCGCGACTGGACGGCCCATCCAGAATCCTGCTGCTGCAGTGCTTTGCAGATGACTCTCGGCAGGGCTGCCCAATCAAAAAAGTAGCGACGCTGCCAACCGCGCCCATACCGCTGTATTATGGGACAGGTACTGGCTTCTCGTTCGTGTATAGAATAATAAAGCCAGGTCCCATCAATGAAGAGCATTGCCTTGAGCGGAGTGACCGGCGCCGTCGTTGATGTTGTCGTTGCTGGTTCCTCTGTTAGTTCTGAAGGCTTTGCAAAGGCGGCAGTCTTGAGATCCTGCAAAGAGTGATCTTCTACTTTTTGTTGTGCATTTGTTGTTATCGGTAAAGGCACACGATGATCCTTAGTGCTGTCAATTTTTGCACTTTCTTTCTTTGTATTTTGTTGTTGTTGTTGTTGTTGTTGTTGTTGTTGTTGCTGTTGCTGCTGCTGCTGCTGCTGCTTTGCCTTCATCATGGTCAGCAGGTGATTGATCTGTTCTTGCTGCTGTTCAATTTGTTTCAGCAAGGCATCATCACTCAGGCTAATTAGCTCGCTGCTGGTACTGGTATCGTTGGTGTTGTTGGTGCTGTCAGGCACATCTTCATTGTCAGTTTCCCCGTTTTCATGACTAATGATCCCTTGCAGCTTCGTTTCTGTTTTTCGTTGTTTTGCAGAATTGTGAAAGTGTTTGGTGCGTTCTGAACATATATTCAAAGCGAATAGCTGTTTTCTTGTAGCATGTGGACTTGAATGATGATGATGTTGATGATGCAGCAGCAGCAGTAGCGCATTTACAGTAAAGGTAGAAGTAGCGGTGGCAGAAGAAGTAGGATTTTTTGTTGTAATTGTTGACACCCAGGGAGATGTCAGAAATATCCAAAAACTAGCCACTAGTAAACACGACATTCTTCTGTGTATATGTTTGTTTCTTCTGAAGATTGAGGTAGCAGCTGTCCTCCTTTTCCTTTTCCTGTGGTTCTGCTGATGCTGATGCTGGTGCTGATGCTGATGCTGATGCTGATGCTGATGCTGATGCTGGTACTCATGCTGATTGATTTGTGAAAGCATTTTAGAAAAAATGTCTGTAAAAATAGGTAAAAAGTCTGAAATTACCCACAGTTTTGGTCTTGGAGTCTTGGCCCAACAAGATGTGAATCGAAAAATCTCAATGTGACAGTGTCTGAGTTCTGTGTGACAACACCAAAATCCCTGTATCTGTATCTGGCCTGTTAATTGATGGTTCACTTCATCTATAGAGATTTTGTAATGACGTTCACGAAAACTCTCAAGCTCTTATAGGTAGTGCAACTTATTACAAGGACTACTACACGCTCATCTGCACTTGTCAATCAATATGTATGGCTCGTTGTAGGATTCTCGTGTGTGTTAGTGCTCTGTCCATGGATGGCCCTTATTATTACTAGAATAATAATTACTCTATTGTTACCACACAATTGATTGTGAACTATCGATAGCACACTTTCTTCAAACTTCACACATACAACCGACGTCAACCTTTGCTCCTTTTGCTGCGAAAATTACCTATAAAATCGCTATAATAATATATTACAGTATTATCTTCCGTTTTGTCAAGGATGCTTTGTTTGGTTGCGCGTTCATATTTAGACTCATAACCTGAAACATAACTTGTGACGTTCCCATGGACGTTTATTTTAAATCGCTTTTACATACCGTTAAACACTGAATACGATACGATTACAATTACGCTGGTGGTGTAGTAGCCGAATACTGACTTGTAGCTACTCATCAGTAGAGGCAGACCTTAGCTAGTACTAGTACTAGTAGTACTCATGTACAGCCAGTGTAGTAGTTTACAGTAGGGCGTCGTCGCGAGGGAGAAATCATCGTCCAAAGCTTGTTAAATGGCTGCTAGAGTAGTAGTCTACTACTACTAGTAGAAGTAGATTACTCTACAACATAGCCAGTAGCGCGTGCTCGTAATATGTAATATGCCGACCCCCCCCTCCCCCCTTCCCCATCCAGACCCCTGATCCCATGCGTGCAGTAGCAGAACTGATTTCACTTTGTTGGAAAATGTGTCATGTGTGTCTTGCTGCGGACGGTGACTTGGCAGCTTTAGCCGCTGTCAACTCTGACGAGCCAGCAGCAGCAGCATTGTTAGAGATCCTTTTTCGTCGAATTTTGGAACACAAGAACCGTCTTCCCCGAACAAAGCGAGGATGATAATAGGCACCCTTATCGTTTCCTTCCGTAATGCGATGAAAGCCGTACAAATTGAGCTGTTTCATAAAGGTGTTCAGTCTACCAGCAGCAAAGTACTTGGGCATGATATTCGAAACGAATTTATCTGGTTTGTGGATTTTGAACACTTTTCCATTTGGCAAAAAAGAGACAATGTCATCTTGTCCACTTTTTTGCGCTTCGTAAAGTATCCGATACAATTTGAGAGGAAAGGGTTCTCTGGGAATCGTCGCAGCTCCTGCCTGTGCCTTTTCTTCCAATCGGGATGGCCTTGGATTGGCCTTGTAATACTCGTCATCGTCTAGGTGGGAGGCAGCATCGGCATCGTCTTCTTCCGATTCTTGGTCGTATTCGTATTCGTCGTCTTGTTTTTCGTCTACTTGTCCAACACCTTGGATAGCAGCAGTTCCTCGTTGTAAAAAGGAAGGGCCGCCAAACGCAGCCAGTCCTGCAGCAGCCTGAGCAGTTCCTGCACCTATGCCTACACCCGCCGCACTTGCTGCTGTTCTTGTCCTGTCCGATTGTAACCGAAAATTGTCATTCGAAAAAGCGTTGGACGGGACAGCGTTCGGTGCATTTAAGGGGGCGGCGTTGGTGGGCGCCATTCCCTGAGATTGCAAGAAAGACAACGACGAGTACGCCACCGGCATTTCTAATCCTCGAAAAAAAGATCCTGGTACAGAAGAGGTCGCTGCTGCTGTCATTGAAAAAGGTGCGCCATACGATGGCCACCCGAGTCCGTCGAACCGTGGTGGTTGCCTCGCATTCGAGAATGGCGTCGACTGGAAACCTTCCTGTCCGCCCGGTCGTTGTCTATGCTGCAGGAGCATGAGCTCTTCTTGAAGAGTCAGAGGTCCCTGGCGTCTGCTGATGGCATCTAATTTAGCTTGCATTTCCAATCGGACTTGGAGCTCTGCTCTTTCTAGTTCCAGCAATCGATTTCGACGGAGCATGTTTGTGACGTTGACGTTGTTACTTGCCGGAAGCTGTTCTTGGGGTTGAAGGGGATTGGCAGGTTTACGTTGTTGTAGTTGTTGTTGCTGTAGCTGTTGCTGTTGTTGTTGCTGCTGTAACTGTTGCCGTTGTAGCTGTAACTGTTGTAACTGTTGTTGAAGCTGTAGCCGCTGTTGTACGTGCTGCGGATACTGTTGTACCTGGAGCTGCCAGGGTAAAGATGCCGCTGCCGGGATTCCCATGGGAGGTACACGGCAATATTGGCTAGCTGCAGGCCCTCCTTCGACTGACGACCCACCGGCAGCTTCACCAGCAGCTTCACCAGCAGCTTCACCAGCAGCTCCACCAGCAGCTCCACCAGCAGCTCCACCAGTAGAGGTGCTTTCACCGGCTGCTGATGCTGATGCTGATGCTGCTACTCCGCTAGCTCGCTGAGCCTGGAGCCGCCGCAGCGCCCGTTCTACCTCCTCGTCGGGATGGCCACTTGTTGTGCTGAATCTTCCTTTCATTATTGTTTACTCTACAATAATAATAAGGTAGGGCGCACTAGACTACAAGCTAGTTGTTGCTCTTGTTGTAGTAGTAGTAGTACCTCGCTGAGGGTGGTTGGCGTGCATTTCACTCAGATGGGCGACAAACAAAATTTCGTTCAGGCTTTTTTAAAACAACATGATCTTGGAAAATCGAAACAGTGCTCTTTTCAAGGAACTAATAGTGATTTAAAGGGTGTCAGCAGGTATGGGAATGAAATGTTTCTATGTTGAATAGTCGAGATCTTTCAAGACACAGCAATTATTGTCAAACAGGCCTTTTAAACATTGGACTATTTAGGCTTCTCTTCCTGAAGAGTCCTGGCAAAGCTAATACCCTGGTAGTACTAGTACTAGCTAGCTACTAGTACTACGATCGTAGTTAGCAGCCAGTGATACCGGTAGCAGAAATAACACACTGGTGGTCTACCAGGTACCGGTACCAGGGTAAAATGGTAGTCTACAATCGAGCTACAGTACAAAAAATGCAAGCGAGTAGTACCAGTACCCCAGCTTCTACTCGAGTACTTCCAGCACCACCACCCCACCACTGAGAAGTACAGTACTAGTACGTAGACGAGAGTGTACGATTGGTAGTACCAGGTAATATTCGATTTCCTACCACCAATAGTTTGGAAATAACGGATCATGTGTGAATCATGTTCCAGCCAAATTACATACCAGGTACAGTAGCTTGTGCTAAAATGTCCTTCGTTATTATTTCTTACGGTAGTTTTCCTACAATCGTGCTACTACTACGGTACCAGGGTATTATATGTAAACAGGGACCCAAGTCACTTTTCGAGCAGTACCAGGTACGTAGCCCTAGTACATAAACCTACGTGTAAACCTACCACTGCTCAAATTTGCTTTGGTATCCCTGATACACATGAAGTAGACTTCTGTAGTA
>Ga0210036_1000907_pt1 | contig 34102 bp, 21 predicted proteins | sample CryGeymeta201515_FD_185469 | JGI IMG/M metagenome (GOLD analysis project Ga0210036, IMG submission 185469) | Groundwater microbial communities from Crystal Geyser aquifers in Utah, USA - Crystal Geyser metaG 2015-15 (SPAdes) (version 2) | ecosystem: Environmental > Aquatic > Deep subsurface >...
TGACTTCCCTACATATACACCCGTTTCTCAATAAGTATTCGCAGGATGAAAACACAAGTACGACGTTAATTGATCATACACTAACAATGAAAAGGTTGACACACTTAAACATTAAGGAGGACAGCTTATAATGCCTTGTCTGTTTGCTTAATAATAGAGTGTTAATTGGGTTGTTTTGCTGCGTTTAAAGGAGATTGTACTGTTTACTATCAACAAAACGTAAGCCTGTCTCCTGTAGAGTTCCTGTAGAAATGTACTGCACGCCTTTTTAACTGCCACAGGCAAGGTAGGCTTCCATCAGCATGTATTCCTTTACGGAGGGAGTAGCTAGTAGACTACCGTAGTAGTACTAGTACTCTACTACTAGAGTCTACTGGTATAATAGAGTAGTACCGGTAGAATAAAACATCCGTAATAATTCCGATCAATTTTCAGCTGCGGCCCGAGCAGATACGATGACCGTCCACTTTTATTACCAGCTCGGGTTGTCTTTCACTTGTACTGACATGCCGACAATGTGTTCTAACCCTAACCCTAAAACTAATCTCTGGTTCGACAGAAAAATAATACAGTATGCTCCAGGTCTAATCATGATGAGGCAATTCAAAAGCCTAGCTAGCTAGTAGCTAGACGACATAACTATTCTTATTTTACTCCTTGAAAAAAATTAAAGGTGGAAATGAGAAATGAAATAGTGGAAGCGACAATATAAGCTGATAAAATGAAGTCTCGGCTGATCGTTCAATGCAGTCTAGTTCTGTGTACTTTATGGACCGGTGATGCGTTTACAGCACAATACAATTTCCTTGCATCAAGTGGGATGTCGAGGATAGCCTCTCGTTTGAGTGACAGCACTAACAACCACAACCACGATCACGATCACAACAACAACAACGACGACGACGACAAAGAGGACACTTCACACGAGCCTTTCAGTGCCACTGATGAAGTTTCCAAGCAACGGAAACGAGAGCAAATTGCAATAGCTGCCAAACAACTGATGAAAAGACCTGACAGCGACGACGAAGTCGACAAGCGCAGCTCCTTTTTCAATCCATTCAAAGCAGGCCAGAATCTTCGAACATCTCTCGACTCAGCCCTTACGTCTTTAGCCAGAGCCAGTAGTACTGAAGAGGACCGGCAAAGATCACCTTATTATTTGGATGACAGATTCAAAGAATCGGGGGGCGCTCTCTTTACCCAAGAGACCAATCCATATCTAGCCAAGCTGGAACAAGAGAAATACATTCCCGAAGTATTGGTGGTTGGGGCTACTGGGGAAGTGGGACGTCTAGTAGTGCGACGACTACAATTAGAAGGAAGATCAAAAGTAAGAGTCTTGGTACCAAATCTGTATTCGAATACACTAAACATGCTTGGTGCAGGTGTAACTTATTGCCAGGGCGATCTCAACAATATGGATTCCTTGGAATATGCCTTGACAGACGTAGACAAGATTGTTATGTGTGCGGCGGCTCCACGTCCAGATGAAGAAGGATTCAAGGAAAAATTTCTGGGGTTTGTGAGTGATAATCTGGATGGAAATGCGATAGGCGAAATCAGCTCGACTGGCAATGATGGATCCGCCGCTGACATGCAATGGGAACGGCTGGGATCGGTGATGGAAGTGCGTGCAAAATTGGCAGAACAAGTTGACTTGATTGGAATGCAAAATATTGTTAAGGCGTACCAGAATGTAAGATTTGCCGATTATGGAACTTCACAAGCGGCTAAACGTTCCCTGTTTAAATTTCAAAGTCGACCAGGTGATTTCACTCTGTTTGCCCTGGACGATTCTAGAGACGACGCCAGCAGTAGTGCTGGTGCTTTTCCTCGACAAAAACCAGAGAACAATGTTAATCTGCAATCAATTGAGCCAAAGCAAAGTCTCTCTTTTGCCGAACATGCCGATGATGCGTACGAAAACTTGGCTGGCGAGTACGATGAGTACGACAAATACGTTGACGACTTTGACAAGTATGAGGATGAAGATAGTCCGGTCCCCGACAGTTCCACTTTGGTTGAGAGCCGACGGGACACCAGTGTGAAAACGCAGGTCAAGTGGATTCGAAATGAATTTGGTCATGGAGTCTTTGTCGGTCAAGTGCCAAAGGCTACAGCCGGCGGAGTAGGAGGAGAGGCTTCAATTGTCAGCAGCAGATTAAGGTCGAGAGATGGACAACCAGATGATGGCATTGATCTAGCCGATTTTGGTGGTCTGGTCTGTCGGGTATGCTCAGATGGAGGGAATTACGAAGCCTTCATTCGTACTGGTGCTTTTGATCGGGGAATTGAATACGTATGCGACTTCTCTACCTCCTCAAAGTCTCCCCGACGTGGCAATGCGTCCCGAAACAAGTTTACAACCATTCGATTACCTTTTGAATCATTCAAAGCAGTGAGGCGGGAATCATCTTCGGGTGAGGAGAAATCGATACCGTGTTTTCAAGGTCGAGATGTAAGATATATTGGCTTTCGATTTCGAAGTTCCGAAAATCCTAACGCAATCCGAAGAAAGCAAAAGGACAGCAACATGTGCAGCTTCTACCTTGGTAAGTGCCGGTCTACTTCTATCGAAAGCCGATTCTGAATTTCGATAATTAATTTCATTCTCTCCCTCTACTAGGCCTCTCCTACATAAAACTATTTCGAACACAGCCAGAACCCGAGTTTGTCTACCTGTCTGACGCTCGCATCCCACCAGTTGTGACAAACAGTCAAGTGAGACACGATATTCAACAATTGGTATCCAGTGTAGAAAGCTCGTCTTCGCCTCCTGGGAGTGTCACCGTCGAACTTCTGAACGAGAAGGAGCTGCAGCAAATTTCGTCGGACAAGACGGCAAGGAGTGCCGAAGAAACCTATTTCAAGTACCGAGGAGAGGAGGTACTCAAGAGCAGTGGACTGAGTTACGCCATTGTACGAGTGGCTGGCTACAACGAATTACCGAGTAGCGAAGCCAGCACTATTTGCCTCAGGTCGACCGATGATGACATTCAGTCGGTCAGCAGGAGAGAAGTCGCGGAAGTGTGCGTGAGTGCTCTGCTGGATCCCTATGCGTTAAACAAGAGCTTTTACGTCACCAAACAAAAAGGAAAGAACGCTAAGAAGATTGATGAAAGCATGTCCGAAAAGTTTCAATCGCTACATAAGGACCTCTGCTAGATGGCTTTGAAAATTATAATGATAAAATCATTGATTCGGTCTTTTCAATGATCATTATTATTATTATTATTATTGAAATTGTCCTTATTTCTTTTTGAAAAATCCCATGATGCTAGCTTGTCCCATTTTTTTTGGAGGGCCCTTTTTTGCTTTTTTCTGGGAGACCGCAGACGTTTTGATGACAGCTTCTTCCTCATCAGACGGTACATCTTCCCAAACGGCCTGAGTTTCCGTGTACAGGTACCCATTCTCGTCCGTAAAGGTCTTTTCGACCATGCGCTTTCGTCGTCGTTTTTGTTTGGGTGCATCTTTTTTTGGAGCCGTTTTCTTGACGGCTTCTTCTTCCTCAACAGGTTGCTGTTCTTCTTCATTGTCGCTGGAATCATTCATTTGGTACGCACGACGGGCCGGTACGGATTTGGACTTGTTGGATTTGTTGCTGTCTTCTACCACTAGTTCGTTTTGTTCTACCACAACACTATCGTCATCGCCATCCGACTCTACGTCTCCCTCAAAGTCATCTGCATTTCCCACTGGTTTATTGTTCTTCTTTGTGTCGTTTCCGCTGCTTTTGACGGACTTCTTGTTGACAACATTTTCTTTTTCGGCACCAGCCTTTCCGAGGATTCTTTCCTTTTTCTTAGGCTGAAACGCCGTTGGTACGCTGGACTTCTTTTTGCTGCTGCTGCTGCTGCTGCTGTTGTTGTTGGTTGCCGTGGTGGTGGTGGCCGCAAACGTGCTCATTGTTGCTGTGCTGCCTGTCTTACTAGTGGCATTGCTTTTACTTGTATCGTTGCCAAAGAAATTCTTGGCAGTCGTAGCCGTCTTCTTGACGGGCTTGACCAGGGCGTTTCTCGAGGGCATGTGCTGCTCCTCATCAAAGTCTTGCACGGGAACCGCCGATCCATTGGCCTGAATGCGCTGTTGGAGTTGAGAAGATACCAAAATGGAACTGGCATACCCCGTGTTCTCCTCAGCGAACCCCTGCAAAAAAGTTGGCGCCTTCATGAACGCCATTGCCTCTTGAAATTGAGAACGATCACGTTCGTGCGACGTATGAATCGATTCAGTAGTATCCGCCAAAGCCAGAGCATACCAGGTAGCGGATTTGGACTCGCCGGCGGAAAGCTTTGATTTGACCAAGTGAAAGACTGTACAAGGGTAAAATAAAGGTAATGAGTTGTGCAAGCAATAAGTGTAGACAGAGACCATGACAACATCATGACGCTAGCATACCATAATCGGCTTCGTCCTGCGCCACATTGCTACGTTTAGAGGAAGCAAATTGCGTGACAGAATAATCACGACCATCTTGAGGAATATCCTTTAAAATAGCTGATGCCTCTTCCCAAGACAAATGATCAAAACTTTGAAGGATTCGCTGCACCGTTACACAGGATTGTTCATCGTGAATCCAATGCGAAACTTGTCGGGCAATACTGCTGCTACTGCTGCTTTGATTGGTGGACATTTATTTGTGTTTGTTTTTGCGCAAAAAATTCTCCACGGTCAAGAAGGACACTCTGGAGGTTCGCCGGGGATGACGACGAGTAGTTGGCAGCTATTGCAATGCTTTGCTCTTGTTGCGATTGTAGTATATTGTGAAAAGTACTGTATGATTGATGAGAGATGAGAGGCTCATTCATAATAGGATACGAGATACGAGCAAGAGAAGACAACAAAGTTGGCGCCAACGGCAAACCAATGCCGTTCACGTACGGAAAATAAGTCATGAATAATGCGTCATGAAACTGTAAAAAAATAAGGCGTTTTTGTCAACAGGCAAAAACAGCTGCTCGCCAGACACAGAAACAAAGAAGGCAGCACGAATGGGCTATCAACCACTTCTTCGCTCGTACTCTACCTTCTCATCACGATCGATTGCTACAGGCCGACACTTTATAAGCAAGTCTTCAATTCCATTATAATATCTTCATTTTGGACCATAAAAAATAATAGTATTCTTTTTTTGGGCGTTCCTTAATATTTATTTCTTTTATCCCACTTCAACAAATAAGCAACCAAGATGACTACATTTCCAAGCATTACCAGTTTGACCATCATGATGATCGTCGCATCCACCACCACAACCACATCTGCCTTTGTGGTTCGTCCGTCACCGAAAACACGAGCGTCGACATCGCTGAATCTGGATGATTGGGTAGCGGATTTGGTGGACCAAGAATACTACCGAGGAATGCACAAAAAAGGTAAGAGTACAATACGCGATTCATAGTATGCGTAAATTCTCTGAATCAATAGAAGTTCTTCCTTACCAGTGTTGTGCTGCATTTTTTCCCCTTCTTCAACAGAATTCGAAAAGGAATGGATGGAAAAGAACGGAAATCTCATTTTGAATTCTGCCCCCGCTTCCGTGGAAGGTCAAGACACCGACATGAGCGATTTTCGCCAACACGCCAAGGACAAGAAATTGGCAAAGGAAGATCCTCAGCGGTACTGTGCCGATCGTTGTGTCGCCACCGGCAATTGCGATGTGTACGAAGATATTTTTGAGTTGTCGCCCGAACAAGTTTTATCGTTTTGCAATGACTGTGTATTGGCGGAAGACAAAGAAGAATGTGATATCCCGGAGGCCTTTTATGAATTTGGAGAAGACGATGCCACAACCACACCTTTTGGTGATGTGAGGCCTTAATTTGACTTGAATCATGTACAAAACAAAAATGGACAGTACGACAATCTTTTTTGGAGGTAATCAATTGGAGATGATCCGAGATCAATATAGCGCTTGCATGAACAATCTACACATTTTCGGTGCCTCCAACGGGGATCCCGCTCTTGCGGGAGGTACCGCCTCCGTGTTGATTTTATTTCGTGCGTGGGTAAATTGTACCTCTACGAAGTCAGCAAACGCTCAATTTTCATTTGGCCATCATAAGGATTACTAACTGATTTTTACATCAAGATAATATAGCAATAGATGTGTTCCATCATGGTCACTTGTCATTGCATAAAGCGGGAGGAGAATAACGCTTGTGTACTTTGTCGTTCGATTGCTTGAACCAATAAACGGCAGAACCCACATCTGGGCTATTTGTTTTGATTGATGCATACAAATAAGTTGCTGTCGTTTATCACTATTAGGAAACATATCTTTTGCCTAATAGAAAAGCCTTTTTGCAGTTCCTTCGCGGTAAAAAGAGATTGATCACCACTGGCAAGGTCCTGAAGGTTGTTTCGACCGTCTGGTTCTTTGGTTCTTTGACTTTCTACCTCTACATCTAATACCGCTGGAGGTGGCCCTGTCTGACATGACTGATGCAACCAACGATCTTTATTGACTTTTTGCGTCATCAGAGGTAGTCGCTTTGTTGCATCGGACGCTACTTCTCGATTGAGGAAATGCAGGCCATCTACAGAGTAGCTAAGACAAATACTATAAAAACGCAATGTCGTCGAATTTTCCTTTTGTTCCTGCCGTGAAGTTATACATGCTTTCTCTTTAATATTTTGATTCTTGTAAAAATAAGTGCGATTGTGGTAGCTGGTTATATTGACTCAACTCGCTTCAGCTGTTGCTACTGTTTCGTTTGGTCACTCGTTCATTACACAATTTCCGGTGTCGTGACGCTCGCTTTGCTTGTGTCTCTTTCAGGAGCAGGTCGATTTTGATCATCAGGAGCAGGTCCATTTTGATCATTGACATCTCTCACTTCGTCATCACTGTCATATGAGTTCTCGTCGTCCTTTTCTTTATCGTCATAATAGTACATGTCATCGTCGTCACTGTCGTAATTTTCATCAGGGTCATAATCTTCTGGCGGCAGCGCCTCGGGCATGCTCTTAACCGTATTGGCGCAGGTCAACCACATCATAAACGCCGAAATGGCCATAGCGGTACCAGGTCCCACTTTGCAAATGTGAGTGGCACAGAATTTGGTACCAAAGCCCAGGAACCCCAATCCTTGACTAATCGCCGCCAAAAGGTAGATCCACAGCAACAGCTTTTCGAACATGGCAGGATGGAAGGCTAAACAGCAGCTAGACAAGATAATGAGCATACCCAAACCTCCAAGAGCCAGAGCAAAGGTATTGAAGAATTGTCCTGATTTGAACCACCAATCGTTGAATGTCTCCTGCTCTTCCATGACAGTGTAGGCGCGACAATTTTGGTAGTCAGGTGTCTCGCCCTGTTCAATTTCACGAGCAAAGTATCCATAACCCCGCATCGTTTCCTCGATGGGCTCTCCTGTCTCCAAATTTTGCAGCTGAACTTGAAAGAAGAAGCAGTGTCGCAGGGCGAAGATCCCCGAGACGAAGCCTCCTGCTCCCATCATGACTGCCATGGCTGTGTAACACTTTCCATGTGGACAGGAACTAAAATGTTAATTCAAACAAGTACACGAGAGAGGGTAAGATACGAGCTTCTGCAGTTAGCACAGAAAGCCAATTTTCCCTGCCTGCTACCAGGTGTGAAGACAAAAGGCCGCGACCACTCCCGATTCGCGCAGTCTTACCATGGTCTTCGTAGATCGAATACACAGCAAAGGGGATCACAAAACCATCCTATGCAACGTCCAATCATTTTGATGTTTGTACTTTATCTCAAATGAAGCTTCTGTAGTCGTCTTGTCTTCTTGACGACGTACTGTACGAAGCTGTGTAATAAACCTCTTTTTCTCTTGTTTGCTCGCGAGGAGGAGATCTTGGTTTGATTGACTAGTCTCTACTAGCTACCGGTAGTTCATTCGATGACTGCTCTGCTTCTATTGGTCTTTTTCTCTGCTTGGTAGTAGCAGTAGTAGTAGTAGTAGTAGTAGTAGTAGTAGTTCCTACTCAATCAATGGAAGCATATTTGATCTTGATCATAAAATGACTACCCGGAGTATTACTGATCCATGGTATTGTACTGATCAGAGATGATTATTGTTGCGAAGCGAGGCGAACCAAATTAATGCATGGAACATGTGGATGATGCTACTTTTACTGGTATCTACAACACCAAAAGAAAACGTACTCAGTACTCAGTTCTATAGCTATCTAGAGCTATGTGCAGTTACTATCAAACAGTCAGTGCAGGTGACAAAGGAAATCCATCATGGCTCAATCAATCCCGTACTTGCCCGACCACAATCCAAATGCCGACGCCCTTTCCCTTTCAAGATGATTCCTCGTCATTACTATTCTCATCATTAGCTACAGTGACGTGATCAGCTTTCTCGTACATACTTCGGCTGGGAAAGTTGAGAACATCCTTATACCATGGCTTGCAAAAAGTCATGACGAGGATGGTTCGATTCTGATGCTGCGACAGATTGGCCCTGCCGCGATGCAAGACGCGGTAATCAAATACCAAGATATCCCCCAATTTCAGTTCGGGAGTCACGGGATCCCGTAGTTGCTTTCGGCATTTGGCCGCCAACATCATGGGTGCTAAATTGCGAGTGTACACGTGTGTTCCTGGTCGAAATTCGGTCGGACCCAGCTCCATGGGAACATTTTGTAATGGAACAAATACATTGGCCACATGGCAGGGCAAGTGTTCACTGAGACTAGCGTGACCTCCATCCGCGTGCCACGCCTGCTCGGCGCTGGAGGCAGTGGAAACAACCAGACTCAAGTGACACATGCAGAGTTCATCCCACGAAGTCACTCCCAGCAAATGTGGCACCAGCGGAAAAATACTATCTTGTATAGCATCAATTGGAGGACAAAATTCTCGGCACCCCAACAAGGATAATTCGTATCTACCTGGGCTCCTCATCACAATTTCCCGAAAGCCGTGTTTGATGCCTAGTCCCATGGAGTATTCATATTTTTCTTGGCGGTGTTTTGGTTTGCTGTCGACGGTGCTAATTTTCTTACCATGACTGTTTTCTTTTTTTGCCGTTCGTCGATCAAATGGAACATCAATGTGGCCAGAATTGTGAAGCACTTCAAAACATTGCCGGAAATAAGCCTTGGAAAAGTCTTGCCATTTTTGTAAGTACTCGGCGGGAACTTGCCTTCGGGATACCAAATATCCGTCTCTGGAAAATCTATTTTCCTGCTCGGTTGTTGCATTGGGAGCAGCGCAATTGTTACTGCTGGATATCGCATCCTTTCTTGATACCGGCGCAATATCATTTGATTGTGGTGGTGGTGGTGGTGGTGGTGGTGATGGTGTCATTGACATTAAATATAGGAAAAACTTGTATCAAGTTATTGAGATTTGAAAAAATAAAAATTGCCCACGCATTGCATGCCTTTTTCATTTTTGTCATTGTGCTAGAGATCCTGTATGCGCATCCCTTGCTTTTTGGAGACAACAATAGTGGCTTCTTCAAATTACAGTAAACTACTAGTCTAGTAGACTACTAGTACTACAAGTACTCCTACTAGTCTACCAGCTACCAGCTGCTTTGGCAGTACTAGATAGTAGATAGCGTAAAAAGCTAATGTGGAGACTATAGATAAATATTAGAGTAATATTATGGATAGACTGGACTACTGGACTAGACTAGTGTGTGGATACAGAGCAAGCATAGGCACACGACCTAATAGAGTATGACCTAACTCCTGAGTCCCACAGTCCACCTGGGCTTAATTTGATAGCTCTAGCTAGCGGTAAGCAGTAATAGTAGACAGGTTTTGATCGTTTTCCTCTTGTCTCGCAGTTTATTAACAACCGTAATAAGAGGAGACACCGCCAAAGCTCATATTGTGATGACTCTGCCATCTCGCTGCAGATCTCATCTGATCTACCTTCTATTAATGCTGATGATCGGTGCTAGATGCAAGACAGTAGGCTTCGCCATCAGGAAAACTTTCTCACGTGGGGTGTTCCAAAGCTGCAGCAGTAGAACAATGAAACAAGGAGCCACATTTTTCCCACCAAGAAAAACAGTACGTCCCTTTGTTACCAGCACAACACTCAACAGTATCAATGAAGGGTCACCATCGTCATTGACAGAACCAGCTCGAACGACAAAGCTACTACAATCTATTCTCCACGACAGTCTGCGAAATATTCATTTGGATCCTGAGGATCTCCTTCGCGCCAATGAAGAAAATATGCGAGATCCTTCCTCAGGATATGACACTGCCTTCGGACGACCGGCAATTCGGACTTACCGATCCTTCATTTTTTCCAACAAGTCGGTGAACGCGGATGCTGAAAGCAGTAGTACGGAACAAAACGATCGACTAAAGGCAGCCGCCGATCGATGCGCCCAACAAATTGAGTTTTTGCGACGCCGACATCGAGCTCAATCGGAAGACTGGGTACGCAATCACGATAATCCCGGAAGAATTGGCTTAGAGGATGCATGTGCACACAACCTTTCTACTACAGATATCAAGAGATTTCCCATCATATTGATATTGGACAATTTACGGAGTGCCTTTAATGTCGGTAGCATCTTTCGAACTGCCGACGCTTGTGGGTGTCAAAAGGTGTTGACAACTGGAATCACAGCACATCCTGGAGGAAGTGGGGCCGAAAAACTTAGCAAATCGGCATTGGGTTCCGAACGACTGGTTCCCCATGAACATTTCAAATCCACGGCGGATGCCTTGACACATGTTCAACAGAAATATCCTGGATGGACCTTGATTGGAATGGAAACGACAGAAAACAGCATCGAATATACGCACATGGACTATTCACCGTCCGATGGCATTTGCGTCATTCTCGGTAATGAAGTCACGGGTATAGACCCAGACGTTCTCCAGAACTTAGATTCCATTGTAGAGATTCCGATGTTTGGTACCAAGAATTCATTGAATGTTGCGGCTTGTGCTCCAGGTAAATCAACTTTGTGTTTTCGACCTAAACGAGGGGTACCCTTTTATATCTGTTTGAAACATAATGCTAACGCCTGTCATCGACTATACTTTGAATGCAGTGGTCTTGTACGAAGTTATCCGACAGTGGGGACCGACCAAGCTACGGTAAAGAGTGGAAGCGAAAAAAAATTTTAATTAGGCAATAACGGCCGACATGAGTGGCCAAAAAAATGTATTTCTTTCTAAACAGAAGCGATATTCGGTCCTGTCGAACCTTTCATTTCGACGAGTGGATTGTACCATTTTTGGATATTTATCACTGTTTGCCTGCTCGGTGCCCTTCAAATATTTAAAATAATTACATCAACGCAAGAGGAGCAAAGACCAACAATGGAGCTCCGAAAGCAATCAATACGCTTGTTGATGGTGACATTTGGTACAATCCCGAGAATGCAGCTGTCCACGCCAAAGCCAAGGTGACACGAGCTCCCATTTTGTGGGCAAATCGGATTGTTTTGTTGGTTTTGTCCAATCCAAAATCAGGGTGCAGTACCACCGATCCGACAATGCCAAGTCCTAGGCACGATGCCGCTGCAGCAGCTCCAAAGAGAGAATGATTACTTGTCAAGTGAGGACGACCCAGCTTTTCCTTATTGGAGTAAATGGCGTACAATCCTCCCATGGAAAGGAAAATTCCCAACCAACCAAGTATTGCGTGCGACTAATGCAGTAAAAAGATTGCATGAGAGGGCTAAAAGCTAAAATATAAAGTAGCATCTAGAAATACAGGAACAATTCAACAATAGAAACATATCGTACCTTGACATTGCTGTATCCACCCAATTTTTTGGTCATGGCACCAATTCCCATCGTTGAGATCATTCCTGTGGTCATCAAAAATGGATGCCAACTGAAGGGGGACTGCCAACCGTTTCCACTGGCAGTGGCAGCTATGTAACCGCAAACTACAGCATAGACAACAAAACCAACGACGGTACCAGAGTACGTCGTCCCAGAGGGTTTAGAGGGCTGATGGATAGTCATAAGCAAAAAAGAACGGAAGTAGGCGTGTGTGTGAGACTGCTGTCAGAAAACAAAACAAATAACAAGAGAGCGAGCCATGATCGCAACAAGTTCAGGATCAAACAAGGCAGAGGTCAAGCATCGTTTTACAAGTTTACTAGACTATGGTAGAGGGCAAACAACTTTCTTACAGCAGCCATTATTTTAATGTTAGTCCAAATTACTTTTAAAGTTGTAGAATTGTTCGACTTCGGTTCCGTACCTAGAGTATGTATCGTCTTGTTGTTGTCTTCTTGTTGTTAACGTAAATTTTGTTGAAGACGAAGAAAAATCCAGATTTCTTATTGTATCCTTCACACTAAAATAATCACCATTTAATACGACGCACACAATCTCACATCAAAATGCGAAAAAGAATATGATTGCTCCGTATTTATCAGAATGCATCAAACATCAAACCCTCAAACATCAAACAAAGAACTGTCAACTGTCAAAACAACGATGGACAACCCAAGATGACAAGAAATGCGTTGACATCCAAGGAGGTGCTGCATTCGGTTTTCTGGGTATGCTTTTCGTTTGCTCTGGGAAAAACCTGGGGCAGCATCCTCAACTATCTTTCTACCAACAGAGGTGGTGGTGCTCAACATGGACCCATCGTCGCTTCGAGCATAAAAGACTCCAATGTGCTCACTCTTCAAAGTCTATCGCAACGAGAGATCCAACAACTGATTCGAGACATACAGTACCAAGATTGTACTCAAGCTCCGGTCGTACTCTCGTCGCTGGAACATCCAAAAGATGGATTTGCCAGTGAAATTCAGTACGTCGCTCGGTTGTTGCAAATGGCGGTATCCACGAGACGAGTCTTGATCATGTCATCTGGATTCAAGTCTGCCTATGAAGCTCCTGAATGTCGCACAAAGGATACACTTAGAATTTCTGGCTGGACATGTCTTTGGGAGCCTGTATCTGCTACGTGTCAACAAGAGAACTTGGATGAGCCGACTACTAGTACTACTTTTGTCCATCCAGCAGTGGACGAAATGGACTACCCACTGGGATCGGGTATCATATCACAGCGTCATCAGACCAGTGTCTTCTTTGACACGGCCTGGTATGGCTCGGAGCAAAAGACTGTGCATGCACCCATAAGCTTCTCTCGCCGCGAAGATCGCTCTGAATTGCGCCCGGACGTCCTATCGTACTGGGAGCGATCGTACGGTCGCTATTGGGTAAGATCGCAAATGGTACACTATTTGTGGCGTCCGAATCAGAAACTACAAACGCAAATTGATGCTCGTTTTCCTGCCGAATTCGCACAGGAAAATCCTCCTGCGTTTATTGGATTTCATATTCGTTACACTGACAATATTTTGGATTTTCAAAAGCACTTTGCGAGAAATGCTACGCTCACACGGAGTTTTGCGAGGTTCATGGAGTTTGCAGAGGAGATTCGAGACCAACATTTTCACAGAATTCCACCATTGCGACATATATATTTAGCAACGGACAATCCCGAAATAATTGAGCAAAGTCAACAACCCGAATGGAACCAACGGGGCTGGGAGTTTGTTATCCAAGCGAACGTACAGCGAACTAATACACGGGATCGACTGTGGTTTCAAGAGGGTCGAGGTGCTGCAGCAGGAGCCATTGCTACAGATTTGGAAGTGTTGCGGCGCGCACATTTTCTGGTAGGTTCCTTTCAGAGCAATGTCTTCCGTCTGGCTTGCGAACTCAATACGGCGTTTCACGTGGAGAAATACCCTTGGGATAGACACCGCCATTGGACGGTAGATGTTGAATGGTATGAAGATCCATAATAGAGCTTTTTACGCTGGTATTATAATTTTAGGAACCTTGACAGCATCTTGACAAGAGATGCTTACATACGTATCACCTATCAACTGTTAGTTAGTTTTACGATACTTCTGGCATTTGGTTTTGAACCATATATTGGATTTCTTGTAGTACTTTACCCACCATGTGTTCACTGAGTGGTTTGCACCGTCCATCACACCCCAACACAGCCGCCCCACAAGAACCATGGACCAACGAAAACGTTTCAATATTAAGGCGAAATGTTTCCTTTAGAAAGCACTGTAATCCCTGGACGATAGGCACTGGTTTGAAGTCGGCGTTGATGGGACCATTATTTTTGTTTTTTTGATGCTGTAGCATATTGTGACAGAGACGCAGCAATGCAATGGGCGGAACGGTCAAGGAAATGGTCTCCAGTCCAGCATTTGCAAGTTCTGAAGGAACGGCATAGGTCAAAGTGAGCGGCTTACGTTTAGCCAGTTCTGCGGCAGCTCCATTTCCTCCCTCCCAACGATTCTCGTCCTTGCTTCTTTTAGTATAATTCTCATTGTTGTTCCCACTACTATCCACCATCGTATCTTGCCGAACATGGTCCCAAGTCCATAATGCCATGGCATGGGCCACATCTGTCACGGTAGGACGAAATGGCAGCTTTGCAACGACACACCCTGTATGGATTTCTAACCAGGCCAGCGCTACTCCAATAGCACTCTGCGACCCTCGAGTGAGCAGAAAATCAAAGCTCTGAATGGTATCATCCGATCCTACCAGTGTTATTGCTGTTGTTGCTGGATAACAGCAAACGAGTTGAGCTGACAGCTCATCCTTGGTGTGAATATCGATGACCAAATGACGCTGCGACTCAACTTGAATTTTTGGTCGTTTGGTTGCTGGTGGTGGACTACTGCTACTACTACTATTGTCGTCATCCTTAGAAAAATGGTTGTCAACAGAGTCTTTAGCGAAGACTTCCCCGTGTATTATTCGAACATAGATGCCAGATGCATCATCAACATTGATTATACTATTAGATTCACGCTGTTGATCGTCTCCAAAATCGTCATTATCCACCACGAGATGAGTCCGAAGATACGTCGACAGACTTTCTTCCAAGTCGGAAACTCCCCCTCGCAGATCCAACGCCGTCGTTTGGGAACTGAGTGCCCGAATGAACCACGTGTGTTGCACTAGCATTTGGGAAAGGTTTAGCATTTGTTGTTGTCGTTGTTGTTGTTGTTGTGCATGACAAGATGTTAGTGATGGAAAGCAATTTTCGAGTGATGTGGAAGTCTGTTGGCTTGCTTGATCCATTTCGTCGATCCTGTTGCTGCTTTGAGTTTTTAACAGCTTTGCTTAAATGTATTGGATCAGTTAATGGATGGGTGAATGGATGGACGAATGGATGGATGGATGGCTGCTGTGGTTCCTAGTAGATTGATAGATGAAAGATAAAAAGAGTATTCGAGTAGACTAGTCTGGTACAGTGTATCTGTCTTCGGTTTTCGGGATTTGATCAATGAGCAATCGATTAGACTACCTGGTAGTCTACTCAGGCACGTAGACCTACTACTAGCTAGCTAGACTAGTCTACTACTACTAGTCACCTACCAGTACTTTTTTCAGGTACTCGGAGTAGTAGACGACTCTAGTAGTACTGTAGTAGACTCCTCTACTTAGTAGTAGTAGTCTAGTACAAATATGTGTTAGTAATTACCAGGGTAGGGGTTTCTCGAAAATTAACCCGTAGAACTAAATACGAATGGATACTGCGAAACTTTGCACGAATGAGATCTGCATCATCTTTCTTCATTCTCTTTGTGCGTACTAGCTACTAGTAGTAGTAGTAGTAGTAGGGGTCTACTCGTAACTCGCAAGCCAAAACTACTACTAGCAACCAACCTTCACTCATCATCACCTCTAGCAGCTGCTAATGATTTGCGAGGAGCTTGCTAAAAACAATTTGCTGCAATTACATTATGTGCCAAGCAGACACAACCACAGCAATACCCTCTGCTTGCAAGAACAATAACCATGAGTACATCACGGAATGGAAAGAGCAATTTAAAACGGCATGGCCGACATTGTGTGGAATGGTCCTGTACAAAATTCCTTGGTTAATATCTCTCCGCTTCGTGGGGACTTTGGGGACGGAAGAGTTGGCCAGTGCAGCTCTGGCGACCACTCTCTGTAACGTCACCGGTCTGAGCCTTTCTGTAGGGTTAAGCAGCGCCATGACCACTCTCACGGGACAAGCACGAGGACATTTGTTACAGAAAGGGGGGAAGGTAGAAGACCAGCAGCCTCTCTTGATTACAAGCAAAACCTCTGCGTCTGATGACTCTACTACAATCTACTCAAGTACAACACAACAAGACAAGATAACTACTTTCAATTCCAAACCAAAAGTTCTTCTCCCGATGGTCTTTCTGTATCGCGGACTCGTGGTTCAAATGCTGTTTGTGATTCCTGTGGGACTCTGGTGGTTATCTGGCGTTGAGTCCTGCCTTTCAGCCCTGGGGCAGAGTCCTGAGATTTCGAGAATGACTTCTGTGTATCTACGGATCCTCACTCCGGGATTGTGGGCGTACAGTATTAGTTGGACCATTACAACATGGCTACAATCGATTGAAATGGCTGATGTTCCAGCCTACGCAGCGACACTGGGACTTATTTCCCACGTCCCACTTAACTATTTCTTTGTTTATGGGCTTAAAATGGGATATTTGGGCTGTGCCGTCGCCACCACTTGTTTTCAATTGATACAGCCTGTTTTTGTGCTGGTCTACTTGTTTGGAACAAATCATGGGCGGTGTCGTGTTCTAGAGAAAACAGTGGCAAAAGCCATTGGAAGAACCTGTCTCTTCAATGCGGTATGTGCAGATCTTCGATTAGCAGTTTCTTTAGATGGGATTCTCATGTACTTACGGCTAGGAATCCCTGGAATCGTTACCATTTCGGAATGGTGGGCCAGTGAGATTTCCATCTTTTTGAGTGGTCGTCTGCAACCAAACCCAGAAGTAGCGCTGGGAGGCATGACTCTATACCAATCCATCAACACCTTCTGCTTTATGTTTCCGGTGGCCTCTGCAATAGCAGGTTCGGCACGGGTAGGTAATTTGTTGGGGTCTGGTGACACCGCTAAGGCTGCAACAGCGGGCAAAGTCAGTGTGGCATCAAGCGCCATGATTAGTGGGTTGATTGGATTGGTTCTCTTTTTGACGCCGCACACGTTCTTTCCGTCATTATTCGTGCCAGGTGCGGCCGTCGTTGACCAAACCAGTCACACGATTCCTCTTCTCGCTTCTTATGTCTTCGCGGATGGTGTTCAAGTCGCGTTGAATGGTATCATTAAAGGTTGCGGAAATCAAATACTTACCATGCCTGTTGTCATTATCTCCTACTGGGTTGTTGGTTTACCCATCGCTTATTACCTGTCCTTTATCAGGCATAAGGGTGAAATGTGTGACGAGCTCTTTTGTGGTGACGTTGGTTTGGTAACAGGCATGACCTCAGGGACTTGGGTGCATATGCTTTCGTTGGCCATTGTTGTATTCCGAACCGATTGGTTAGAGGAGACAAGGAAAGCAAAAGAGCGCATGGCCTCGCACGAATGCGATAGCTCCGAGACAGGTTCAGATGTTGAAGAGGAAAATGCCCTCGATGTAGAGTTGCCTGCTGTTGTCAAAGAGCAAAATGCGGTTGATGTCCTCGTCGTCGATGCGATTTCACAACTTTGACGACGTAAAAGCGTAGATAGTCCACACTTCTTGCAGTACACAGATACGCGAACTTTACATATTGCCGCGACCATGAATATTGGAGGGAGCTTCTTAAAATACGCAACAGGCAATTACCTACTCAAGTACTCAAATACCACACAAATCACCTACTCAAGGAGTCTGCCTACCTGTCGGTGGGGTCTGCTTACGTCTTGTGGTAGTCTAGTATTTTTGGAATAAAATTTTGTCCAGATCGAGTGAGCGACCACAACTAAGCAATTCGTGATTAAATTCGTTCACAGCTGCCACCACCACACATTCTAGAAGCAAAAACGAACAAGTTCACTTCTCTTTCATTTTTCAAAGAACTTGATCCGAAGCAAGATGACGATGAAAAGGGTTCTTGTGGGAGGTCCCCTGCTAGGAGAACGCCATAACGCACGCAACAAAAGTCCGACATCAGACGATGCTCCTCAGTCTACAAGAGTCAGCTTTCAACCCTTGATCACGCCATTAATTGGCGTATGCAAAAACACAATGTCCGCGACGGCGGCTCGACCTGAGCGATTTGTTTTGCTTCCACACGATCGTTACATTCAAGTTCTAGCTTACAAGACAGGGAAAATTGTGGCAAATTTTATCTTATCACCAGAAAATAGCTCTGTCAAAATCGATAGCCTCTGTTTGGCGACCTATCCTGCTAGACCTCACAATGTTTTAGATATCCTCGACACGACACCGGCAGAAAGCGGCATTAATAAGATCCAAGAGGAGGACTACGAGGATAACGTTTTGGTCGTTGGCTGCAGTGATGGTACCGTTCGCGAGCTTACTCTGCTCGTGCTGCTGCCAAACTTTGTTAAACTGCAAAAGGAACTATGCGTTAGCAGCGATTGTGGAGATTTTGAATTGGCAGGACCTACCTACGGACCTCGCCGTGTCTTTCAAGTGACACAAGGCAAAAGGTTAAGCCATATTACGGCACCAAGCTGTGTGTCTCGGGCCGAATACGGCATTCTGGTGTATGCTCTGGCTGAATCCAAATCCAACAAAAATGAAGAAATATCGGTTTCGGTATTGCGCTTTCTGTTTCCCCCTTTCTACAACAATTCCATTGTGGAGGGCAGGGGGAAGAAAATTAACCTGTTGAGCAAAGAAGCTTCCACCAGAATTCACAAAGTGGGAAAGTTTCATTCAATCGAAAAGAACCTTCCGTTTACTCTGGCATCAGTGGTACGAGATCGATCTCAAGACGTGTCCAGTTCAACCAATGAATATTTTCTACAACAAAGCATTTTCCTCGTCGTAGCACGACCCTCTGCTCTTCTGATCTACTGCGAGCGTTTGTCTGATACAACATTAGATGGGTCTGTCAAGCCCAAAAAGTTTGTTTCTGTCTCGTTTGGCTTTCTGTCCAAGAACCCGTTAACCTCCATGGCGATTTCAGTCAACAACAGCGATATTGCATGTGGGTTTCAAAAGGGTGATATAATTGTCAAAACCAATATTCTCACTCTGGTAGATGAGTACCACACTGCCTTGGAGAAATATGAAAAACAAAAGGATTCCAAAGGAGGGAAGAGTAAACCCGACCACCCAGCCAAGCACCTCATCAATGCCCGAGTTCATTGGCATTCACACCCCGTCATAAGCCTTTGTTACGACCGAAACAGCCCCTTGACCGATCCAATTTTGTACAGTGGTGGGGAAGAGAGTGTGTTGGTGACTTGGCAATTGTCCCGTGGTATAAATCGGCCCTCGGATGTATTGCCGCGATTGGCACAGCGTGGTATTTCGCACATTATCTGTCCCGGCCGAGCCGATAGTAGCTACAATATGAACGACAGCATTCTTGTTCATTGCGAAGACAATACGCTGCAAATGCGCGAGACGCACAGCAAAGGTTTGATTTGGAAAGTGCTTGGTATTGCTGCTATCGCTGGTAGCGATGGTGCCTCTGTTGCTGGTGATCCACACAGCGCAACATCTTCTTCACCATACTTGATCCTCAATGGGCTTCCTGATGCGCCAGGCATGATGCAGTGGTATGATACCAGGGAACAGCAAGTCGTAGGAACCCTTGAGATTGCCCCTTACAATCGTGTGAGCAGCATGGATCGCAATGAAACGACACCCATGCCGGCTCCAAGTGTTGCTCATTTTTCTATGACGAGATCTGGTGGCGACCTAATAACGATAGACATTGCACCGACGGAGAATAAGTATGTCGGCGCGCGAGGAAAATACGGAACAGCAGAGGAGGAGGAATTCGGTTGTGTTTCTACTGTTAAATTTTGGTCTTGGAATTTGGCAGCAGGATCTCGCAGCAGAGGCGCAGGGTCAAGGAAGCCCTATGATTTGGTGGCTGCCATGGCGCACCCTCACGGTTCTGGCAACCTTGTTTCTGCCGCTGCCTTGTCTACGCATGGCAATTACGCTTGCACGGTCAGTAATGATGAAAGAGCTTTCCGTGTTTGGCAGAAGGTAGAAGTTGGCAGAGAGGAAGGCGACGAAGCGACCGGGCGGCGGCTTCCTGCATGGGTATGTCAGTACAAAGTGTCAACTCCTGCGGGGTACTCCAACTACAAGACAGGCAAATATGCTGTTGCTTTCTCCTTGGATGCCTCGCTCGTGGCAATATGCTACGGTCACATGATCACGCTTTGGGACCGCGAAAACATGACGCTGCTTACCTGCCTCGTTCATTTGAACGGCGAGGACGCAGTCGAATACATTGAATTTGTTGAGAATGACATGCTACTATGTAAATCTCCAGATGGATTGAGTCTTTTGTCTCCATTTCGTCAGCAACAAAGAGCGGTCGGTTGGAGTTGGATTGCCTCGGATATGCCAGGCGAAAGTGTCTCCTGCGCCCAGATCCTTGCCAGCCACAACATTGTTGCGGTATCAATTTACAAGGAGGCCAAGAACACGAGCAGGATTGTGCTTCTTGACTTGAAAACGGGTACACCACTGAAGAAAAAAGCTGCCGTTGTTATTGAAAAAGTTCATGGAAGGGTTTGTTCGATTGGGCAACCAGGAACTCCTGTAAAGAAGGTTGAGTCCAACTGGGTCGACGCTGAGAACGATACGTCGTCAACCAAAGAGACGCCACTGGCCTTGCATGTTCTAACCTCTGACGGGATGTTACTATCGCTCAGAGAAGAATCCAGATCGGTGGACAAAGCTGTAGACGTGCAAACCATGTTGGGTTCATCTGCGTTCGGGAGTATACCTCGTCTTCCTAACACCACCTTTGCAACAACGTCTGAACCAGTCAGAAAGCGCCGCCGCATTACAGCACCAACAAGCATTCCTCAAAATTACCCGCAAGACAAGAAGCTCGCTATGTCTTCTTTTGGCAGTATTTTAGAAGAGAGTGGTACTGCTGTTACCTTGCCTACATCGGAGCTTCCAACTTTGAGCGGAGACTTTGCCCGCGCATTTGTAGGTCGTAACCTTCTTCGCAAATGATAATCTATATTAACTGATAAAATCAAAAAGACTCAAACGTCAACCTTTTGTCACATGTATTGTATCTTAAAATCCAAGTCGTACATTCTTCAAAAAACGACGTCAACAGATTGGGGGGAAAGTGGACAGTTGATTGTACTCGTGGCATCCTTGCAAATTATTAGGTCTCGTTTGGATATTATGATGATTCGGAGAGTCAATCTACAAGCAAGTTTTTAATTTTTGTGAGTTAGCATAATTCATGCCAATACTTGCTTTATTCCGATAGTTATTTATGGCAAACATTTCTCACTCGTAGCGAATCTTCCTTTATGCGTCTGCTCACTTTGTTGAGACGGGTTTCTTGCTGTGACAGTGAATTTCTTTTGCTCTAGCTGTGGTTGTTGTGACTGTTGCAGCGATATATCCGGACTGGAATTGGAACTTCACCTGGACTTTAAGTTCTTGTTCCTATTCTCGCATAAAAATAATAATAGAATTCTTCGGATTAAAATCAACAAAAGTCACAATTTTTCTTCGTGACGTCAAATCCATGATTCGTCAATGTAACCTTCCGTTGAGGTCTTTATAATTCGAAGTCGGGTTGTTGGAGAGTACTCTAGTAGTAGGTAGTATGAGTAGTAGAGTACAAGTAGACCCTACTAGTAGTAGTTGTAGTAGACTAGCTACTAGCTAGTAGTAGACTACTAGTAGCTACTACTGTAGTCTATTTTAGTGCTTCTACTGGTGTGACCACAATTCATCTCAGCAAATATTCAAGTATTCAAGTACTCCGACGATTACTGGTGTACTACAAATAGTCGAGCTACAATATTAGCTATAAGGTAATAGCAACACTGCAGGATATTAAATAATTGGCTTAAACAGGCACTGATCCTTGCAGGTTGTCCAAATCTCTCTCCGACCTAGGGAAGAAAGGCAACCTTTTGGGGCTAAAGAAATCTACGGGACATCGAGGGATTCCTATTCGCCTGATCTACCGCACATCACTAGCATTAGCATTAGCACCAGCACAAACAACTACAACTGCATTATCAAACCATGGGGAAACAGGACGAAATTGAAGAATTACTGCCAGAGTATTCTGAACGGAGTCGTTCAGGGAAACCCAGACCAGAGCCAGTGATTGATCCTGAACGAGTCGCTTTAGAAAACACTGTCCGCGTCGCGGACAGCACCATTCGAGCGCTGGAGAAGAGAAGCGACAAAACACGGGAAGAGTACGACAAGCTGGAACACGAATTCGAAGAAGCCAAATTGAGTCAAAGAAAAGAGACATTGTATTATACTGTGGAAGTGGATCGACTGAGAAAGAAAAACAATGTCACCGAGGCCCGAGCACTGGCACTGCAAGAGGATATGCAAGATGCCGGGGCCAGTACGGAATACGCTACGTTGATTGTGGAACCACCTTCTGACAAAAATGACAGGGAAAAGGCAAAGACGTATGTTTTGAAATTGCAAAAACAAGTTATTGAAGCCGTAGAAAACATGCAAGCGGCACCCAAGAAACTGACCAATTTGCTGGATAACTTTGATGAGGCAGTGACGCGGTTAAGAGCCCAACTGATGGATCTCATGGACGAACAGAGTCGAACAGAGATGCAATTAGTAAGACAAAGGAATAATTTACAGGAGGAATTCGACGACATGGAAGAAATATATGGAGAACAAATCCAGGACAGCAAGGAAAAACTGGAAATGTTCAAAGCGAAGTGGGACAAGGCACAAACGTTTGAAGATTTGGAGGAAGAATTGGAAGAGGCGGACGCGAAACTTGGAGAATTACAAGAACTTCGTGATGCTCACGCCAAACAAATACACCAGCTGGAGACTCGAAACAATGGGGTTGTATAGACGTGTTGAGCTTCTAAAATAGGGAAGAAAAAGATATGGATAAGGTCCTACATGGAGCTGACGCAGCATGCAAACTCCTTGTTTGAAATTCAGTGGGCTGTGTTTAACAAAGTCGCAGCTTCTAATGAATCTCCTTGTTTGAAATTCAGTGGTTTGAAATTCAGTGGGCTGTGCTTCGCAAAGTCGCAGCTCTTTATGGAGAATTTTGGCGGGGAATAAACAATCCATTCTCGCCGTCACGTGTTCCTTTTCCCCAAATTTTGGCCTTGCCCGATTAAGCATAAGCTAGCTCAGGATTTTCTCTGTGATTTCTAATGATATCGCACTGAACAACTCACCCAGACTTGTTTAACGAGTTTACATTATGTTGTTTGACGTGTTTTACCATTTTGAGGGTATGCGTTTTGATAGATCTGCCTCGTTGATCTGTTCCTGTTATTTAATGAGGTTACACGTTACAGTTACCCAGCTGATCTAGTCAGCTCATTTTTGCAGTCGTTGCAAGCCTATTGCTGGCAACTACTGAAAGCTACTCTATGATAAAATAGCGAATGATGTGTACATTAGAATCTGTATTTCAATTGCATAATTTCGTTCTTCGTTCAATCTTCCGCCAAGGTGTTCAAGATGATACAACATTTCCTTCGCTAGCAGCAGTCTAGCTAGTAGTAATGCCAGAGCAAACTTTTGGTTGCTAGCTAGACGACTACTCTCGGAGTAGTAGAGAGTAGAATTGTTCTTGCGCAAACCTATCTACAACAACGCTCCTCCAAATAGATAGCTCGTACAATTTACCAGTAGACTAATGTTTTCATTGTTTTGCTTTGAGCCTTAATAAAGAGCTCGCACGTAACCTACTATCTCTATTACAGTACTATAATTAGTAGTACAGGCAGTAGTACAGTCGGACGAGGCAACAAAAGGGAACACACTCACGACTACTTCCACGTGGCATCTTCGTTTCTTTACCGCTACGTCGACATGTTAATTGGCTATTATCGCACTGACGCAAAACTGATATTCATTATGAGATGAGAAAAAATCAAAGTGTAGTTACTTGGGTATGATTCATTAAAGACTACAATTAGCATCCCATCCATTCGTATCTCGACTACGAGTACAATATAGCACACGAAAAGATGGTTTACTATCAATCTATTGCACTCTGGGCCGCCCTCCTAGGGGTATCCCAGTTGAAACATACCGAGGCTTTCGTTGGATCTTCGGGACAAGTGAGGGCTCCTTCGTCGGCGGCAACACAAACTCACGGAGCCTTTTCCCCCCAAGATAGAAGACAGGCTCGTCAGTCTTCAGCTTTGTTCATGTCCAGCAGAGCTTCGACTGGAAAAGATTTTTATGCTTTGCTGGGAGTTTCGCGGAATGCATCAATGCAGGAAATCAAGGCCGCTTATCGCAAAAAGGCCAAGCAATACCATCCAGGTACGTAGAGACTGGCTTTCGAAAAATTAAGAATGGATGCCAGCTCATTTCTTTTCAACTTCTTACATTTTCAACTCCTTTCCGCTTGACAATAGATGCCAACCCGGATACAGATACTACACAGCAATTTCAGGATATTAACAGAGCCTATGAAGTTTTGCGCGATCCTGATCTCAAAAAGAAATACGACATGTTTGGCGAACAAGGAGTAGGAACTTCCGCTGCTTCCGATGCCCAGAGCGGATATGGTTCTCCGTTCGGAGGAGGTGCCGGATTCGGCAACGAAGTTGATATCAATGATATTTTTGACTCCTTCTTTGGAGGTGGTGGTATGGGAGGACGACCTGGAGCCAGTCGTAGTCGTCCACGAGGACCCGTGGTAGGCGAAGATTTACGCTTCGACTTGGAAATTGATTTTAAAACAGCCGTATTTGGTGGCGAGGAAAAGGTTCGGATCCGCCATTTGGAAAAATGCGATACCTGTACTGGAAGCGGCGTCAAACCTGGTAGTAAAGTCAATACTTGTAGTTCCTGTGGAGGAAGTGGAGTCACTATCCAGGTGACACGAACTCCTCTTGGTAACTTTCAAACTCAACAAACGTGCCCGACATGCAGAGGAACTGGACAGGAAGTAGAGGAATACTGTGGCACATGTTCTGGAAAGGGTCTCAACCAAAAGACAAAGCAAATTAAGGTCACTGTGCCTGCTGGAGTAGAAGACGGCAACAAATTGCGTGTTCGCGGTGAGGGAGATGCTGGACCGAACGGGGGACCCGCCGGTGATCTCTACATTTTTTTGAAGGTGAAACCCGACAAAGACTTTCGCCGGGAAGGCCCCGAAATCTACTCGGATGCGTCTATTAGCTACGTTGACGCCATTCTGGGAGCTAGCATTAAGACGAAGGTAGTCGATGGCGAAGTAACAATCAAAGTCCCTCCAGGCACTCAACCGGGCCAGGTTATGAGATTAAAGGGCAATGGGGCTCCCCGATTAGGAAATCCAGATGTCCGAGGAGATCACTACGTAACAATGAATGTAGAAATTCCCAAGAAGGTGTCCAAGGAGGAGGAAGAACTTGTCAACAAGCTGAAAGAACTTCAAGATAAAAAGAAGGGAGGTTTCTTTGGTTAATTTTGGCAGCGCAACCATTTTTTATGCTAGTAGAGTTGAGGTCTACGAAGCTACATGCTTTGGAGCTTTATTCATTTATATCTGTAGATTTTTTGCGGGCCGATTCTAATTACTATTTTATCGCATTTTCATTATCGAACAATTTCAAATGTTGAACCTGATTCCTCAGATGTCACTTTTACCAAGGCCCCAGAATGCGGTCTCAAAGGCGGCACCTCAATCCATCTACCGATCTCTTCTGCAATATCCCTAGGTTTCGTCCATGTGCTGTAATCGACGTTGGGATTGAATTTTCGGTTGGAAGGGGTGTCTATAGTTGTGGGTAAAATACCAACAACGGATAGAGTATCCAGATTTTCGGCATGCTGTCGAAAGCGTCGTCCAATTTTGCGTTTATTTTTCGTGTCTCCCATGGCGTTTCCTGTCGTAGCTCCTATTGTCGTCACTATGTGGTGCGATGCTGATTTAGCTATACCATACCCCATCATACCTGGTGTGGAATCCAATGCTGCCGTCGCACCAATCACCACGAAGAGACCTGCGGTCAGTTTTGGAGGGAGAAAATGATGGTAAGTTGATGCGATGAATCACGAAGTTTATCCGAAATGTACAGCAAAAAAAATTCAACGCTCAACGCAACGAGGAAGCATACCATGTGGTCCAGCAAATCGTTGGACCGTGTATCCAGCAGCAATGACGGGGACCAGATTCATGAAGAGCATTTTTTCAATGTTTTCTCCATACTCTTGAGCACCCTGTTGAATTTCTCCTAACGTTAAGTCGCCGCTGGTTGGTTGGGGATCACCTGCCCAGCCTCCCTGAAAATTAGCAGTCAAGCAATGCAGCGGTGAGATTTACTTGAGTGGCCCGAACAGAAAGCATCAATGATACATGAGCAGATTTACCGAAGCAACGACAACAGCGTCCAATTCATCGTCATCGCCCAGTAGTTTATAGACGCCGCTTGCTAGTGTTTCGGTTACATCTGCAATAGATGGTCGTTCCGTGTACTTGGGAACCGGAATGAAACCATCGAGTTCCCAGTCGCTGCCGTTAAAATCACCGGGAATTTCGGCAACGTCGGCTCCGAGGACTTTCATTCCTAGATTGCGACCCAGATAGCTCGAAACAGAAGATCCAAGGGCACCTGAGCAACCCAGGACCAAGGCCGTCTTTGTCTTGTCGCCAGTGGCTGCAGAGATGGTGGCTATTCTCGTCGTATTTGTTGCCAATGCTTTTGAGCAAACCAAGGGGTTTCTAAGTGCTTTGATGAGAATAGAAAAGGGCGCCATGATTCAAATTGATATTCAGTGATGAAAGAAGACTGTTGTCGTGTGCGTGCCGTTGATGCTCTGAGGTGATTTTTTTTGTTTGAACATTGATGATGAAGAACTGATTGAGATGGAGTAAGTGAGAGGTTGTCAAGAATAGTGAGAATTGAGGAAGAAACGACTTTGTATGTGCGTCCAGAGATAAAGATTTTAAGACTTGGACGCTCATTCGTTCAAGTTAAGGTATCTTTCTTACGTACTTTTTCCTAATGACAAAATACGTGTGCGTTTAATAACTAGTACTGTACAAAAAATACAGCGCAAAATCTCCTTTGCCAACCCGTTGCCAAGCCTTTTGCCTCCTCACATTTCGATTCACCTCTCAGGCACTCTCAAGAAACATGAAATTCTTTTTGACAACCACTAGTTTACTAGCTGCTACAGCGTCTGCCTTCAGCCCTGCCATTCTTAGCCAGAAAGCTACAATTCGAACTGTCTTAAACATGGCTTCCTCCCAAGACGAACTTAAGAAACAAGTCGGGTACAAAGCTGTTGACGATTACGTCAAGAGTGGAACAGTGATCGGACTTGGAACTGGTTCGACTGCCTACTTTGCCGTTGAGCGAGTCGGAGAGAAACTCAAGAGTGGAGAGCTCAAGGATATACTTGCCATTCCAACATCTGTCAGAACGAAGGAGCAAGCCGAGGGACTAGGGATCCCTCTTGTGACCTTGGACACACACTCTAAGCTGGATGTTGCCATCGATGGAGCTGACGAAGTTGACGCAAATCTGAACCTTGTCAAGGGAGGTGGCGGTGCCCTTTTGCGTGAGAAAATGGTGGAGATTTGTGCCGATAAATTCATTGTGATTGGTAAGTTTCAAGGACTGTGGGATTTATCTTTTGGTATATTGTAAAAATGCCGTTGTTGGCTGCCGATTATTGAATTGTATGCTCTGTGGTTCCTCTTACATTTGTTTGATACGGAAAATAAATAAATCTACAGTCGACGAATCCAAAATCTGTGATGGTCTTGGTCCAGGCTTCCCCGTGCCAGTAGAAATCACTCCTTTCTGCCACGAGCACACCATGCGGACTGTTGCCGAGCTTCCTACTTGTAAGGGAAAGTGCAAGCCCGTTCTTCGAATGGGTTCTTCTTCATCCAATGCACCCGATGGGGATGAAATCGCTGTCACGGATAACGGAAATTACATTGTTGACCTGCACTTTACCGAAGCCATTGCCGACCCACCAAAGATGGCCCAGGAATTAAAGAATGTTTGCGGTGTCGTCGATCACGGTCTTTTCTGCGGTATGGCAACAGCTGTGATTATTGCAGGAAAGGATGGAATCTCTGTAAAGAAGCCGTAAACAACAATAAAGTAAGCAGACCGGGATTTCGCGTCTAGGAAAGCAACAAACACAATTTGAGACTCTCTCTAAGAAATAGCAGCACTTGAATATACAGAACACTGCCACATCAGAAGCCACTTGCTGGAACTAGAATTAGAATTGTTAATGGATCAACGCGTTTTACTAGGTTGGCGTTTTGGCCAAGGATCGAATGTCCCCGGCATTTTTCAAAGAGCCGATAGCGCCTTCAAAGCTTTGGACGAAATAGTCGCAGTCATCTAGCGAAAAGACCATGGGCGGCTTGATGATTAGCACATTTTCAAACTTTCCATCAATGCTGGTCAAAATCTTGTAGCTTTCTTTCAATACTGAGCAGACAAACGATGTTTCCTCTGTCGCCGCCTCAAGAGTATTTCGATTGCGAACAAGTTCCACACCAAGAAAGAACCCTGAACCTCTGACATCTCCAATAATATCCAGATGACCCATCAAATCAACAAAGCGCTGTTTTAGGTAGCCACCAACGTCACGGGCTCGCTTTTGTAATTGTTCCTGTTCGATTGTATCCAGAACTGCCAAACCAGCTGCGGCAGAGACAGGATTTCCCCCAAAGGTATTAAAGTATTCAACGCCTGTGTCTTCAAATGCCGAAGCTATAGACCTTGTCGTGACTAGCGCAGCCAGTGGCATACCATTGCCAAAAGGTTTACCAATCGTAACAATATCAGGAACAACTGGTTCAAACTCTGAATTATCAACTCCAAAGCCAGGAGGGTGGCAATGCTGAAAGGCCCAAAAACTGGTACCGAATCTTCCTAGGCCAGTCTGAACTTCATCGGCAATGTATACCCCACCTGCGTTGCGAACCGCCTTGACGCACCGTGCTAAATATCCACTAGGCGGTAGTATGACGCCCGGTATACTCATTCCTCCTTCAACAATAAATGCCCCTACTTTGTCTTTGCATGTGTGTTGGTAAAAATGGCACGCCTCTTCCACTGTCTTGGCATATTCCTTTCCTGCTGTCTTTGGATCTCTATAAGGGCCACGATAAGTGCAAGGCGCAGGTACTTTCCAAATATGTTTTCCGGGCGATGCAAAATTGGCGCTTTCGGTTGGTTTTGTCAAGTTGAACTCTTTCCCTTTTTCATATTTGTAAGGCGATACTTCCAGAACAGCTAAGGTGTGTCCGTGGTAGGATCCCTCCACTACTATAGTATTTTTGGACTTCGTGTAGGCCCGACTCAGTCTAAGAGCTAGATCGTTGGCTTCCGAGCCAGAATTCACAAAAAATACAACCTCCAGAGGGTCGGGGAGTAGATTGGCAAGTCTTTGAGCCAATACAGCTACATTGGGATGAAGATATCGAGTATTGGTGTTCAGTTGTGCCACTTGTTGTTGGACAGCCTTGACGATCCTAGGATGCCCATGACCACAGTGGGCAACGTTGTTTCTGGTGTCGAGATAGGATGTTCCTGTTTCGTCAATCAGACGAGCTCCGTCTCCCTTTACAATCATCAAAGGATTGGAGTTAGCATAAGAGATGCTCACTGATTTGGAAAAGTACTTGTTTCGCAGAGAAATGATGTCCTCCTTTTTTACGGAGCATTTATTGTCATCACGTGAACTGCCCTTTGCCTTCTTATTGGTGTTATTCTTTCTCAAATACAACGCAACCGCAAAAGCAGACCCTAGAAGCGGAAGCACTGTTCGCCAAGTCAACATCGTGATCGAGTTATGGTTTGGTGTTTGGTTGGAATTTGGAATGTTCCCATTACGTAAAACTCCAACCTTAGCTACTCTATATTTCTGTCGTTCTTAATGTCCGTGAAGGCCCACCAACAGTTTAAAGAACTTTGACAATACTACCAGATAGGAATGTTGAGGTGTCAGTTGTCAGTAGTTGTTTGTTGTGTAGAGTACCGGAGTATTAATTGCTGCAGATTCTGTGGCATTCAATACAGAATACTTTTTTTCTTCTTTTCTTTGCTACCGACGTGGACGAAAGATTTTTGTTACTGTAAGAAGAATCAATGTGCGTCCGATTTAACTTGTCAATATTATTAGTACGAGTAGACTAGTAGCTAGAGTAGTAGTCTAGAGTATTTTTTATCATACAGCTCTTTTGTATTTGAAAGGACTACCAGTAACGACCACAGACACCTGCGCTATCCGAGAATGCCGAGTCCACCACCGTTGCGCTCACCACCCTCATAATCATCATCGTCCCAACGCGCACTCGCTCGTGAGCTTCCAAGAAAAATGGTAATTGTCGCCAACAACAAAGGTAGCCACAGCATTAGCCCAAAGCCGTCCATGTAATTCACATTGTATCCTACATGAAAAACGTCTTCGTAAACAATACCATTGCTCGAACGCAATTGAACTGTCAGAGAATAGTATCCGGCGCCATGAGGAATGTACACCCGTTCTGTGTAGACCCCCGTTGCGTTGTAGGTGTTTCGCCAGAGGGCTCGCTTGGTTGAGGTTCCGTCTCGAATCTCGATTTTGTAAATTCTTTTATCGGGTTCATTGGCTATATTCGGTCGGTTGTCAAAAATCTCAAACGTAACCGGAACGAAGACCCCAAAAATGTCTCGATACTCTCGACTTACAGAGTGCACAAAGATCCCTTGGGATGCTGAATAGCCTTGAGCATACGTATTCATGCGTCCCCGCATTTCGCCACTGTTCCAAACATTCAGAGGGTGGTATGGAGCGGAGGACTCCATAGTGATGATATTGCCAGAGGTTGTCGAAACTACGAGGTCTAAACTGTTGGTGCCATGGACATCGTCGACTTGGACCATGGCTACCATTTCTTCCCCGACACCAAATGTTTGTGTGCAGCCAGAACCGGCTTCAACGATTATTAAATCCTCGCCGATTGGAAACACCAAATGAAGACCCGGTGCACTTCCTCCACCAACCTTTGAATTCGAACGGATCCTTGGTTCCCATGCAGTGCCGCCGCGTTGAAGGTAATCTTTCAGGTAGTCTTGATCCGAGTGCAAGTCAACAAGCAAAACTCCCTGCAATTGTTCGTGGACCCAATCCGCGCCTGGTGCGCTTTGTAGCGACGGAGGTGTCTCGAAGGCCATGGGAAAATTCTTGAGGTCCTCTCCACGCACGGCAGTCATGGCAAATATGTAAGTCATTGTTTTTTGGGTATCGTCGTGATACACCTGGAGGGCGAGCACGATATCCAGGACACCGTCACCATCAACGTCCCCCAAAGTCATGGGACTGGAAGCTCTCACACTGCTGAGGCCATCCGATACAGCCGCGCGAAGGTCCCGGTGCCACACTTTGTTGGCGTCTTCATCAAAACAAGCAATGTTACCGCCAATATCGGACACAAACGTCTCCAGCTTGGTGTTGGCGGCCACATCTTCGACAAGAACCGGTGACTCCACTGCATGCTGCATCTGTATGGGCCAATTCTCCTTCATAGTCATGTGGGTTGCATCAAAAGCATAAACAATTCCCATGGAGGTTCCGATCAAAACGTCGAGCTTACCATCGCCATCAATGTCTGCAACACAGGGTCGACTCATCGCAAATGCTCCCATTTTCGTGATGTCTTCGTGGACTGGAATTTTTCCCAGCAACGTGGCATTTTGTGGAGCAGAGTGATCTGTACTCAGATCCAAATGCTCCTGCCGACCCCATCGAGGATCTCCTCCGAGCTGGTAAATCATAATGGCACTAGCCAGGTACATACCGCGTTGAACCTCCGTCTCGTCACCAGGATCTGTTTCTTCAAAGCGGCGGTAGTTGATGTGCCCTTCGTACTCGTCTTCGTCCAAAAAGTAAGAAACTGCCACAAAAAGAACATCTTCCACTTCGTCATCCATTCCGTACAGTCTAGGGATCTCAGCTAGCGTCGGGGTACACAGGATGTGGGGATTGATGCGCATGTAATGCTTCTCATCGTAATAGTCATCGCGATAAGAGTTGTAGCGTCCATAGTAATCGTCGTATCCACCACGTCCGTACATGTCGTCTCCGTGTCCACCATGAACTGGGTACACATCATCGCCATGCGCTGGATAATCGTCGCCATCAGGGTATTCGGCCAGGGCATCATCTCCTACCCAGGTCCCACCTTTCTTTTCATCCTCGTCTCCTTCGAATGGTGATCTACCGCCTTGTTGTTCTTTTTCTTCAGACTCGTCTTCCTTTTTTTCTTCAGAAACTTGTTCCTGCTGATCTTTCTTCTCAGGAGGCTGCTCCCCTTGCTTCCCAGGAGCTTGTTCCTGTTGCTGTTGTTCTTGTTGTTTTTCCTGTTTTTGTTGTTGTTCTTGGCGCTCTTTCTGTTCACGTTGTTGTTGCTCTTCGCGTTGTTGTTGCTCTTGGCGTTGTTGCTGCTCTTCACGTTGTTGTTGCTCTTGGCGTTGTTGCTGCTCTTCACGTTGTTGTTGCTCTTGGCGTTGTTGCTGCTCTTGCTCTTGACGTTGTCGCTCTTGTTCTTCACGTTGTTTTTGCTCTTCCTGTTCTCGGCGCTCCCGATCTGCTTGTTCCTGGCGTTCTCGTTCTTGACGCTCCTGTTCCTCCCGTTGTTGTTGCTCTTGACTCTCGCGTTCCTGTTGTTCTGGATCGACTTCTTGCAAGCGTCGACGGGGGTAGGTAACTTCAAGTTCGTCATCTGTCTCTATTGTCTCAATTTCTAGCAAGCGCCTTCGAGGAAAAGATTCCTGTGTCTCGCCTTCGTCATTAACTTCCAACAATCGACGGTGGGCTTCTTCCTCTTCCTCGTGCGAATTCTGCTCTCCCAAATCTTCACTCTCCAAGGGAACTTCTTCGGCCTCTCTCGTGACGGGGCCACGTTTTTGACTTCGCCTTGTTCTCAATGCCTCCACATCACTTTTTCTTTGTCCCAGCACATTGGCTGTGACTCCTTGTAACTTCTCACCTCCATGATTCTGGTTGGGATACGAGTATTCAAAATAGGAATGGTAGGGATCCCGATTAAACTCTTCTCGGTGTTGTTGTTTGGAAGAATCTTCTTGATTGACATCGGCACCCTCAAGTGAGGCTTCTTCTTGTTCTTCCTTATCAAGTTCTGCTTTTTCTTGCTTCTCAATTTCGGCGGCTTCTTCCGGGTGCAACAATTTGTAGGTTTCGTTCACTTTGGACTCGACCCATTTTCGGCGCACATAAATGCGGGGCACTTGACCTTTGTGGAAGAAACGCGATCCCTTTTTATCCTGTTGCAGACCGAATATATAAACTCCGCCGTCATAGTCGGTCAAAATAGCATCTGGAATTCCATCGCCATCGACATCGTGAATAATCGGATGAGTGTAGGCAAAGCTGCTCGACTCGAACAGCACAGGAAATTCTTGGTGTTGCACGAGTCCCTCTTTAATGACAGAACCAGTGCTACGGGAACCAGCTGTTCCCGTTGGACCTGCCAATTCAGGTGACAATAAATCCAAGTGTTCGTAGAGTGTCGTGTGTAATATTTGTCGCCCCGGTCCTCGCGCCGGAAAGATGGGATGAATGACGGGCGGTTGGACGATGCTGAAGGCCTGAGAGGAAGTGTGCTGGTGTTGATGAGCCCGTCGAGAAACACCCAACGTAAAATGAAGGGGACACTTTTCAGAATGCTGCTGTGAGGGGTCGTAATTTTTGACAGCAGATCGACGGCGATTGCTTCGTTCGTCGGCCCAATCGATCTTGTGTTTAACAAAGGGATGGTCATGCGGGTCGGTATAAAAGGGAAGATACGGTTTTGAGGCGGGCTCTGCAAATATGCGGTGCATGCAATCTGCCATCAACAGAAGGCCGCACAGGGGAGCTAACCGATTTATGCTGGTCATTCTTGTTCGTTTATTGGATCTCTGGGTGAGTTACTAGTATGATCTCGACCTTTACAATGACACAGAGTTTATTGTATTTTTTTATTGTTTGTGTTTTTTATTATCTACTCTGGCTTTTTAACCGTACGTAGACAGACCGTCGAACCAAACGACCGTAAACACCTTTTCAGGTAAATTTCAGTGATTTGTTGTCACCAATGGAGGGATATCCCTACCCCGGGATTTCCAAAACTGCCCCGGGATGGGGAAAAACACATTCCCGGGGTTGTTTTTGGAAGTAGCATTTGTTGG
>Ga0210036_1000913_pt1 | contig 34034 bp, 22 predicted proteins | sample CryGeymeta201515_FD_185469 | JGI IMG/M metagenome (GOLD analysis project Ga0210036, IMG submission 185469) | Groundwater microbial communities from Crystal Geyser aquifers in Utah, USA - Crystal Geyser metaG 2015-15 (SPAdes) (version 2) | ecosystem: Environmental > Aquatic > Deep subsurface >...
GGGGGGGGGGGGGCGAAAACACGCACGGACAGATTCATCTCTCATCTCATCAGTACTTACGCACCTTGAAAGAGTGCCGTCACCATAACTTATTTCCTTTTCTTCTCCTGCAGTTTTTTCTTCTTTCAATCCAGCCATTCTATCTACGAGCTACTGTAGTTGGTTCCTCGAAAAGCAACACATTACCGTATTATTATTGTTATTGTTATTTATACTATCAATTTTGATTCAAGCCGCGTACACTCTCTCGCATTCACACAAACACACAAACACAAACAAATCTACTTTTTTTTTTTTTTTTTTTTTTCGTCATGATTTCCAATTCTTCTGCTGTTCCCGCTTTGGCTGGTGGTTTTATCGATCTTGCCATGGTCAAACGAAAAACTCAGCCTCGCAATCGTCGAACCAAGATTATTTGTACCATCGGTCCTGCTTGTTGGGAGGTTGAACAATTAGAAACTCTCATGAAAACAGGCATGGACGTTGCACGGTAGGTAACGTGTACTGTATTGTATTTCATAATAATATTATGATATACAATAGGCATGCTGTACTTTGCTACACATACATGAAACAAACAACGTATATCTCAAAATAATGTACGACAACCCTACGTTTGCTTTACTTTTACAGCTTTAATTTCTCTCATGGCGACCATGAAGGCCACGGAAAGGTTCTCGAACGTCTTCGTCAGGCTGCCAAAAATATGAAACGAGAGATTGCAGTCTTGTTGGATACAAAGGTACGTCACGATAATAATAATAATAAGCATGCATGGATGGATGCCTTTTGCTGAACTGGTTGTATTCATTTATTTATTCATTCATTTCTTTGGGTCGAATGTACTTCTTTTGGAATGCATTTGCTTCTCGAAACGAATCGTCCCACACATTATATATTATCATCACTCATCACTCATCAATCTACTACTACTCTCTGAAATCCATTCAATATATACAATTCCAATGACCAGGGACCCGAAATCCGTACCGGTTTTTTTGCCAAAGGCAACAAAGTTGAATTGGCAAAAGGAGAGACGCTGATCATGACATCAGATTATTCGTTCAAGGGAGATTCCAAAAAGCTTGCTTGTTCCTATGCCCAGCTGGCCACCAGTGTCAAACCGGGACAACAAATATTGATTGCGGATGGTTCTTTGGTACTCACAGTCCAATCCTGTGATGCTGCTGCAGGAGAAGTAACCTGTCGCATTGAAAACAATGCCAGTATTGGAGAACGTAAGAATATGAATCTGCCAGGAGTTGTGGTGGACCTTCCAACCTTTACAGAGAAAGACGTGGATGATATTGTCAACTTTGGAATCAAAAACAGGGTGGACTTTATTGCTGCCTCCTTTGTAAGAAAGGCATCGGATGTGACCAATCTACGAAAACTATTGGCAGACAATGGTGGTTCCGAAATCAACATTATCTGCAAAATTGAGAATCAAGAAGGTCTGGAGAACTACAATGCCATCCTCAAAGAAACAGATGGGATCATGGTTGCCAGAGGGGATTTGGGTATGGAGATTCCTCCCAGTAAGGTTTTTCTTGCACAAAAGATGATGATTCGTGAGGCTAATATTGCAGGAAAACCTGTCATTACTGCCACGCAAATGTTGGAGAGCATGATTTCAAATCCCAGGCCTACCCGTGCCGAATGTTCCGATGTTGCCAGTAAGTCTGATGCATCGCAGAAATTTTGTTTCACGCCACGCACAACCTAATTTCTAACACCGTGGAATTCGTAAATTCCTTCCATTTCTCTAGATGCTGTTTACGATGGTACGGATGCTGTCATGCTGTCCGGTGAAACTGCCAATGGGCCCTACTTTGACAAGGCAGTTGCTGTCATGGCCAACACTGTCTGCGAAGCAGAAACCAGCCGCAATTACGATGCTTTATTTCAATCCATTCGTAATTCCACCGTTCATTCGGTCGGGCAACTTTCTACGGGAGAGTCGCTGGCTTCCAGTGCCACAAAAACGGCTATCGATATTGACGCCAAATTGATTGTCGTGGTGAGTGAATCTGGTACTACTGGACGATTGATTGCTAAATTTCGTCCAGGACGATTCGTTATTGTCTTGACACCGAGTGCCACTGTGGCACGGCAGTGCAATGGACTGCTACAGGGCGTTCGAGCCTTTGAGATGGAGGAGGAAAAATTGAACAGTACGGAAGATTTGGTCGAGGAAGTAATCAACGAAGGCTTGCGCGTCGAGCTCGTCCAGCCCGGTGATCTCATTGTTGGACTTTGGGGAAAGATTCATGGACGAGGTAACTCCGATACGGTCCGAGTGCACGTTTGCAACCGCACCAACCGACCCGCCGGGAAACTGAACTTTCGATTTTACTAGACATGATGATGATATCGAGCAATATTTGGCAAGTGTGAGAGTAGTACTGTTAATGAAATAATTGTTTTTTTTTTTTAACAGCGCCCAGTAATGCAACCGACATTAGCTAGTACAGTACGTCCGTAGCTTGGTGTACTAGTAGTAATAGTACCTACTAGTAGTAGTCTAGTAGGTGAAGTACGGAAGTATGTACGTAGTGGGGGGCGGGTGCGTATCATGATGGCACACTTAAAAAATCCGAAATAATGAGATGACTGCTGGGGGGTCATCGTGACTGACAAAAGCTGGCAAAAATTTAATTTTGCTCAAAAACAACAATAATTGAAGAATTGAAGATGTTGATGCTACTTTCTCCGGTAGCCATTGCCTCTTTTAAACTTGACTTCTCATATTCTCATCTATCGTGAAAGGGCTTTAATATCCATGGGAGAGGAGGACGAGACAGCCGAGTCGGTATTTCCAGACAAGGACGATGAGAACAAGGAGGACAGGCGAACTAGTTCTGATAGCATCAACGACAGATCAAGAGATGGTGATGACAGGTCCCGACGGTCTTGTCGCAGCCGAGATAGACGCAGCATCAGTCGACATCGATCAGGTGATGACGAACGGCGATCGAAAAGCCGGCACAGAAGCAGCAGCCGCCGTGATAAAGACAGAGAAAAGGGTGTGAAAAGCAGCAAGAGTAGAACTAAGGATGGCAGAGAAGCCTTGAGGGAGAGTCGACACAAAGCTCGTTCGTCTAGGTCGCTCAGGATCGACGATAAAGAACCCCGCGAGAAAGAAAGTGTGATTAGACGGCACACTACCTCGCATTCCCGAAAGCGAGAAAGCCGACACAATGATCGCGAGAAGCGTAGGGAAGATGAAACCCCGGAAGAGCGCAAAAAAAGGCACGAAGCAGATGATGAACGCCGACGCAGAGATAGAGACAGGCATCGAAGCAGCAGGCGCAAAGAAGAAACGTCAGAGGAGCGGAGAAAAAGACACAAAGAGGAAGAGGAACGCCGGAAAAATGAAACCTCTGAGGAACGCAGAAAGAGACACAAAGAAGAAGATGAACGTCGGCGTCGGAGCAGCAGGCGCAAGGATGAAACGTCCGAAGAGCGGAAAAAGAGACACAAAGATGACGATGAACGCAGACGCAGAGAAAAGAAGGAAAGAGAAGAGGAAGACAGGCACAAAAAGGAACGCGAAGAGAAACGACAAAAGGAGAAGGAAGAACGAAGAAAAGAGGCCGAAGAAAAGAAACAGGCGAGGATTGACATGCGAGAGTCCCGTGGTCCTCGAGTCGAAAAGAAGCGCGGATCGGTCATGCAACTCAACCGGGGCGATATGCGTAGCATCAACAAGGGAAAATTCACTGATATCTATACGCTTGGGAAGAAAATCTACGAGGGCGAAGATACCGTTGTTCATAAATGCACTCATTGGGCGACGGGTACAGAACGGTGTGTCAAGATTATCCCCAAGAAATCCAGTTCTTGTCACGAATTTGACATGCTCAAGGAGCTTGATCACCCCAATACACTGGCGATGTAAGTCAATGTGATGTGCATCGGACGAAAGTATCCAAGTGTCTCTGTGTGTCTCAATTTGGTTTTCATTTTTTTTATCACTGTAGGTACGATTTGTTCGTGCACGAGTCAGATCTTGGATTTGAATGGTATCTTGTGATTGATTTATGCAAAGGCGGAACTTTGTACAACTATCTCCAGAAACGGTCATCAAGACCTAGGAAAGAAGACGAGAAGGAAGCCAGCGAAAAGAAAGAGGAGGATGACATGTTCGGGCTTGGCGGTCTTGTTACAGCTATTACGGGACCCGAGGAAGAACTAAGTGACATCGAAGAAGGAGAATATTACGGAATGGATGAAACGGAGGTCAAGAAAGTCATACTGCAGGTGCTGTCGTGTGTGAATTATTTGCACAAGAACAGACTCGTGCATGCCGATCTCAAACCACACAACGTCCTCTTGTCGGAATGGAAGGACCTTTCGTCCATTAAGCTTATTGACTTTGACAATTCTGCCTTGCTGCGAAATCCGGATGACAAAATTAGTTTTAAAAAGGGAACACCGCCGTACATGGCACCAGAAGTGCACGCCGGAGAAAAGTATTCTTACAAGTGTGATGTATGGTCTTGCGGAGTTATGACATATGAACTTCTTTCCAATTCACTTCCCTTTGGCAGCGAAGATGAGTCCAAGGAGGAGGAAATAGCACAGCGAGTAAAGGAGGGAAAATTTACCATGGCAGGCCCCGCTTGGGGTCACGTTTCGGACGACGCAAAGGACTTTGTGAAGTCCCTTCTGGTGCTGCGTGAAAAGAAACGCCCAAGTGCAGAAAAGGCGATTGTCCACAAATGGTTGGGAGGAGGGAAAAGCGCCGGATCTGCTGCTGGTAATGCGGCTGACATGATCAATCTGTCCAACAATGACATGGCAAAATCAGCCATGTCGAATTTTAAGAAGTGCGTAGTGATTTTCCAATTTGAAAAGTGGCTGCCATTTGTATGCTCAATGCATTTTTTGCGTTTGTAATCGTGTGCCTGTTGCGCCTTTTCCGTCTTCCCCATCGAAAACAGTTTTAAAGCCGATAGCAAGCTAAAGAAAGCCACCTGTGCTTTTATTGCATCTCAGTTGCTCACAAAGGAAGAGAAGGATAAGATTGATGTCCTTTTCAGGACAATGGATATCACTCGTGATGGAAAGCTATCCAAAACAGAAGTCAAGGCTGGTCTTTTTAAGATTGAAGGAAAATTCCTATCTGACGAGGAAATCGATGCAATGTTTGCGCGGGTAGATTGTGATGGCACTGGGGAGATTGAATACTCCGAATTTGTCATTGCTTCCATGTCAGAGGAAGATCTGCTTAGTAAGGACAGATTGAGGAAAGCATTTCAGCTGTTTGATCAAGATAACTCCGGTACCATTACTGTTGATGAACTCCGAGAGTGCTTTGCCATGTTCCTGAAAGGATCGGATTTAGGTGATGACTACATTGACAAGATCATTGCGCAGGTGGACGAGAATGGCGATGGAAATGTCTCCTTTGAAGAGTTCTGCGTCATGATGACGGACGGAAACTTTGGGTGATTGGAAAATTCCTACTTCCCTCAAGTTGCCTCGACTTGAGGTGCCCTTAGTTAGTTAAGAAAAAGGAAGCACACTGCGCGCGACCATTAAAAATGCTTTATTTCATTTATCTATCTCCTCCCCTTTGATGGCCGACGTCCTCTGCCTTCATCACTGTTAGTGTGAACCCCTCGATTTTGTTGCAGTCGTGATCCTCCTCGCCTACTACTGTCTTTAGTGCCGCCGCTTCTTTTATTCAACCGCCCACCTGGCAGGTAGTCGGATTTGCGACTGCTCAGCCCATCCAAAGGCTCTCCCTTGACGACAGCATTTTCAATGCCTGTCGCCAACACTTTGTCGCGCTTTGCAACAAGAGCTGTCACCTTTCCTTTTCCCTTGTTTGTTTCGTCAGCGACACCGCGTGCCGTTCGGCCACTGCGGTGAAGATAATCTAGCGCATTTAGAGGAAAGTCAAACATGACGACATGATCTACCTGTGGGACATCCAATCCTCGTGCTGCCAAATCAGTGCATACGAGCACTTTTGGTTCGTCAGACGTTGGATCGCTTCCCGCCTGTCGAAATCGCCGCAAATTCTCCGCCCGTGCTACCGAATTCAATTCGCCGTGATAAGAAAGCGAATCGATCCGTGCCTCGGCAAGTGCAAATTGAGCAGCACGACACGAGGCCGCAGTATTGCAAAAGACCATGATCAAGTGATTGCCCGCTTTTTTGTCATCTCCTTTACGTCGAGCACTATCGGCACTGACAATATCTACCAGAAGCGAGATCTTGTCCACATTTCCAACGTCCACAAAAACTTGTTCTAGTCGAGGTACAGACTTGTGCAATCCTGGGGCCTTGATAATATCTACTTGCGGTAGAACCATTTTGGGAGACTTTTCTGCGCCAGGTTTGGTGTAGTGTCGTCTTGCCGAAATGGTATTGTCCTGTTGGGTTTTATCACGACCACGCGAGACAATTTTTTCAATGGATTGTGTCATGGTAGCCGATGTCAAGATGATTTTGGGTGCACCCACTCGGGATACGGGATTGGTTTCATCCAAAGGTTTTTCCCACAGCAAGGGATAAAGCAATTGTTGCAATTCCTGTTGAAATCCTTGTTCCAAGAGCGTGTCCATTTCATCCAGAACAATGTAATCGACGTCACCAAAAAAGACGTGTCCTTCTCTCCAATGCTGAAGCAATCGTCCCGGAGTCGATACGACCACGTCCACCGGTCGATTCAGGGCCTTGCGCTGTTTGCCATAATCCTCACCTCCCACCAAGGCGTGACTGGACAACTTAATGGAGTGACCCAGTGCTTTTACAACGTCTTTAATTTGGGACACCAATTCTCGCGTAGGTGCAATAATGAGAAGACGGGGCCTCTTTGGCTTGCGAGTTTCGTAAGATTCGTCACCAAAGACTTCCGAATTTTTCAATTTCTGGAGCAGAGGCAAGCAGTAGGCTCTGTTGTGATAGTCGATTTGTGTATTGTTGCAGGAATCGATACATATATTTATTTATAAATATTTTGTATGATGCAGATTGTGATGGCATTTCAAAATGGAATGAATGTCCACAAAAGAAGAAAATATGAGATCAATCTCAAAGCACAGACATACAGTTTCAGATAAACAACCATAACAGTAACGATAAAAACGTTATCGAATCAATAGAAGAAGAAGAAGAAAAAAGACGTACAATGTTTTTCCGCTACCCGTAGCAGCCAAAAATGCCGTGTTTTCCGCATCTTCCTTCAACAGGGTGGGAATAACAAGACTTTGAACCGGTGTAGGAGTTGGTAATTTTAATTCTACCTGGAGAGCTGTTATTAGTTCTGTCCACAAACCCAACGCTTGCCACGTTGACACGTCCTTCGCCGTGCCCTTGGATGCATTCGTTGGAACGGAATCATCCGGAGAATTTCGAGGCATCCGAAAGGGAGCTCGAGATCGAGAAATTGCCGAATCATCATCGATACCAGAACTTCCTGTACTCTGGTACCTCAAAAATGTCGTAGTGGAACGATAGGCGGAAGCTGAATTTGCGACTGCTGCTGCTGATGCTGCTGCTGCTGCTGATTTGGTAACCGAGGGACGTACAGCCGAGGAAGATAAGGACCATGCCATCACTGGACGGGAGACAGATAAAAGCAGGAAACGTGAGAGCATTTTGATCATTCTCTGCGTGTGTATGTGTTTGTGTTTGTCTTGACTTGGTATGCTGTTGACGTTGCTGATTTTATCTTTGGATAGGTGTAAAAATTCGATGATTGATAGTGCAATATTCTGAAGTAATACAGGCGAGGCGTACTTGGAGTAAAACTTTTGATGAATGATTCATTATTTGATCGATGCTGGCTCGTTGTTGAATTATTTTTTATTGATTGGCTCTCGTTGAGATTTTTTTTTCTAATTTCAAACCCGTAAAACAAAAATAGTATTAGAAAAACAACAACAAGAAACACCACGCCAGACCGGGTGGTTTTTGAAAAGGCATTCTTAAGCCAACGCAACGGCCAAACATTCGCTTTCAGGGTGGTGCAGGCGCTTTAATAGCCCGTGTTGTCACGACCAACAGCAACTATCGTAAATTAAATAATTGCAACATAAAGAACACTTTGCTTTTATTTTGCCTCCAAAAAGAAAACATACACCAATACTCCCATCGGACAAACGAAGGAAGTCCAGCAAGCTTGGCTCTTCGGACATACTTACCTAGTTGAACGCCAATAAGAAAACAATCGCCATTGGGATAGGTATCGTCACTCGTATTAGAACCGTCGGTGTGCACTACCACAAACATTTTTCATCTTTGCTCGTTTTTCTTCTTCGTCTTCGTCTCCCGCCAAGAGTCGCATTTCGCAAAGCAAACGTACTAGCCCCAAAAGTACAACAGCACAACAACAGTAATGTCTGTAGAGGAGAACGTTACCAATCCGACCTGGCGTCAGATTCTGGCAACTGATCCTCGTAATGATGTAACCGACAAGACGTTTGGTGCCATTGCTGAACACACGGATGCACCGGCGTCCATCAAGACTCTGGTGCAATTGGAACCTTCATTGCTCCACCAACAACAACCAGATGATACCAGCAATAATAACAATAACTTGATGATGATGGTCATGCCCGCCAAGAATGATGGCATGAATGATGATACTAATAATACCACCAAACCAAGGTTGATGTTTCTCCACCACTTATCCAAACTGCAGATCAGTACTGGTGGTGATGAAGAAGCGGACGGGACAACTACTGCTACCACCACGACCACCACCACGTCGGTCTACGTGGCATTAGAGGGACTAGAAGAACAAGCCACGCCGGTCGAAATTGCCTTGCCCGAAGCATTTGAAGACAAGGTAAAGGTATCAGCACCTGCGTGGGAAATCCTCAAGACTTTGGATTCGGTTCCCAAGGTTACCAAGAGTCTCGAAGAAACACAACAAAGGTCGGACTATTACCTTCGACCGGTTCAATTTTTACCGCCTTGTTTGTACAAGGCTATGGTATTGAACTCAACCGCAGAAGGTTCTCCCGCCATACTACTGGTAGAGGCACTTCAAGCGGTTCAAGAACATATCAAGACTCATCCTGTCAGTCAAGGATACGACGATGCAACTGTTTTTGCTCGTCCCTTGGTAGCCTACCTTTGGAATGCAGCCCTAGATAGCAAATCCAATGCCGTGTCTTTGCCCGTCAAAATAACAATGACGGTAACACTCCCAGAAGTGCAAGATTGGAGCCAACAACTTCATGAATCCATGACGAAGAAACCAAGTGTCAATAATGTCAAGATAGAAGAAATGCCCGCCCTGGGAATGGCAACAACAGTTGACTCCAAATCATCATTGGCTTCCAACCTGCCGGTGATTACTGCTGATACTGCTGGTGGAGTCAATGGCAAGGTGAAACCACCCAAAAAGACGCGAACGTGGCAAGAAAATTTTGCTCGTTTGGTCGCCTACAAGGAAGGACACGGTGACTGCAACGTCCCTCGTGAATATTCCAAGGACAAGGCCTTGGGAGAATGGGTCAAGAACCAGCGATCCGTCAGTAAAACTCTTCCCGCAGAACGGCGAGCTCAATTGGAAGAAATTGGATTTACCTTTAGTAGTACCCAAGTGGATCGGAGCCGCAAGATTTGGGAAGGCAACTATCAAAAGCTTGTTGCCGCCACGGAAAGAAATGGAGGGAATTTTAACGTGACCCTCAAGGAAGATCGATCGTTGCAGCATTGGGTAACCATCCAGCGACAAGCCCACCGCCGGGGAAACATGGACGAAGAACGCAAAAAGAAATTGGACGACATTGGGTTTGTTTGGAAGATCAAGAACGATTATACTCCTCGCAAAAAGAATGACTTGCAGTGGCAGAAAGGATTCGCCAAATTGCAAGAATTTCACGAGGAACACGGACACTGCAATGTACCCAAGCGTGGTACCGATAGCCGGCCCCTTTGGGAATGGTTGTACTCGCAGCGCAAGGCATACAACGAGAACCGACTTCCTGCCGATCGTGTCCATCTCATGGAAGGTCTTGGGATGAAATGGGAAGTGGACAACGGTCAAGTCATTCGTGACCAGCAATGGGATTCCAAGTTTGAAGAGGCCAAGGCTTTCTTTGACAAGCACCATCATTTAGAAGTTCCTCGCAGCGGTAAATTTGGGAATACAAACCTCTTGAAGTGGCTCTTGCGGCAGCGGGAGCAGTTCAAGAACGACAAGCTCAGCGACGTTCGCAAGAAGAAGCTCGAGGCACTCAACTTTGACTTTGTCGGCGAGTCGGAACGTCGTGACAAGCTCTTGGAAGAGTTGAACTGGAAGGATCGTTTCCACGAGTTGGAACAATTCGAGAAGGAGACGGGAATTATTCCCGATGGCGGATCCACCGCCAAAGAAAAGAGTTTATCCAAGTGGGTTGCCAAACAGCAGGTTGCATACCAGTTTCACGACCTGGTATCGGCAAGAAAAGAGATGTTGGACAAGCTCGGTGTCGTCTTTCCGGCACAAATGCCCGAACCTCCCATGAAGAAGCGCCAGGCTCCACCGTCTCCTCGCGGTGCCACCACCACCAAAACGGAACTCACGGTGGGGGACAATGAAATGGATGGAGCCAGGACGGATGACTTGGGCAAGCGAAAGGCTGTTGATGAAGCGTCCCTGGATAACGTTAAGAAAGCAAAAGTCGAAACCAACGCAGAGGGAGGAACAGATAGGGCTACGGTGATTTGATGATTCGATATATACTGTATACATTTTTAGTAGTGCAAATTTGGTTCACATTTTTACTACAGTAATGCACATGTAGCTACAGCAAAAGAAACATCCCGGTTCCTTTATGCAGCGGCCACCTAGCTATTGCAAAGTGATGGATTGTTCGAGAGCATGAAATATAGGCAATCGACGGCATATTCATCCAGTGTACGCTCTTCACTGCCATCACCAGTCTGCCAATTCTTAGAGGAGGATGGTAGCGACGTCTGCTGCTGCTTTTGAAACGTTTGCTGTTCTGCCAGCTTTTGCAAAAACTCAGCCCTCGACATATTGATGTCGACCATTGCATTTCGAATTCCACGTTGATTCAGTGTAAGGTACCAGTGCAATTCGCTGAGGGCTGGCCGTGGCTTTATCATGGATGTATCCCGCCTTCTTGTCTGAATGAGCGTGCACGTCCTAGGTTTGAATCGCCGAGGAAAGACCTCTGTTCGCTTAAATTCTGCTTGTTTCCAAGATAGTTGACGCAGCGTATTGTTGTGATGCTTGAAAATATCCACAAGAGTGGCAAAAACGGTCTCCTCCATACTATCAGGGTCCGAACCAAGGCAAAAGGGATTTATCGTCACATCACTGTCAGTCATGTCGTGACTCTGGAAATCGATATTGTGTAGTACTAGCTGCTCTAGAGTTGAATTCTTGGACAACAAGCATACCAAATCACCCAATTGCAGAGGCAAACTCCGGAGCCGAACAGATCGAATCAAGCTATTACAAGCTAGAACACCACACAGATCAGTGGTGTGCCTGGATTGCGATAGAATACCATCGAAACTGACTTGCTCAAGCGATTTGGGGCAGATGTCCGATTGAAGAAAGTGTTGAAGGGCGACTCTCGTGGATTCTCTTATTGCTGGTTTTGAGGGGTCATCTCGCAAACGCAACGTGTGCAGTGACTTTCCATGTTTTGCCAGGACTTCAAAATGTTCGGATGCCAGAGGCACGTATTCTAATGTTAAGCGGCTCAAATGCTTTTGCGTGGCCTGTAGCATTCGGGAAAAGGATGGTGTAGACAAGAGCTGCCGAGTAGGATGTTGTTGTTGATCTGCATTAGGATATCCATGCACAAAGGCCTGATTGTGATCGAGCACTAATTCGAATTGTTTCAAGTGTGCTGCCCCCTGCAGAGTCTGCAATAGGAGATCCAGCGACACTCGACTGCTCTGAAGTCTCAAAAAGACAGCTGAAAATTCTTCAAGGGCCAGGGCAGCAATGTTACCAAATATATCTTCCAGTTCCTCTGAATCAAGACTGCTCGGGTTAGCAAACTCCAAATCGTACAGCGCCAGATGCGTCAAGTTATCGGCCAAAATCGGTTGTTGCAAGAGTCGACACAATTCTCGGACCGATAAGCTCAGTCCTCCCAACTGCAGTTGTTGTAGTGGAGGCACGATCTCCAGAATGGACCCGATCATTTTAGCTGTGAGATTCGCACGGAAATGTGAAGCAAACAGATCTAATTTGATAATGGTTGTTTTATTGCGGGATAGAGTTTCTTTCAGGGCCTGTTGCAAGTTGAATCGATCGATTTGAACATCCTCTATCGGACTGTCGTCATCGTCGCTCAGTTCCAAACATATCCCACCATCCAAAATCTCCACAGTTAAGGTATTTCCATTGACAATTTCCAGATGAAAGTTTTGCTGCTCTCTTGCCACTCGATTCTGAAAGTGTCGTCTAGTTTCTGGGTTTATTCTGCCATTGTCACTCGCTGCACGTGGGCTCACAGTCATATCGGACGAAAAATACCCCTCCTGGCAGTACACATACCAGCAAGGGACAATCCGCCCCAAAGGCAATTGCAACCACCGTTTCACTTGTAAACTCACATAAGCAACGGTCCGAGAAATGTGGTTCCAAAAAATCGTGTAGCCGATCAAACACTTGAACATTAGTTCATCGCGACGATCAATTCGATGTAGCGCCGACATGGTACGGGGTAGGGGATTCCTGCTTCTTTCTTCTTTCCTTGGTATCGATGTATCGATAAAACTATGAGCCAATAAATGCTGTCAACTACTAGTATCAGTTATAGGAAACAGAAAGATATCAATCACCTACTTGACATTTCCATGTCTTCAGTCATTAGATTAATTATGATTTGGCATGTAGCTCACAAGACTTTCGTAATTTTATATCGCGGCGCGAAAGATTTTTATATAAGTTTTCCTTGATCGAAATTTTCAGAGTCCTTCGCGCCTGCCATGTCTCATGAAATTTCTGAAAATCATTAAGGCTAGTGTTCTCCCAACATAACTGCAGAAAAATAGGCGGTGAAGCATTGCATGCTACAACCTCAACCAGCGTACATATTATTAATTATACACACTGAACCTCATCTTCTTTTTTAATAGATTCTGATTGATACTGGTAGTTGATACGCTATTTTATTCCAGATTTGCAAATGAGGATAAACACAGGATGGGAACGGTGGCTGCACTTACTAATATTATGCATCGGAACATATCTGGGCTACAACTTGCTGTTGTATTTTTTCGATGATTGGAACAAACTTAGTGCCCTCAGTTTATCCTGCCTTGTGACGGTCCAGGTCAATAACGTATTTCTAAAGTTCTATGCCGATCATATTCCACTAGCAACGATCGATCATAGCAGCGTGATGGTCAAAGATGGTAGTCATGGCGATGGGAAAGGATTGCACGAGATAACCAACAAAAAGAAACAAAAGCTCATGGGAAAACGACATTAATTGTGTGTGTGTGTGTTTTCTGCGATCTTTTCTGGGTTCAGCTCAACTAGCATGTTCGAACAAATGCGGCTATACTTGATTTTAAGCTAGACCAACGTGAAATTATCTTTGCGAAAGTAATTCCCATTCGCAAAACGCAACTTTACCTGTAAATGCTATTGTTTTCTAGGCAAAGAAACAAAGAAATCCACATTGGCAGGCAACTTTTGTGAAGACATATGTCTAGTGAATCCCTAGCTAGGTAATTGACCAGAGTCGATGCTAGTTTTGCATTTGGCCCCGCCAAGTTATCCTGTTCTAAAACAAGACACCGGATTTTGGAGCCAGAAGGAAAGCGACAAAAAACCTACCATGATCTCGGTAGAAGGGTGCAAGTGTTGTCCTGTCATATAGATCAAATATGATACCAGTGACTAAGGATATTGGTACGTTCACGAACAGGATACCAGAGGTGCATTCGTTCCAAGGAATTCATGTATCCATATCCATAATAGCTTGCATTTCCCAAAACACTGCTAGATTCTAGAGGCGCCCTAAAATCCCGCTCTATTTCTGTTTGGTATCACCATTTTGTTGCCGTTGAATGGCTGTGGCGCTATATTTGATACCAACAAGATTCCTGTTACTGATTTGAACAGTTCACCACTTGTCACTGCTGCTGCTGCCGCCGCCTCCGCCTACTAGTAGAGTTTGGAGTATCTCACGCCGCATATACACGCATTCCTGGTAGGTCATTTCAGTATTGGGAAAGACTGGAATCAACTTTGTGGGTAATGAATCTGGCAAACAAGGCGAGCCGACATTGGGATCCTGCACAGAAAAAGCCACAACCGTGACAACCTTGTACGATAAGATCACTTCATAGACAAGGCAATCTACAATTTGATCTCGTGGCAAAAATGTGGGATTGCCTAGCTGCTTATTGCTGCTGCTGCTGCTGCTGCTGCTGTTGATGGTGTTACCTTCTTCCTCGATGGATATTTGAACGCCTAGGGCTGGAAAAATCGTCAGGACTGACAGCTGAGTGGATGTGCTGTCTTGCGTCCAAGAGGAGAAGAGATTTTTCCACAGGGCGAGTCCAAAGATTGCAGTCGCGAAGACCATTGAAATGTATTTTGTCTCATCCGAGAAATCATTATATAACGATGTCGAATATCGATGAATGATGATCATCACGATGAACGCCAATAGTAAAACGATAACGGCACTACCTCTATGGTTGCCCGAGGATGTCCGTACCGCCAAACGGCGACATAACACCATTATTTTGCAATCGATACTTTACTGAGTTTTGATAAAACTTTTACGCATTATCGTCAATGCTATTGGCCGCCATCAAGTAGATGCCAACTTTGTTCTTCAGCAAGTTGAGCGAGGAGGAACAAGTTATTGTTGCTCTGGCTGTCAACAGTACCAGGTAAAAGTAGTATTGCTTGTAGCTGTCGTGCTGGCAACTGTGGCACCATAATCCACAGACCCAACGGAAGGAACTATGTGCGTTCAAACATTTACACTTCAAAAGATAATAAGACGTGTTAACTTTGGTCAAATTTTGTCTGCTCGTCAAAATCTTCGAGAATTTTTTTGACTAACTACAGAATAATATTATTGAATAGTAGACTAGAGAGAAATAACCGGAAACGGTAGTACTTGGCACAGAGGAGCCACTCGAGTACGAATACAACAACAACAGCACAGTATCACCTGGAAAGATGTAAGCAGCACGTAATGAAGACTATCACTAATGAACAACGTTTTACCGACGATGCCTTTTTCTGGTTATGGTGTCGCCATGACTTTTTGCGTTAGCTTAATTTATTTTTTACACCGACGTGCTTTTCAATGGACTCCAGTTTCTCTCCGTTTACAGAAGACTTCACAATCTCTGCATTGTTCTTCAATTGTTAGTCCTCTGTCACTACAGTTATCTTCACAGTTGCCTTGACATCTTTGGAAAGCGAAATTTGGGCACTAAAATCACCTGTATGTTTGATATCCCCACGCATCTTCTTGTCGTTTTCGTCAGTCAATGCCAAAACTTTAACATTTTTTCGTTCCAAAAATTCCTTGTGTGCCGAAAAGTGCGACTGTATTTCTTCCATGATGGCTTTGGCACCAATTCCTCCAAATAGCTGTCCGTCAGGACCAGCTTTCCGATGCATTGTCAACGTTTCAGCCTGCAGCTCTTCTTGCAACGCTGTTGCTTCCGCTCGGATCTCAGCCTCTTGAGCTGCCTGTCGGGCCCGCTCTTCTTCGACTTCATCGTCCGAGATAACTTCAGCCGATTGCGTTGGTCTTAGCTTGTTGTTGAAAAAGGCAGGTGTTACATTTACAATTTCTCCCTTTTGACCAGTTCCTGGAACAGATTTCAACATTTTCACCTGAAATTTTTTGGACGCAACCGCTGCTTTCTTCGCTTTCGCCATGAACAAGGTTGTGCCGGTCCCGGCGCTGGTTCTGGTGTTGGCGGAGTTAGTAGTAACCGAAACGGGATGATGTTGTGGCATCTGAAAAGCCGATGCCAGTCCAAACAGTGAAATACAAAGGACAAAGATTTGCCATCTTGTGTAGTACTGCATTGTAGCGAGGGGCATTCTGGATTCGGTCGAATGGACGAATAATTAAAAAAAGATTAAAGAGCTGAGTAGACTTGTAGTAGTGTCGAGTTTTGGCTTGTGGAATTTGTGGCTGTCACGTTTCCATGATGAACGAACATCAAACCAAAATAAGATCCAATTTCAAATTGGAGTCCCATTTTCTCGTGATTCACGAGTCTTGTAGATTAGCTCGTGCCCAATACCGCTGAAAAATTTGGTTCTGTCCGACGGTTTTAGCGCAGGCCTCCCGGAACACGCGGATTTGCTGCATAATAACACGGGGGCTTCATAAGACGCGAGGCAGTGCTTCTCCCATAACGCCTCTGTCGACAAATTCAATTGCATTTCTACTATCTTGGTTGACTGTCGATACCGGGAATGTCCAAATTTGATGAGACCACTCGTGATGTTTGTATAGCACCACCTGCCGATGATCGAACCGTTTGGAAAGATGGGAAACCAATGTAGCTCACAATTTAAGGAGAATACTTCTTTGTATTTCTCTAATTTCTACAAAAATTGGCAATCTCTGATCACCAGGAGCAATCGTATTTTTGCATTAGCTTTTCGTCGTCTAACAATCATAATCTTGGTACCTAGTGTGAAAGCAATTGTCCGCTCTCAAAACAAGTAACGACAACAGCAATTATAGAATACAACATAGCTTTGCGGAAGAAGCAGATGAGACTGTTATTTGATTCTCCGATGGAAAAACTAGCAGATGATTTTGTCCCCGGCGCATTCGATGGTACGTATGAACACGACGCCGGAGAATATCTTGTTCTTGCAATCCCATGTTTCTCCAGTCCAACATTCTCACTCAAGTCAACTTCCTAAAACCTCACTGGTGATTAGTGATTTGTGCTCGGGGAAAAGAGGCATATCGCCATCGAGGAAATCGAAGCTTTCGCGCTACACTCGAACACCATCTCCCAACCTATGCTGCAGCCAACAGCAAACAAAAGAAGAGTGCCATCGTGTCGTCAATTCTCAGTAGCATCCAAGCAGAAACTCCTGATGGAGGTTTCATTCGGAGAAATGATAAGGGGCAGTGGTGCCGAGTAAGCGTCGGTATTGCTAGAGAGAAGATTGGGCAAGGGTATGTTGCTTTCCATCACCAGCTAACTTGGAAAAATCTAACTTTGGTCATGCTTCATACATGCATCTTACAAATATTTCCTGTGATATTTCTGTTTTGTGTATTCACAGATTTCGTGACTTACTTTTTACTCGGTATAAATCGTCGACAAAGGCGAAAATCCGGAGGCGGAGAGAACGATTGTATTCATCTACCACGCCAGAGGACATCTCTCCTGTACCGGCACCCTCGGTAGCTGCAGAAACCAGCGAAGGATATCACAACAATCAGCAAAGCCACCCTCTTGCAGCTCTCTCTTTTGATACGAGTCCTCTACCGTTGGCTGATTCTACTACTAGCGAGATGACTCTTCTCCATCAGTATTCTTTCTCTTTTGGGGGAAAGGCTGGGACAGAGGAATTCAAGAGGAAACCGCCGCATATCTCTCCTAGTTCACCGCCCAGTCTTCACGGCGAAAACCCTCCACTACATGATTCCCTCAACGTAGCTACCAGTAGTGTAGCGATAGAAATGCCTACTTTTGCGCAATATCCCTACCAAGGCTACACCTCAGAGGGCTACTACGGGTACGGGTATTTTCCACCGCCGCAAGCCCACTGCTACCCGCCAAAAGAAAGTTTAGGAGGATGCCCTTACGATTATTCGCGAGCCTCATCATGGTCTGGCGACAACACACTACACGGGGAACACATTCTAAGACACAATCCCGATTGTCATCCGCCGGATGCTCGCTCCTGGGGAGACTGAGTACGTGGTGGATCGACAAATTCAAAATGGAGTACAAGCATAACTTTCCCGTTCATAATTTATAAGTTACTTATTGTCAAAGACTCTGCTAAAAAATATTGTTAACGTCATGGCTGAGCAAGCTTACGCTCTTCTTCCGTCCTTGCCCGGGACTTGCTGTCGAACAAGGGAAACCAGGATGGGATAATGCTGCGGATGGTTCCTGGATAGCAGATCCTATATAAAAGCCTTTTATCTTTGAATGTGTGAGTCCCCATCACATGACGAAAGAGCGATAGTTTGTCCACAAAATCGCGCCCCAAGTCAACAGCTTCTTTGCGTGTCGTGGCCAGCCCTGCGCTCAGCATGCGATCGACAGCTTCCGATCCCACAAAACATTTTTTGAGTTTCAAAAGACCATGATTCCGGTTCTTGACATCAACAACAGACAGAAAAATGGCGGCTTTGCGAGAGAGAATATCCATTTCATCGTTCTGTCCTTCTTTATTAATTGTGAACTTAGAAAGAGGCCGCAGTTCCTCCGACTTGTTGACAAATAAATCATTTCTTTTAGAGGCGGCGACAGTCTTTTTTTCGTCCGAGGTGATGCTACCAAAACTACAACTTCGCCTTGGCTTGGTAGGAGGGCTATCGAGTGAGTTTTTCCTCATTTGTTTCCTTTCGACACAGTTCTCGCAGGAACCATTTTCCATACTCGCTTTTGGAATAGGAGGATAGGGCTGACAAACAAGGTGCTGTTGGTGCTGCAGCTCGACCGCGTGCGGTTGCTCAGAGAAATAAAGAGTTGCCATCAAAGCATCGACGTCTTCTTCGTCTACATCTCGTTCAGTAAAGGTTATGCTAGAAACAACGCTTTGTCCACTGGAGTCTGTATTTCCATTTGAAAAACTGCGGCATGGCCTGCCGTTGTGAGCTGGTCTGTCGTTTTTCTTTATACAATCCTTCATGGCAACTTCAGTGTGTGACGGTGATTTCTTCGTCTTGGATTTGCCTACAACCTCTCCATCACTGTGGGCAAGAGCCACTGGACAATGAGGTAACACGCCGTACTCGTTCATACTATGCAAGATGCAAGGGGCTTCCTGATCCCTTGTTCTAGCCTTTGCAAGTCTATAAACTGTAAACAGGTGGAGAGGAAAGAGGAAAATGATGGTATGTAGTATGTAGAACTAATATGTTTCTAAAAGTTCTTTAAAACTGGTATTTGACATGGAAGAGGGAATATTAGGATAAGTTTTGTTGACTGCAATAATATATATGTTCGACGTTCGAAGCAATGGCACCGTAAGTTGGGGCGGAAAAAAAGGAACCATGAGAAAAATGAACCATGGTACCTGGTAGTAGAGGGGTGTGGTGGTGGTCTACCAGTAGACTACCAGTACCAGGTACTAGCTAGTAGTACTGGAAGATCAAACCATTATTAAAATGGAAAAGACTCTTAAGATAGTCATTTACAAATTATATATGCCCATATCGGACCATTATCTATCTACCTGGTACCAGGTACTGTACCTGCTTTAGACTACTACTAGTAGTAGTACTGATGTACCGTAGTACCTGGTACTGATAGTTTGGTGGTACCAGATCCAGCGGTACTGGTACTGGTACTGGTACGTCGCTAGTACAGTAGACTGGAGTTGCTTATTTCCTCGGTTAACTCTTCTTGTTTCAGTACAAGGTACCGTACGTGGTTTTACCAGCTACCTGGTAAAAAGGAGAAAAAACCATATTTCTTGTCTTGGTAGTTCTAGTACCACTCGTAGCAGTGATGGTACCATAGTACGGTAGTACGGTACTACTACCTCGGAGGTAGTAACTGGTACCAGGGTACTATGGTACCTGGTACCTACTGTACCTGGTATTAATAAATTAAAGGAGAAGTAAACATAATTCTTTGTCCTGGTAAATACCAGTACTGGTACCAGGTACTGTACAACTAAAAGTTACCACGGCAGGGTAGTACCTGGTACCGGTACCTGGTACGTACCAGGTAGGCCTTTCTCATTTTGGTCACTTGTTCTTTGAGTACATGTGATGAATCTTCAACTGCAGATACTACTGGTAGTACGAGTACCATACCAGTACTGTTTCTACGTACGATTACTGCTGCGAGTACCTGGTTCTCTACACTACTACTAGTACCAGCTACAGTAGTAGTAGAAAACATTCCAATGAGATTTTTAGTAAACTCGTAGTAATCCACCCGAGCTTTATATTTTGTCATTGTTTTGTACAGTACGCGCTCTACTGGCTGGTAGTACCGTTGATAGACATCATGTCATCCTTTGTTGTATGGTAACATACAGTCGACTTAGAGGGCGCAAGAACTAGAGTACCAGGGTAGACTCTAACTCAACAACAAAGAAGCTGTCCGTGGCATCATGACAAGGCTCCAATTAACATTTGTTCTGATAAGCACCCTGACTACGAGCAGTACTGCGTTGATTGAGAATTCCGACCACCAAATCACGCGTAGAAATGCTTTGGCATCGTCGGCAGCAGTTGCTGCTTCGTGGGTATCGCTTTCTCAGCCAAAAACAGCTGCTGCCGATGACACGTTTATTGATATGAATGCAATCAATGCCGTTCGAAGTCGCGGATCTTCTTCAATAGCTGGGGTGGTAAGTGGATCATCAAAAAGTCGTACAGGTATCGATAGAAATTCTATCATTCCAATCGCGGATCCACCACCTCTACTTTCCATTCGGGGAGGAATTGACGGTAAATCCACCATTAAAATTCCCCGCGTGGGTTATTCGTTCTATAAGACTCCGCCCGAACAAGCACGGAGATGTGCGGCGTTGGCGCTCAGATCAGGACTGAGACATTTGGACGTTGCCACAGACTATGGGTCCAATGAGGAGATTGCCAAAACCCTAAAGGATTACTTAAATGTTGGTATCACTGGTCTTGACTTCAGCGAGGAAAAGCCAGAGTTATTGGAGCTGCTGGATGCCACATTCAAGAATGGAGAAGTGCACGCAAAATCGAGTACCACAAGTGGCGGTGCATTTCGGCTTGGTAATCTTCTACCAGCTCCTGAAGGTTCTTCGGGACGTAGGGGAAGACGCGACGCCCTGTTTATTAGTCATAAGCTTTCCAATATGGAACAATCCACCGATCCCGTTGCCGTCAAACGAACAGTGAAGGCCACAATTTCCACACTTAGGTGTTCCTATTTGGACATGGTAACAATCCATTCACCTCTAACATCTAAAGCAAGTCGGTTGGAATCCTACAAGGCTTTGCTCGATCTACGCGACTTTGGGTTTATCAAGTCTGTAGGAGTTTGTAATTACGGAGTGGGTCCCCTACAAGAAATTCTTGATGCTAACTTGGATATCCCTTCCGTGAACCAAATCGAGCTAAGTCCCTTCAATCAACACAAGGATGTCGTAGAGTGGTGCAACACGTATGGTGTGGCCGTTTCTTGCAGCGCCTGGTCTAAACTATCCAGTGCCGATGGACCGACGGAAGGATGGGATATTCTCGGCAAGTTAGCTCAACAAAAAGGCATGACCAAGGCTCAAGTATTGGTTCGCTGGGCCTGTCAGAAAGGTTATGTCTGTGTGCCGCGTTCCGCTTCTACATCTAAAGTGGAACGCATTGCTATCGCACAGAATAGCTATGGTGGTGTCAACGCAAAACCAGAGTTTCTTTTTACTCCAGAGGAAATGAGGATACTGGATACGTTGGATGTAGCTTATCCTGCTGGAAGACTTGGCCGCAGAGATGGATGGAAGGACTCCGATGTCACTGGTCCAGATTGGGACCCCACAAATTTTATCTAGTTTTGAACCTGTTTGGATACTGCTACTAATTACTAATGAAAGTATTAAATGCGCCATGATTTCCAACCGGCGCACCATCTAGTATGGTGCCAACGTGAACGCGCTATGGCGGTCTAAACTCCAACTATCGTGAAACATGCATGTTTTTCCGTGACAGCCAGTCGTTCATGGAAATGCTCCGGTTTTGCTCAACGACTTGTGCTCCACTTGTGCCTCCTTTGGTTGCCGTTTTCATGGTGGTATGAGTGTTCGTTATAACGACAATTTGTTAACTACGTAGCTAGCTACTTTCTAGTCTTTCTCCGTCACTTCATCAGAATCTGTTTTGCAGGGATAATTTAGCTCGGTACAGCATGCTTGACTAACCAATCCATTGTCCGATCCCGGTAAATCGACACACCGCAATAGCTCCACTTCGTACCGTAGCATTTCGTCTCGTGGGATAGGTTTCAACAGTCCCATTTTCATGGCATCGTAGCGAGACACGCCAGCATGGCCATACGCAAGGGGAGAGGGAACAACTAAACGCCGCACTCCTCCCAATCTCATACCCCGTAAACCGTCTTCTACTCCCATTGTGATAGCTGGGCGCTCGCCTGTCTTGCCACCAAAGAATTCAAAGTCTGGTACGCTGCCCAGCTTGTGCAAAAGCGGCTTGCCCTGCCCCCTGGTATCCAAAAATACGGATCCATCTCTTGTAAGACCCTGAATGTGCAGTACCAAAACATCATCTTTGGACACAACTGGACCATTTCCAATCCGATCATCACGGTATTGAACGCCTGTTAGAGTTTTTGTAATCTCATTATCTGTTGGCAATTGAACCGCTCGAGCGGGTGATGGTGGCAAGAAAGAAAGGAATGCTGCGACAGTGCCATGCCGCAAAATCGAACGACGGTGCTTAGGGAACGACAGGGCACTTGTTGTCTGAAGAAGAGGCGAGGTTGCGAGAAAGAGAATGGCAAGATTTCTCATCGTTTGTATTGGCGCCTAAATTATATCAGCAACGACGAAAAGAACAGACTACGAGAGTAGCTATTGTTGTGGTAGAAGGTAGAAGTAGCAACTGAAGCGTGAAGCTGTGGAAAGTGGAGGGAGAGCGAGATGAAGCAAGATCTATGTTCCCTATTTAAGGTTGGGACTATAAGAGGGAACTGTTTTCTGGCGCAGTTTGGTGGTCAAATTCAATACTACCAGAACTATTAGTACTAGTAGTAGTAGTAGTAGTAGTGCTGAGCTACTACTGCCTACCAGGTACTGTACCAGGTACTGATATAAACAAAGAGGAGCGAGTACTGGCTTTAGTACTACTAGTACTTACCTAGTAGGTACTAGCAGTAGTACTAGTCTAGTACTACTAGTAGTAGTAGTATGAAAATAAAACATTCATGGTAGGATACTTGTTTTCGGGTTTTGAAGGAGTCTGATTGGTGCAGGAAGAAATCCAGTGATTTGAATATTTACGATACCACCGGGTACTAGGTAGTAGTACCTGGTACGGTACTCCACTACTACTAGTACCAGGTAGTACTTTGGAATTGGATTAAATTATTGCAAAATGATTTATGAAGTGAAAACAGGCTTTGAAAATATTACTTAACAAAGGGAGAAAGAAGCTATCCTAACACTGGTTTTCCGGAAATGTTTCACTGCGGAGGTTCGGGTAATAGATCCCTGAAAGACGCTCAACAAAATTGTTAAAAATTCTCAAGAACGCTCTCAAGACGGACGGAATATTCCGCATACTCCTTTTTATCATCTGGCAAAGCTTTTCAGCAAAAGTTGTTCGATGTTTTTAATTGATATTCCTTTCAATATAACCACCAGATATTAGTATCGAGCAATTTTAGTAGTACACACAATAGTTTATGACTGCTTACTGCCACACAACAAGTAGTGCAATCTACAGTGAAGTTCCTTCCGCCGTTAGCTCGCGAAAATCCTTTAACATTCATAGCAGTCCAAGCACAAATATCAATATCAGCAACAGTATTACTGTCTGGACTACCACTGCCTTACTTTTGTATTCAGCGTACCGGACCTGATATTATCACACCACACAATACCCAACGTATAACCCGAAATGGACGACCATGCTGCAGATGCATTCTTCCCAGCGGACAGTGCTCCGACGTTGGCACCATGCGTTTATGTGAATGTCACCAATCCAAATCCCTTGCCTAGTGATTCTTGGGATGAGGAGAGCGTTTCTACTTATGATTATTTCGAATGGTTAGAAGTAGACAGTGCTGTTTCAGAACTCACCGAGATAATCAAGCCCAACCAAGTAGTTCTTGAAAACGAAGAAGAGGACGAAACTGAGCATACCGTGGATACTGACGACGACGACGATCAATCCAAGAGGACCGAGCCTTTGACCGAGCTGATAATTTATCGATGTCGCTCCACCAACCAGCTAAGTGTCAGCCCACACCGAGATCTAGTTCGTAGTAGTAGCATGACCGAGTTGCATCGAACAGTGGTCAGTTCTGCCTTTTCAAGTTTCCTTCAAGACCGCCTGTACACCTTGTCCTCGAATATTGAGTTTCTGACCAAATTCAAGAATTTTGCCGAGAAAATGGCAGTTGCAAATCATGCTACGGTTCTCGAAGAAAAGGAGGAGGCGGTTGACGAAGAAGGCGAAGCTCACAACAAGACCAGAGTGGCTCGCGTCAACCCCTTGGCGCAATTCCTTCAAGCCCGTATCAATACGTTCCAAGCAAATATAGAGATTTTGCCGCTGCTGCTAGCGGAGCAAGTTGAAGCCTGTCTGCATCTGGGTCCGTCCACCCAGTAATAATAATGAAGCTACCGGAAGCGATCAGCTTTATCAAACGCACGACGAAAAGAAGACTACTTCTTCGTGTTGCGTCTCTCTTGCCGTTCAAATGTTGCATTCTTCAATGATAACATCGAGTGACGCAGACTGCTACGACTGAACTGCGCAGGAGACACTGACGGGGCGACCGAATCCGTGTATGGGTCCACTGACGCTTTTTTAGGCCACTTCTGGGGAGGCGCAGAAACTTCTGTTACAGTTCGTTTACAATATTTACACTTTCATCTTTAAATTTAACAGGTTATGCATTTTTATGATTAAAAACAAGACGAGGTGTTAGCAGTGCTAGCACGAATAATTCTCTCTTCGTGTTATTTACCATCTAGACACAACTATTCCCTTCTTTAAACAATATATTTCTGCATTTTCGCAAGATCTAGAAGGCACGACCATCCACACTCTTTTTCCATAATCTTTTATTTTCATGAGCTGATTGGAGCGTGCAAAATTCAATGCATGTACCAGTAGTTGCACGCGATAGCATCGACTTGGCCTGTTGGATTTTTGAATGACATCAATAACTCTGCCCTCTGCCCACTTTTCAAGTTTCCAGCGCGTACACCTCGTAATCCTTTGACAGTACTGGATTGGATCATCTGTCTCAACTAATACTCGCATTTCTCGCAACAGGAAGTTGCTGGTATCGTTATCGAAACCATTCTAGGCCGATCATGGTGCGTCGCCAGTCATCAACAAGAACATCATTGCGAAACGTAACGCGCAAATTTTTTTGTTATTGTTTTTTGTTTTTCCTGCAGCATTCATTTGGATGCCCGGGTAGTTTATAGTCTTTAAATAATATAGCCGGTAGGATATTTGGGAAAACAAACAAATCAACGACATCGTTCTGCAACAATCAGCAAACATCAGCAAATCAGCACGAACAACAAGAATCGAAATCGTCAACAACGCACAAGCAGACGAACAAATACTAATAAAATATCTACAGAGAGCAGAAAGCATGCAGTGCCATACTACCACGAGACGAGCACTATCAATAAATACCATTATTGCCGTGGGCTTGCTCTCGCTCTTTCAAAACTCTTCAGCTCAGAGCGACGTTGACTTTGTTGCGACAGATTATCCCACAGAATTTTCAACGGACGATCCTTATGTATTTGTGTCTGAGACAGTTTTCCTCTCGCCGTTAACGACTAGTCCTTCGGATGCTGCTGATCCAACAGTTAATGATGATCCCATCGTCGACGATACGAACGATACTAGCGAGGAGCTTCTTGAATGCAATGAAATGGAAAAGAAGGTGTATGCTTCTGTTTGCTGTCCTATGGTTGATTCCAAATTTCAGTCGTTCTGCAAATCTGTACTAGGGCGGCCTCTTAAAGTAAGCACAGGAGCGATTGTGACCCATAAACCTGGGACTGGGGGAGTTGAGGATTCTGGCAACAATGACGAAAAACAAAAGGATGATGAGGATACCAAGAGCGATAGTGATAACCAAAAAGATGAGGATCCCAATGAAAGTGAAGAGCAGAAATGTGATGAAATGGAAAAGGCATTTGCCCCTGATTGTTGCCCCATGGTTGATCCTACATTTCAAACATTCTGTGAATCTCTATTAAACAGACCTCACAAAGTGAGCTCAGGAATGATTGAGGCCCATGTGCCTTGGATCGGGAACTTCTTTGCGGACAACGATCCTAACTAATTTGACAGTATCAATCTCTCAAAGCTCGAACCAACTCAGTCCGAATCGACTGCAGACGAAGGCACATTGTTCGACAATAATAAGGGCCGCCCAGAATTTCCTTATTTACAGTACAAATTTACTAATGTGAAATTGAGCATTTCGTTGAAATTCCCGTCGTCTCTTGTACCTACATACTATATTCGTTAGTTACACGGCACTGCTTATCTGCATGGTGAACTCCGAGATAAGCTTTGCAGTATCTTACAGCCAACTTGTTAGTTCGTCCCGTTATCACAATTTAGTTGTCCAGATAGTTGGGTTAAGTGGACCAAAATGAATGGTTTATTAAAATGTAGCAAAAGGATACATTCCCTAATTCTACATATTCTTTCATTAGTGTACACTCTGTCTCCTGTGAAAAAGACGTTTTAATCTTGCCCCTGAGTTTCAGCAGGGCGCAACGAATAAAAAAAACCCAAAGGTGCATATTCCATAACTTCATCTTCTAGAATGGTCGTTCGTTGCCGCAGTGCATAGCAAGGAGCACTGTGTCGTTTCTGCCGCGCCAAAGTGCTGCGAACCAAACAACTTCTGTTAATTGTGTTGGTATCGTTGCTGTCATTGCCATCGCAACTACTGCTGTCATCAGATACCGCCGGGTTTTTGTCGCATTTGTTCTCGAATCGATAAAACAAATACTTGTCCTTGAACATGTGCGCGTGGCGAACATGCGAAAACAATCCCAAATGGGTCATCCAAGCTCGTCCCAAATTCACTGCTTCTTTTCGAGTGGATGCCAGACCAGACTCTAGCATCTTATCGACAGCCTCGCTTCCCACAAAGCAACCTTTGTACGTTCGCAGATTGTACTTTCGATCAGCAAGAACAACAATGCTCCGAAAAATAGACGCAGACCTGACGAGTTCCCCTCGTTGTGCGTTCAGTTCCGCAGTAAAATCTCGTTGCAAATAGTCGGGCATCGGTTCCATTGTGGACATCGTCGATGTCCTTGATCGCAGGGATTCCGGAGATGGTGGTCGAGATGCTGCCGCACAGGAAGTGTTTTCGATCGTCTTTTGGGGCTGCCAGATTGGTACTGTTGGCGTCAGATGCTCGTCGTTGAGGTCTCCAAAAGAACTGGCAGCATCTGCTACACTCTGCTGACGCGTGGGCATCGAGGGTGCTGCATCTGCAGCTGTTCCCAACACATGACGCAAATTGGCACTGTTAACGGACAAGGCACTTCCGCTCTGCCTTCGCTGCGGCATGCTCGGCATTTGGGTTTGCACGACACGATCGCTCCAAGGATGAGACTCCAAAAAAGGATCCATGTATTCGTTGACTTGACTGGAATCGTCCATGTCGCTGTTGGTGTCGATTTCGGTGAAGGTGAGGCTAGATGTTACACTGAGCGTTGATCGATTCATTGATCGGTAGTTTTGACCGGGGAAGAAGCGATTGTTCTGGATACGAGCTTGTGGGATATCCCGTGTTGGATCATTGGTATTGCGTGAAGGAGGAGGGCCACTTTGGTGAAATTCTTGTACGCAACTCTGCAGGCTCATGCGTCGAGTAGGTGGGACCAAGCCAACATCGGCAGCCTGTTCTCCGGAATCAAATCTTTCCAGGGGACTTATCATTGCTGTGCGAGCAAGACTATTGCTGACGTAGCGTATATGGCAGAATGGGATTTAGTCGGGATGAGAGATGAGTGTGCTGAATATTTTACGAGTTCGTCGGGTTCAGGAAGTGTAGCAATGGGCTCCTCTACTACTACTACTAGTACTAGTAGGTACTCGTACGGAGTACTATTCGCAGTCTGCCAGTTCAAGGTAGTACTGGCAGCTGGCTAGTAGTAGTAGTAGAAATGCAAAGTTCTTTTGTGTCACTAGCTACTACTACCAGGTAGTAGGCGAACATACAAGAAGCAGGAAAATGAGCTCGCACAGTCTTTAGTGCTACAAGTACCAGGGTACTACGTTAGACGAATTAGAGCGTCAGAGGAAAAAATAGTGTATCTAAAGAAGATTCCAAAGTCACAACTTGGATTCGTCTGCCTATTATTTATTACTGGTGGAGTACAAGCTACTGTAGTACCATACTCGAGTACCTGGTAGTATCGAATTCAATCACAAAAATAATGTCCCAGGAGTAATACTACCACTTAGAGTGGTACCAGGAGACTTATAAAAAGGAAACTAATTTTTAGTCCTTTTTTTGTTCCTCATTGTGCTGGTAATACAACCTCATTAATTAACTTTAGGGATGCAAGGTACGTAGCAGACACCGGCTGGTGCACAGTGGTAGACATTGGTACACATTTGTGGGCAGTGGTACACAGCGGTGAACAGTGTTTTTGCAGTGTTAAAATAGGCAAGCTGGCTGTAGTTGACACTAATGCACATTGGTGGACAGGAGTGGTGAACAGTAGTGCACATTGTTTTGAGGGGTGCAATTTATCAAGAATATGTACTGAAATAGTGATAGTGGTATAGCACTTTATAGGACACAGTGTTTTCCAAGCCTCGCTCAAGAAGAAGGATTAAAAAATACCAGGTACCGGTACCATACTCTACTACTAGCTAGTCTACTACTGTAGCTAGTATCGTGACTCTACTGAATGATTTCTGTCGAGTCGTGCTACCACCATTGTGAACATCGCGATCAGTGTTTCTGACCATGTGCGACCGAACAAAATGAAAATACTACGTTAGACTAATACTACTGTAGCAGCGAAAAAATAAAAATCGACTGGGGGCTCTCTACTAGCAGGTACTACGATACTACCTCTACTAGTAGCTACCTTAGTCCTGGCAACAATCAAAAATTGCGAAAACAATCATGGGTGTGCTGAAAAGGATCTTTTGTGCTCTATTATTCAATGATAGACTTAATCTTACTTAGTCTTCGCATTGTCTGGCTGCCACCGAAGTAAAAGCCCATTTTTATGTAGATGAGTGGTGGTGGTCTAGTCAAAAAAATCTACAAGATTTTGATAAGCAGACAAAAAATTGTCCAAAGTAACACGTCATATTTGTGACTAATGCGAATCTCGGCGGTCTTCGCTGTGCTAAAAATATCGATTCTAGCTGAAAGTTTACATATTTCCCATGTCCGCACTACAGTTGAAACCTATAGTCTTCATTTTACTACCATTAACCTTACATTTCGCTAGTTACTTTGTGATTGTCAGCGGTACTGGTCACTTAGATGATTTTCACGCCTGCCATGCAATCACGGATATTGGTTCTCTTTGATTTCGGAGTTGCTCCACAATTTCCATGGTACGTACCTTGCAACAGTCACAGTTACAATTTACAATTCATCAGATAACTAGCTTACTAGCTTCAACTCACTCAACCAATGGCACCAACTTCTACTATGAAACCTCAAGAACAACCAATGCCGGGATACTATTATCCTCGGTATCCTCAGCAGGCACCATACTCGTACCATTATCGTTCTGCACCATGCCCACAGGCACATTCCTACCACTGGGCGGGGCCACCATCCAAACCCCATCCAATGCCCACACAAATGGAGCCAGTGGAAACGATTGTTCCACACGAGAATGATGTCTTGTTAGGGCGTGGCGGAAAGAACAATATGTATGTTGGCAATGAGCAGCTCCGACAGATGGCTCGTGCCAGGAAAGAAACCTACATGAAATGTTCCAAGAAGGAGAAGTCCGCCATGTCTCGTGAGCTCGTGAAGGAGGTCCAAGCTTTGAGCCCTCCTGGACGATTTCTGAAGAGAGACGATGTCAAGGCTCCTTGGGAAATTTGTGATGAAGCGGCAAGCCGAGAAAAATGCAGTCAATGTTTAAGAGATGCCGTGAAGGAAAAGGGTGCATTCAGAGAGAAACCTGTCGACGAGCCAACCAAGCCTGCCAATGACAAAATGACTCCAAAGCTTGATTCGACATGCAAGCAAAAGATTTCAGTAAAAGAAGAAGCAATAACAATCACTCCTTTGTCGTCACGGTGTCCTTCTCTCCAAGAGTCACGCAAGATGAAGGAGATGCCCGAGGTGCCTCCGCTCCACAGTTTCAAGCGTCAGCGCATCGAGATTCCATCGTGGGAGGCGGACATGAATGGTTCTATGACGGACTTCGATATTGCTGACAACAACGACAATGTCCACACTATTCCCTTAGATGATGCGCATAGCTTTCTTCCTCAGATGACTCCTGCTCCAGAAGACTGGAATCTCTTTAATTTCAAAGATGATGCCTTTTTGGAACCCTTTCCAATATTGGAAGCAGATCTTGACAGTGATGATTGCATGAATCCGTTTGAGACGGATTTCTTCTAAACGTGGCGCTGGTGCTTGGAAAAAGCCAGAGAAGTCACATTCTTCAAAAAGAAAACATTGGTAGCCAGATGAAGGCGTCGAGGTTAAAATGAATAAAAGGATACATGTTGTGATCCACGTCCAAAAGTGCACGCGCGCTAAGGTCGCGCCGAGTATCAACGAAAACAAATAATAGTAAATACGCCTAGTCCAGCAATATCGATCTTACACAAAGTATAATTTCTTATAGCTTAGTATAGTATGTTGTTGTATAATCATAGCACTTGCATCTACATATAGCATTACAAAACACAGCGCTGACTAGATTACACAACATTGTAATTCGAAAGCAACCCCCGTTCCTCGTCCTCCTTGACGTTGCTTCGCTTTTGTTGAAGATGTTCGGGCAGCATATACAGTTCGCTTGTAGGTGACAATCGATCCAACAAATTACGAAAGCTTGATTTGAACCATGGATTTCGAAATCGACGCGTCGTCTGGCCATTTCTATCCGTTGTTTTCTCGTTCAAATAGTCGTACCGACTAATGTTCATGTGTTCATTGGTTGTCAGGTTCGACATAGAGAGCTGGGTATGATACACAAACATGCCTAACGTAGGCAAAAGATGCATTCCTTGAAAAATACCCAGTAGGAGCCAAAACCACGGTATGGTCGGGGATCGATGTATAAAGAGTATCCAATTGAAAATAAAACCGACGTGCATAAAGGCAGCATTGAACAAGAAAATGTAGAAGAAGGGGTAATTGTACAAGCCCACAGCTGAAGAGTCACGAACAGAGAGCTTAGATACATGCAGTTGGGAGATAGCACACACAAGAACACGAGAAAACTTACTGTTGGCGACGAAAGGGCAGTTATGATCAAACATCAACACACACGACCGTGTTACACGACAGTGCTTGCTTCTCAAAGGGCGGGCAATGTGGCATGTGTGGCACAACGGCTATCGGTAGAAAACATCAGCAAGAATTTTTGTATGTGAGTTATAATAAACATCCTTCCCACCGCGATTCCAGCTCGAAACGAATACCAAATAAGAACAAACAAAAAATATCCCTACCTGCTGCTGAATGGCTTGTTGCATATCGCTGGTGGTCGCATAGGATTCCAACGTTGTTTCGTACAATTTCCTCCAATACTGAACAGTTTTCTTGTGATCTTTCGGCAGCCGCTTGTATTCCTCTTCGCTGTCTACTACTAAATTACCTGGGTTGGTAGTAGTTGTCTTGCGCAGCATAATGACAGCACATATCATGTTCATGACGTTTAGCAAATGCCAAAAAGGAAAGTCCCATAACAATCCAGTGGAAGGAGTATGTATTGGACAAAACACCAACGGATACCACACCAGCATGATCATCAAACCCTGAAACCACATATAATAATATGGCAACTGAGGAGCTGTGTCACTTTCATCGTTCATGGCTATCAATCCCATCCACATTTTCCAAGCGTGTACACTGGTCATTTGTTGCAGCGACTTTGCAACATTGCGTTTCCAGATCTGCCACTGTGTATGTCCACGAAGATTGAAGGACTGGAGTTTGTCTTGCTCTTCTTGCAGCACGACTTGGACCGTAGGTCGTTGCTTATGAATGGCCAGATCCAATGGGGTTCTACCGTTGTTGTCCTTGTGATACAGCAAATCCAACGTGTCACGTTTCGTACTTGCGGTCCGATGCAGCAGCCATCGTACCGTACTGGTATGTCCTCGGAGGGCTGCTAGATGCAACGGCGTTTGTCCGTACTGGTCCGGTGCCATCAAATCGTCGTGTCGATTTCCGGATCGCTTTTGTGTAGTATTGTACCACCACAACAAACCACAGACGGGTAAACTGCCCTTGTAGGCTGCCCAGTGCAAGGCAGTATCGCGACTGTTGTCCATGGCCCACAAATCGGCTCGACCCTTTTGCAGCAGATAGGCACAAACTTCGACTTGTCCGTACTGTGCCGCAATCAGGAGCGGCGTGCAGCCACTGGCATCTGTGACTTCCCAATCGACCTGAATATCTGGACGAAGCGTCATGAACAGAGACAGGATGCCCAGGGATTGAGCTCCCGGTTCTGTGCAGGCCCAGTGCAACGGTGTCATGGCCGTACTGTCGTGGCTGTTCGTGTGCAACAATTTCGTCAGGACGGAACCGGGTGCATGCGTCATGAAGAATTCGACAAATCGCTTATCGTCGCCGCGTTTCGCGGCCCAGTGCAACAGCGTATGTCCATTGGTATCGATCCAGAGCCACCATGTATTGGTCGGATTGTACTTGGTCGGATTGTTGCCGGTAGTATTGTTATTGCTGCTGTTGTTGGCAACACCAACGCTGTTGGTCGTATGATCACTATCGTCACTCATGTCAGGTGGTGGTTGTTGTTGTTGATTATTATTACTATTATTATTATTATTATAGGACGTTGCCGCAGGTAACGTTTGTTGGCCATTCGTTTCACGTTCGATCAATGTTGTGGCCAACGATTGCCATTTTTCGTACTGTCCCAACCGTAACAGTGTACTGAGTGCTTCCATCAGTTCTTTGGGACTGCCCTTGAGAATTTCCTCCAGGGGGATCATGAGAGACATGGCAGCCACTGGTACTTGAATTCCTCCTTGAACCGTTTTCCAATCCGACTGGTGAACACGGGGATACGCAGTAGTAGTAGTGTTAGTGTTGTTGTTGTGCGAATGTCCATGCGAATGATGATGATGATCGTGGTGGTGGTGTGGACAGTTGTTGGTTGCTGGTTGGTTGTGACTGTGAGGCTTTAATACCAGCTTGGACAATTCAATTTGTTGTTCGTGAGTTAATGTTACCTTTTGGTGACTCTGATTGGCATTCGACAAAGGATCCACTGGATATCCATGCTGAGAATGTGCATGACCATGGCTGTGGGTATTGTTGGTGTTGGTGTTGGTGTTGGTGTTGGTTGTGGTGGTGTCCATCAAGGTACCTCCTGCTAGTGTAATATTCTCCATGTTGATAGGTGGGATTTTTGCGTCAACGGGCGAAACTTCTCCTGTCGTTCAGTCTTATCCTTTAACAGTGACAGTGACAGTGCTTTCGTAAGAGGTGGTGACTATTGGACGAATTCAATAGAATAATAGAAATAATAGGATTGTATTGATTGTGTTGTTAGCTACTACTGTACGCATGGATTCAGAGCACCCGGCGTGTGTCGTGTTTACTAGTCTACCTGGTTGAGTACTCACTTGTATTCCGGATCCACTCAATACCACTCTACTAGCTACTACAGTACTCGAGTACTTGAGTAGAGTGCGTAGTATCTACTGTACTCTACTAGTCTACGAGTAGACTAGACTCTAGTACCATAGATGAAACTCTGCTGTTGTCTACCACTGGCTACTACTACTACTAGTCTAATAGTACTAGTTGAGCGAGGAGGGTACTATCAGGGATAGTACCTGGTACTAGGTCTAGCATGGATATTTTCTGCACATAATATTATTATTATGAGAGGCTGCACCACCATAAATACAGGGGCATTTTCCTTGCCCAGTTTCAGAGGCAACAAGCAAAACCTAGCTACTGTAATTCCAAATCAGTGCCTATTC
>Ga0210036_1000918_pt1 | contig 33825 bp, 18 predicted proteins | sample CryGeymeta201515_FD_185469 | JGI IMG/M metagenome (GOLD analysis project Ga0210036, IMG submission 185469) | Groundwater microbial communities from Crystal Geyser aquifers in Utah, USA - Crystal Geyser metaG 2015-15 (SPAdes) (version 2) | ecosystem: Environmental > Aquatic > Deep subsurface >...
CTGTTACCTGAAGGTTGGTTTTCTCAGGACCAGATTTGATTTATTGCTGGGCTACAATGTGATGTGATCCCTATCTCCAAGACTTGGATATATGAATCAAGGGGACCAAATTAAGCCCAGGTGGACTGCCATAGGACTCAGGAGTTAGGTCTTACTCTATTAGGTCGTGTGCCTATGCCTGCTTCCTATACACACACCAACCACTAGTCTCCTACTCTAGTCATAATATTTATCTAATATTCATGTAGTCTCCACACTAGCTTTTTACGCATTCGCAGTCCCTTCGTCCTCCTTGAAAGGAATTCTTTTTATTTTTTTACAACAAGCCTGCTTCCTGCTTCTTTTGGGAAGCATTAAAACTCGCCATCGGTGCGGTTATTTGTTGGGGATGCGCTTGTCAAGCTTGTCTTTCACACCGTGGCTGTACGTAGATCGATGAAAGGATGGAGTTGGCGGTGTGAGGTGTGACTGCTCGAGGGTTCTCGTATTGCTGTGTCTACAGCCTGACGACCCTCAACCCTAAAAGATGCGAAACAATGTTCCAGGGCTCTTCAATTATTATTAATTTTGTGCTCCTCGACATTTCGAAAATAATAATTGTGTTGTTCGATTTGACTTGAGTCAACCAGGGCTATCATCAATAACAAAACAGTTCACAAGTGGCTGAATGTTATAGTTGTAGCGTGCAGGATGGTCGAGAAGAGTGTGCAGTTCCTTGATAGCCTCAGCATTATCCCCGCCAATATTTTGGATTCCTATCTCCAACCGGATGCAACCTGGGATACTTTACTCCGCACACTTCCTACCAGCAATCAGAGTACACTAGAACAAAGTTGCTTGTGCCTTCAGCAATTTCTTCGAAGAAATCTACACTATTTGCGCCACTATAATGAGGAAAAATGCCGTTTGGTGGAAGAATTGGATAATATAGAGACAATTAAGAAGGGGGAGCTGGAACGGGTGAAAGATTATAGGACTGAAATGAGACGTGAAGCCGACATTGAAATGATGGAAAATGACAGAAATCATAATTCGGATGGATCGTTGGATAACGAACAAGTAGAAGAAGAAAAGAAAAAAGTCAAGAGGTTAGAGGCTGAGAATGTGCAAGTGAAGCAAGAGTGCGCGACGTGGAAGGAAGACAACAAACGAATTGCCTTGGACACCTTTTCGTTGTACGAACATTTTACACAAATCGTGGCAGATATCAAGGGTATGGAAATTGAAAAGAAGCGACTGGAGAATATCCAAGAAAAATATATTGACTGCATTGGAACGATGCAGTACTTGCTCGAATCTATCGATGCGCACACTGCAGAGGAAATAGAAGCTCGGAACAGGACGATTAGCAACATCGACACAATTATTGCAACTACGGAGGATCGTTACAATAAACGGAAGCTTACCAAGAGATTGATGAAATTACAACAAGCAGCTGGTGCTCAAAATACAGGTGAGATTGATCTCGTGGATCCGATGGCTATGGCGTCGTGATGCCTATGGATCCAGTGCCGCTGGTCGCCTTGCACCACTTTGGGAAATCAGTGGAGGCTGTGAACGCAACACTATTCAAGGAAACTTTTTTGTCACGCAATCTTGGCAAGTTTTCGCTGAACCGCAAATGGAAAGCTATTGTTTTAGAGTAGGAATGCATCTGGCTTCTATGTACTATGTACTACTGTACTACTTTTAGTAGTCTCTAGCTAGTAGAGTCGTTCGTTCGTTGTCCGCGAAGCCTGACCCTTTCAACGCACCAAGACGCACACCTAACCGAAACCACTGGCACGACTTACCACTACTTAATCATTAGCAAAACAACATGGACGAAACGCACAAAAAGACTACAGTAATAATTACTCGAGTAAATAACGAAGCAACTTAAACAACGGCATCAACAACTTTACTTAGCGTCATCACCGAAAGACTGCTTAATTTCTTGGCAAAGGATATGACAGAACACAAGGCAAGAATTTATTTGGAGCGCATTTGTGATAATATTTATAATGGCAATCAAGCAGCTGAATTGGAGTTGTCCAGTATTGGGGAGCGAATTGTGGAACTCTGCAAGACACACCCGAATCTCGCTCTAGAACCATGCGGGTTTTGTCGATTTTTGCCACTAGAGCTTTTGATCGTTCGAAGGTCGTCCGTGGATTCTATTAAGGAGTTTTGCAATCTATTTCCAAAAGCATTGACTGTCAAGTCAGACGCCAGAGAAGGCCGCCTACCTTTGCACTTGGCCTGCGAAAGATTCCCAGGGGATGTCTGCCCCGATGTTATCAAACTTTTGGCATCGCAGCATCCAGAAGCTGCAAGTGTGACTGATAGCATGAACAATTTGCCTTTTCATTTGCTGTTACGACACATGACGGATGAGGAAATATCCCACCTTGCTATTCGCGGAGAAGCTTTTGATGTCATTGACGATCTTGCTGCCAATTATCCGCAAAGTATCGTTTCGATTGATCCCGGTACAAAGAAAATACCCATCAGTTATGGTTACACACGAAATTTCCCGGCAAAAATCTTGAACTGCTTTGTCAAGCACTTGCATCGACTGGAGACCATATCTGTGACATTGAATGAAAGCAATTTCGAGGAGGAGGCAGTTAGATTCTTTTTTCGGGCCATCTCTACTAGCTCCAACGTAAAGAAACTTCACCTTGAACTATCACCGATCTTCTTGGAAGGAAACGCAATGTTTCAAAAATCACTTCTCGAGTTGTTGCCCGAAGTGATTACTGTAACGTCGCTGGTGCTGTCATTTCCGAAACTTGAGACCCATTTCCCTCCGCATCGTCATAATTGGGAGAGCCTGAATTTTTGCATTGCGGAGCCCGTTTCAGCTCTCATATACAGTGGAAGCTTGGCCGAGCTGATTTTGAAAGATGGCATAACGATACAACCAGAGCCTATTATGGAGGCTCTCGTCAATAATCCTGATTTTTGTCCAGAAACGTTGGACATACGTTGTTTTGACCCTTCCTACGAAATGTCGCAATTAATTGCGGACGTGATCGGAGCCAATGGAAATTTGCGGAGCTTGTCTCTATCCAATATTTCTATTCAATGTCGGCGACTCGTCTTTCGCGCTTTGGCTCACAATACACGCCTTAAAACACTGGTCCTTCCGAATATCATTGCACCAAGTACTAATGAAGCATATGTAGATGACTATGATTGTCTCTCCAAAGTTTTACGAAAACACAACACTACTTTGGAACAAATTCGATGCTACCCAGCAGCGATTGTAGATGTGGAAGGAGTCGAGTACAAGAGCATGCAATACTACGTACATCTCAATCGACGCGGGAGAGCTCAAACTCGGCGGGATGATTTCACCTGTGCTGATCTTGTAAAACTTTTAATGGCCTTGAACTACCGTGACAATGCCATGCTTGGGATTTGCTTTGGATTGCTTCTAGAATGCCCTGTCACTTGGAGTTCCAATCGGTATGTTTGACAGAGCTCGGTCTACAACAAGCTGAAGTTGGTTTGCGATGGTAGCTATCCTCCGAGTCCTGAGAGAGTCATAAGGAACCAGGAAAAGTCATACTGGATCATTTGGAACCACTATTTTGAAAAGAGTACTACTAGTAGTAGTGAAAAATGCAAATAGCTAATCAGAGTAGTATTAGTAGTACTAGTACTAGTAGTAGCTAGTAGCTAGTAGTGTAGTACTACGGTAGACTAGTATTAGTAGTACATCCGTGATTGCCCTTTTCATTCTTTTAAATTTTATGTTCGGCTTGAGCAGCCAGTGTGACTACGACAAGGGATGTTGATACGACCGAAGTACACGATCAAAACCTTCCCAATCGATACGGATAAACCAGCCAGCCGGAGAGGCACACTAATAATAAATAATAGGGTCTAGTAGGTTCATGAATGCAGAAGTTTGAATCATTCTCTCGCAACTGCTTCCTAAAAGTAGCATTAAAGGAGTTATAACCAACAGTTCCAAAAGCAAGTGGGCTCGTATTTTCTACCGGCGTCATACGTCATACCCAACACCCGTTCCCTCCAGAACTCAGATCGAAATATCCAGGTCTTTCACTGTTCACTCACTCTCGTTATCTTGGCCATGACAAGCACTTCCAACCAATCTGCTGTTAGCCAGGTTGGAGGCTTTGCGATTAATAACACCTTTGCGCAATCCAAATTTTTCCAAAAGAGGATCAACCGGGCGGCCGTGAAGATCCAGGCACTTTGTCGCGCCTTCCTCGTTCAAGCCAGAGTATTTCGACAGCTTAAACTGGACCCCAGCCGCCAAGAATTGCTGGACTGCGAGAGTCGCAAAGCAGAGGAACTTCGACGTGTCCAGGAACAGAAAGAAGCGGAATGGAAGAACCTACCAGAATCCGTCAAAATGGAATTTGAAGAGTCCGAAGCCTACATTGAATGTCTCAAGCGTGATATTGAAGATTATAAAAAAGTTAACGATGAACTCAAACATGAACACAAGGAACTGAAAAAGAAAAGTAAGGAACTGCACAAGGAAGCAGATCAACACAATGCTGCTCAGTTCAAAGTAGAGGTAGCGAACAACAAACTTTCCAAAGAAAACGCTGGTCTGGCTGAGGAAGTTGAGAAATATGGGTATGCAATTGAGGGAGGCAACGACAGAAAGCAAGAGTTTGAGGAGAATTTAATGAAGGAAGTGCAGCAAAAACAAATTCTGAAAAAATACATTAACAAGGTGCTCAAGTTGGTCGAGGATAGGGCCTTTGGTGGCGAGGACGATGAGTCGGATCACGACACCAAGAAAAAGCAAGTATCCCGGTCCAACAGTCCTGGTAGAATCAAAAGCTCTGCTTCAAACAAAGTTCGTCATAATACAAAAAAGGAAGCCAGCAAACCGAAAATGAAAGGACACGCATCGTTTGATTGGACGGCGCATGCCTCTCACGATTGGACCAAGAACCCCATAGAAATGAGCGAAACTGGTGCCAGCGACAGTGAAGAAAAGCCCGAGGAAACAGAAAAGTCTGGAGGTGATAGTATGGGCGACCTTAATATGATTGGACTCCATCTTGAACCGGAATCCGAAAAGAGTGAGAAGAGTGGCAGTGCTGGCAGCACGAGTCAAATGTCCTTTCTGATGGATCATGGAATGACCATTGACGAAGAACAAGAAATCAATAACAACACTAAAAGCAAAAATACCATAGCGAAGACGAAAACAAAAGTTAAAAGCCGAAGGGGAAGTAATGTCGTTGATGAACAATTCGGCGCATCCTTTAATTGGGCGACTCAGTCTTATAACTGGACCAACCGATCATTGGATAATGCGGATGATCCGAAAATTCCAACTCATTCATCCACCCATTCATCGAAATCCCACAGCAACCGCCGATCCTCGCACATAACCAAATCGAGCACCAAACAATCTACACGGAAGAGTGGTAAAAGTAGATGCATGGGTGACAAAGAATTACTGGAATTGTTGGAGGAACTAAAGGACCTGAAGAATGATCTGAAGCAGTAGTCACCGTGCAAATCGAAAAAGTGAATGTTTGAATTGATGTACGAAAACAAGCACACGCTGAAGTCGGGAGAGGGGCGCTAGACAATAATAGCTGGTCTACTTAGTTATTACATCAGGGTGAAGCTGTACAATTTATTTGTGATCTTTTATATTTACCGTAGTAAGCAAAGCGTTAAGTGATGGACGGTCTGTTCCTTTTTGCTCACGAGAAATCACAAGCGACTGTTTAAGCGTACTTCAGAGTAGATTAGAACGTACGGAATAAGTGAGTGACAGATTATGTTGTAGAAAGCACTGAGTATGCAAAAGTCTTTATAAGCCACACATGACAAAGCATTCCATCACTAATGACAGATCAGGAATTTCATGCAACTAATTTCGCAATTTTATCGTATTATATGTTTTTGTTTTACTAGACTATTGCATTGCATTTTCTCTGGCTGGCACACTGTCCCTGCCACTTACCTCTGCTTCTATTAATCACGGATAAAACATGAGTCCCCTTAATAGTCTCTCACTACACTACTACCAACACGTGATGCCAAACGTGCCGAACTTTTTGCACTGACTTCGTTGTAGGCCTGCCACGAACACCTTGTGGCTAAACCTGACTTTATTATGGTAATACTTTGCTAGACTAGAGACTACAGTACTAGTCTACTAGTAGTACCAGGTACTACTACTAGTCTACTAGTCTAGTCCAGAAGATTTTTTTTTTAAATGTTTTGTCATGTGAAAAATTTCAAGAGGTTTTAGTACACCCAGGCATGGATTTCGAACACGTATGAGCAAAGGCAGATGTGATGACGTCAACTCCATAATAGGGCGCTGCTGGTGAATGGGTACGTACTTCTTCAGATGATATCTCAATAAAATACAGTTCCCAAGCAAACAAACCAAAACAGTGCGTAGCGCAAGGATTCAATACGCATTTACTACTAATATTTATTACCTGGTACTATTATTATTATTATTATTATTTATTTATTTACAGCAGACTAATAAGCTCATAATAATATTATCTTTTGAGCAGAATCAAAAAACAGTATCCGCCATGAAATTCATTGTCTCCATCCTTTTTGTCGCTTCGGCCTCTGCATTTGCCCCTGCCCCTTCGGTTTTCTCGGCCCGTCCCGCCACTTCTCTCAATGCGTTGGCTAAGGGGCAGACACCAATCATTATCGGTGTTGCCGCCGACTCGGGTTGCGGAAAGTCCACTTTCATGCGCCGTCTTACCAACATCTTCGGAGGAGATGTTGTCGGACCCCTCGGAGGAGGATTTGGAACTGAGGGAGGATGGGAAACCAACACTCTTGTTTCAGACCTTACCACTGTTATCTGCCTTGATGATTACCATCTCAACGATCGTGAAGGTCGCAAGGTAACCAAGCGCACTGCTCTGGACCCCGCTGAGAACAACTTTGACCTTATGTACGAGCAGGTCAAGGCTCTCAAGGAGGGGAAAACCGTTGAAAAGCCCATTTACAACCACGTCAACGGAACTCTTGACACCCCTGAAACCATCGAACCCACCCCCATTATCATTTTCGAGGGTCTTCACCCCATGCACGATGCCCGTGTACGTGATCTTTTGGATTTTTCCCTTTACCTTGATATCTCTGATGAGGTTAAGCTTAATTGGAAGATCCAGCGTGACATGGAGGAGCGTGGTCACTCTCTTGAGTCGATTATGGCTTCTATCGAGGCTCGCAAGCCCGATTTTAATGCTTACATTGACCCCCAAAAGAAGTTGGCTGATATGACTATTGAGGTTCTCCCAACTACCCTTGACCCTGAAGACAAGAAAACCCTTCGTGTTCGATGCATTCAGAAGGAGGGTGTTCCAAACTTCAACCCTTGCTACCTCTTCGATGAAGGATCCAAGATTGAGTGGACTCCTGCCCCCGCCAAGCTTGCTTCCCCCGCCCCTGGCCTCAAGCTTGCTTACTACCCCGAAGACTTTTTTGGAGCTGATGCTCAAGTTCTTGAGATGGATGGAAACTTTGACAACATCCAAGAGCTCGTGTACGTTGAGTCTGCATTAAGCAACACCAAGACCAAGTTCTACGGAGAAATGACGCAAGCCATGCTTGCCCTTGCCGAGGCCCCAGGATCCAACAACGGAACTGGTTTAATGCAAACTCTTGCTGCCTTTGCCATCCGTGACCTTTACGAAAAGAAGTCCGCTACCGCCAAGGCTGGAGCCAAGGCCGCTGCCGCGAGTGCATAAATATTTTCAGTAAAAACTATGCTTTGTTGAATAATACGTTTAATACCAGATCACGCATGTTTTTGTTATTCAAATATTTCTTTTGAAATAGTTCCTGGGGGGGGGGGGGTAGGGTAGAAATGAAAATTGTTCAGCACTGAGTTTATAATTTGTTTGTGAAAAATGTATTTATTTTGTGGGTTACTGTTACTGCTAGCTCTTGGAAATAATTTTCTCTTGACACTGCTAAAACCTGATAAAACAATTAATCCTGTAATATTAAAAGGGGCTGCTTTTGCACAATGCCCGTAACTGATCGTTTCCTGTTCGAAAAGATTTCGAAACGCGGAGCTAAAAAAGTATGATGATGGCCGGGTCAGTTTTCAATAACGAGGAAAGGATAGCACCTTTGCAGTCTCCATTCTACGTAAATCCTGATTGAAAAAACATGGAATAGCAACAACTTTTCTAATTGCTACTCTAGCTAGTAGCTGTTATTCAAGGACGCTCCCAACGAGACGCAAAGCAACAAAAAACTAGCCTGCTCTCAACTTTGTTGTACTTACCACTCCGTAACCCTTTTCAGTATTTTAGTTGTCCACCTGGGCGACAGTAGAGAATTCTAATTATTTTCCTTCACCTAGGTTTCTACTACTAGCTACAGTTAGTAGCTACTGAGTAGCTACGGACCCTACTGTACTACTAGTAGTCGAGTACTACCTACCAGAAAGTTGGCTCGGCAACTGCAGCAAAATCATTTAATTTTTACTACTCCCGTAAAGGCCAAGTACCGACTATACAGTTTTGCCTACAAACAAGGCAATGGTTTGTACAATAAATCGTATTATTTTATCAGATAGGCGTGAAGTTACGTTCACGCCCCAACACCATCACCTTCCTCATAAAATCTGAGCGCCTACCTTGGCAGCACCCTCCGCTTTCATGAACTCTTCTCGTAGACTGTAAATATATTGCATGACTTCGATCTCAATTGATGTCATGGCAAGCGTATTAAAAAAATCAACATGAAGAACTACTCGTTCCTGTTCGGCGTGCTCGTTAAACGTTTCGTGCTCATAGGTTGTGTCATACAAGAGGCACTCCCCCTTTTCCCAACGTCTGGTTTCGGGTCCGACTCGAATATACGCTGCGTTTTCTGCAAGTTATAGAAATGTTAGAATAAGAGAAAGCAAGCAGTTGGATGCTGCGAAATAACATATTGTACACAAATCCTGAAGGTGTTCTGGACACGCCTGCACTTCGCACAGAAAGATACAAACGAAGCGGCAACACTAAACAAACAAATAAATAAACAAAACATGCCATCCGTTCTTACCATCCGGAACTTTGATTCCCATTTGACAAGTCAACCACATATTGTTTCCGTCAGTATGCAACGGGATTCCGGTCTGGGGTTGTTGCCGATTAAAACCGGCAATCCGTCCCGCGAGGGGAACGGATTCCAAAATACGGGTAGTAACGGGGCACAAATGATAGGGAAAGTCTTCAATGCGATGACCGTTGTAAAACAACACCAAAGTCTTCCAACCACTTTTGTAGTTCATTGATGTGACGGATTGAAAGCGATCTTTGCCGCCGTGTTCCATGTCATTGATGAGGGCGAGATATTCATGCAAAATAGTCTCGTAATTCTCACTCATTTGTTTACACAAGTCCAGTTGAGAAGGATCGTGAAATGGTTTGGTAGGGCCTAGGCCCGGCATGTAGGCATGGATTTCATCTTGCGGACGATGTGGATTATTGACGATCTCATCTTCTAGGGGCAACTTGGGATTTAGTGTATGACGAATCACTCCGGCAATCCGTTCCAATTGGGAATCAGCAACATTTGGAAAGCGCGAATTGATCAAAGACGGCATAAGTTCCCAAAAAGGATCAGCCTCTTCTCCTGCGGGCGGTGGTGGTGCCTCTGCTACGGCTCGACCAATGCACGTACTAGACGCCTGTTGAGCCAGTTCTCGCAAGAGATCTTCTTGTTCGGATTTCACGTAGGTAGTACCAGCAGCACCACGTGGCGTAACTTTTGGTTGCTTTTTCTTTTTGACTTTTTTATTGGTCGGCGGAGATTTGTTTTTGCTGCTACTACTGGCACCAAATCCATCGCCGCTACCGCCAGAACCAAATCCTTTGGCGGCGGATATTGCCAAAACTGCACTGGACGTGGTTTGGATGTTGGTGGTTGGTAATAAAAAAGCCTGAATAGGATGGCAAAGCAGTACTAATGATGAGGCCACTGCTATTAATTGATAAACGCAGTGGGTCATGGCTATGATTTTTCTGGTTTTGTGGTTGAAAGTGGGTGGACTTGAATACTCTAGAATACGATGCTGTAGTTTGTGTATATGTTTGTTAAGACTTGGGACCAGTAGAGACAACAACGAACATACTCGTACTGTACATGGCTTTGATGATGCCAAGCCATTAAAAATAATAATCTGCATGCCAACAGAATGGCCATGACTGCCATTCGTGATTCAAACTCTTCTTCCGCGTATTCCGAAACAAATACTCGAAATATTTTAAAAGATACGGATAGTCTAGTACCTGGTAGGACGGAAAAATAAATACTCGTATTAATGTTTTGGTGCTTGTCAAAGATCAAAGATTCGCAAGACGAAAGTAGTAACGTTTCATTAGATTCTCGTTCATGACAAAACCAGCTGCCAATCAACCAACCAACAACGAAAAGAATACACCATGTTTTCATCGTTGACCAGAAAACGGAATAAAGAAGCATTCATTCCTCGCCTTCCTGATTCCGATGCCTGTTGTTTTATCATGCCCAATGAAGAATACCCTCATGAAGGAACATGGTTGCAATGGCCTCACAATTATGGATGGGATTCGCGTCATATACAACGATACGAACGTAGTTGGGTTGCCATGACCCAAGCGTTGTATCAAGGAGAACGGGTCCATATTATTGTTTTTAACGAACAAGAACAAGAGCGAGTGCATGCGTTGCTCGCGTTGGAAGGGGTAGACATGACCCAAATTTCTTTCCATGTCTTTTCTACGGACGATGTTTGGGTACGAGATAATGGTCCCATTTTTGTATTCAACAAGGACGACGATCAATTGTGCGTTACGAATTGGTTGTTCAATGCGTGGGGTGGCAAATCCGAATGTTATTACGACAATTATGTTCCCCTTAAAGTTGGGCATGCACTGGGATTGCCCGTTCTGGATGTTCCCATGGTCCTCGAAGGTGGGTCCATCGAAGTCGATGGGCGAGGAACGCTCATGGCCAAGGAATCGTCCATACTTAACCAAAATCGCAATCCAGGATGGACCCGAAGCGATGCAGAAGGATTCTTTCGCCACTATTTGGGTGTCACAAATTTTGTCTGGTTGCCCGGAAGAAAAGGCGGTGACGTCACGGACGACCATATTGATGGTACTGCTCGGTTTGCCAATGGCGACACCATCGTGACATTCTACAAGGAAGATTTTGAGTCGCCCAAGGAATATAACCTCCTTGTCAGTGCATTGGACGTGAATGGGGAGCCGTACAAAATAGTTCATTTGCCGTGCACCAAAAATAAAGTAAAGGTGGCTGCTGATTATGGTATCTATACCAACTTTTATGTTGGCAATAAGGTTGTCTTGGTTCCATCTTTTGATGACCCCAACGACAAAAAAGCGGCCGATAAACTTCAACAGGTGTATCCAGATCGAGAGGTTGTCAGCATACCAATGGCCGAGGTTTACAAGGATGGCGGCATGGTCCACTGCGTCACGCAACAGCAGCCGTCAATTAAACGACGTCGATAAGTTTTTTGTTGTTGCTCCATTTATTTGCATTAAAGGAAGGCAACAAGGGATGAATTGCATGTTCAGAAAGTTGTCTGCTTCACCCACTCAAGACCTTTTCTACCTCGACACACAATTTAGACACGATTTGTTCTTTCGTTTCCTCGTCTGTCAACGACAGCAATTGCTTAGCATCATTGGAAACGGAAGACGCCAGGCATGTCAGCATTCTCGCATCGTTTTGTTGGGCTTGCATGTTACCGGTGCTCATTTCCATGAACAGAGTAATCATATGAAATCCACTGCCCAACTCCAGATGGTCCGTAGTCGTAAAGGCTTCCACAAAACTGTTCACATACTGCCGCAATTGAGGACCATTCACAATCCCTACAAAGTCGTCCGTTCCATCGCTAGGTCCCAAAAATACTTCCACTTTGAATTTTTCGTCAGAGAAGAGTGCTGAAAAAGAGATCCATTGCTGAGCCAAATGATTCTGATATGTTTTGGCAACGTCCTTCTGGGTGCTATCTGGGTTATATTTCGCGGAGAGTCCAACGGCTACATAACTAGGTATGGCATTTCGAACAAATATATTGAGGGTTGGCTGGACCGTTATGGCATCACCTGCCTGTGGATGGAGTTGTGCCTTACAAGATTCCTCCTCGGCAACTTTTGATTCTTGCTGTAAAGGAACAAACTGTTTCGTTGCAGGATTGAGATGCCATCTTGAAAAGTTGTTAAGATATTTTTTTGGAAGAAACTCGGCTTGTGCAGTAGGCAGGCCCACGATACGGTAGACTTCAGTGGAAGACCCCGATTCAGTTGCAGATACCCCCTGTTGCTGGTCCAATTTTCCACTGGTATCAATCGGCTGGAGGGCAGATACAGGTTGAGAAATGATCCAAGGACATACCACCACCCCTAGCATGAATAAGTGGGTGTACATGATGTGAGCTTTGCAGAATGTAAATAACGCCTTGGTGCACACGTACATGAAGCTTCTACTGCTTGAGTTCTTGTTGATGAAATGAACGATCTCCTATTCGTAAACTCTTCCGATGAGACTCCAAAATACTCTTTACAGTATATATTTTGGGATTTTGCATTCCACTAGACCAGCTTCGACCAAAGTAACGTTTATTTAATTATTTTATTATTATTATTTTACTTGCTTTTGGTTTATTATTAAGCATCATATTATTATTATTTTATTATTTTTTTGTGTGAGTGCAGGAGTGCGCTTCGCGGTAATGACTATCCGGGTGGACGTAATATCAATGTATCAGATTGAACTCATCGGCGACACGAAGCCCTAATTATTACTCCGAGTATGTAGTTAGAGTGTACTACTCTACTAGCTAGAGTAATACCATACTAGTCTAGCTATTAGAGTTTTAGAGTACCTGGTAGTCAAAAAATTCTCGAAGATTTTGGCCAGAAGACAAATTTTGACCAAAGTAACACGTACGGCCGCCGGTATTATTAGTATTATTATTTGTACTTCTACGGTCAAATGGTACTCAAGTACCGTAGTACGTACTGTAGTCATTCTGTCGTCCTACTACCGTATTTTACAATAGTACTATCTCCTCAGTACTACTGCTACTAGAGAACAGACGCTACTCTAGTACTACTACTAATACCACCAGGTACCACTGTATTGGTACTACTGTACCAGTACTAGCTACCAGGTACTACTAGCTAGTAGTACTCTTGTCCAAGAACTATGGGCAGTTCAGGTTGAACAAGAACGAGAACGCCCAACAGTGTAATTCGGTTTTATTATTTATTTGATCATCTCAACACTGTGACGGAAGAGGAAGCCTTTCATTGGTATGCTCATCTGATTGGTTTTGATCGCGAAATGAAGATTGGATTTGTTGGCTCGCACTCCCAGAGTTTGTATCGGTTAGAAAATGACAAATAGCACAGAAAACAATTGCTGTAACGTCGGTATTGCATTTCAGCGGATGAGTACAGCTGGTGCCAACAAGCTGGAGCTTTTATGGATGCAATGTAGTGGTCGGCTAGTAGAGAAACAAGACAAGCAAAACTAAATGTAGCAGGTTTGTGCTCTCAATGTTGCGCCGTATATGTTTTATAGATGCAGAAAGCAAGGCGATTGAAACAATCATACGTTCAAAATGAAATTATTCCAGTAGTTACTATCGCATGTAGCTTGGCAGTAGTCCCAGTGGAACATAAAAATAAACTAATTTTGCTCCCCTAAAAAAACAAATCAATAGAATCATTTGAGGACCCAGCACAAGCGTGTACTGGAGAAAGTGTTGTTCGTGAATGCATCAATGAATGTGTAGATATGTACGGAATAGCAAAGTTTAAAACCATCCACAACTGCGTGTATTCCTTTTTCCTCTCTTGCATTGGGACTAAGGACTAAGCGGCGGCCACTGGGACTGCCATGATTCCTCCAAATGACATATCATTGAAAAATGCATTCAAGTTGAATGTATTATGAGCATTGATAGCAGGTAGAGGTGTGGCAATCCTACTAGATGCGGCAAACAAGCCACAGTCTAGACCGGCCACGCTGACAGTCGAGCTGCAGCTGCTGCTAACCAAAGCAGTTTGTTCGGGACGAGATGACGAAGCATCGATATCTATGATCTTGCTGAGCAGCGACGAGGATCGTTTGTTGCATGGTGCCATTAGCAAACAATCGGCCAAAGGGGAATCCAGTAGCAAGGATCGAGCATCATGGGCATCGGCCATACCTTGCGTATGAGCATCATATAGAGAATACCACGCAATGGCATGATAACTTTCCTTGATGGCTTCTGGGTCTGAGATACCAAAATCCCGCTGGCGAGCTTGTTCATCAAAGACGGCCATCGCAGCATCCAAACGAACTTGTCTTCGCCCCGCTATACTTTGCCGTGTGCGACATTCAAGCCCTCGCATGGTATAATCGTTAGGGTTAGCTGTGGCAAGCTCGCCTGCTCGATTCAGTTGCAGTGTGGTTAAAGAATTACGCTTAAAGGAATTGTATTCCGATTTGGCAAACCAGCAGGCTGCGACTTCTGAAGGTGTATAATCTACTAAGGAAGGAACCTCGTGAATTAAGTTGTCTTCCAATGAAAAACTTATAGAACGATGGATTCTGTGGGATTGTTCCGGTTGACAGCATTTTGAGGGTGCTTCTGATGATTGAGCGGTTGAAGGTTCTTCCGTTAATGCGTGGGAAGGATATTCACAGCTTGTCATCTTGACGTTATACTAGTATTGTTTGTCTTGTATGAAGGCTATTCCAACAAGCTGGGTTAACTTGCATTCGTTTCCGATGCAAAAGTATGTGATATTTATTTATGAAAGAAAAGATGGCGAAAACTTCTCGAATTTTTGCTGGTACCCTGGTATATGCAGCGTTAGCGCTACCTATCACGACTTGCTACTGCAAGAAACACGACTATGATGATGTGAGAGGCGACCAAATCCGTTTCTGCGAAGAAGTAAACTGACAACAACTGAACTGATCTTATTTTAGGCCATATTCCGACGCTGGTCATTAACCGAAGGAAACTGGGATCGACAGTACTGAATCTTTGACACTATGTCTTGTTTCTTTAATATGGTAGTACCAGGTACCAGGTACTACTATCAGGTCGTACCACCTGGTACGTAGGTCACTCGTCACTCTTCCGACATACAATTCTCCAATGACCAAAATGTACATAAGGTTAGAGTTAGAATTTAACAACAGAATTTTCCATAACATCACGAGGTCGTGGGCAATTCGGCGCTCCATGTGATAAAGAATGATGTGAAAGAAATAATAATACGGCGTGAAACTATTATTTTGTCCTATCTGCGAATGGGTACATCTTCTACAGGGTTTAGGTTTACCTGGCAACAAATTTGCGAGTCTTGTTTTCGCAAGACTATTATTATCTTTTGTTTCGAACTAAGCTTTGATTGGCTGAGGCGAAATTTGCCGAGCAGCACGGAATCGACAAAGAAAAAGAAATGTCTCGATGTTCAATGGAGACCTTGATTTGCAAAGTATCGAACAATGGCACCAAAATTGATGCATGGTATGCGGAAATCACTAATCTATGTCAAAATCTCAAAATACTCCACATGCCATGAGCCATGAGCCATGAGCCATGAGCCATGCGTGACGAGTATTTTTTCAAAGGCATCTTCTTGGATGTATGCATACACGATATTGATTTTTCTCAGCAAGATGATGATCTCAAATATAGTCAACTAAGATTCTTTCAGCTTAGAAGATGACGCTTCGTGGCGTTTGTCGTTTTCGATGATCATCGGTGCACACGGACGGCCTTGTAGCAACAAGTACGAAAAGGCGGCCGCAGCAATCAACCAATGAATTCCAGATGCTACCAGCCACTGATTAGGGTCTGGATCCCCTGTTGAAACCATTATTTCATTGTTCGTATAAGATGGTTGTGTCAAGGTAAAGAGATAGGTACGGTAAAAAGGTACCGTGACTTGAGCAGCATTCTGTAATATATCCACCGTCGCAAAGACAGACGACAAGGATTGCTTCGGTGCGACTTTTGATACAACTGATTTCAAAGTAATGCCGAGAATTGCTGTGGCAATGGCATTGACTGGACATACAAGCATCAAGTATTGTAGAAAGCTGACCTTGACGGTAACAAAATTTGCGAGCGCCATCAACATGGAAGCACCACAAGCAGCGTTTATTTCCCCTCCAGCATGATGTAGAATAGGACGCACCAACGTAGATTGGACCACAAACATTAGAAAAGACTGGTATGACTGAAGGTATCCTCGTTGATATGGTTCGCTTCCAAAGCGAATTTCGTAAAAGGATGCAATGTTTTTGTACGATGTAGTTCTAGATGTCCATTGGAAGAGCAGCAAGGCCAAGACAGCAGCTGTCAGACATGGATTCTCAGGACGAAAACAGGCGTGAAAATTGGAGAGAATCCTTTGAAAACTGTTTTGGTCTTTTTTGTCGGTTGTCTCTGGCGATTTGGCGTAATCGTGGTCCTCGTAAGGGGCGCAGAAAAAAACCAATAGGGCATTGATGGTAAACAATACCAGCGACGCATAAATAGGTGCGTAGGTTCCCACGTGAGAAAATAAGTAGGCCCCGAGAGACGGACCAACGATCCACGCTATAGTTGTTGCAGCATTCAGCCTTCCAACATGCGTAGCTCGTTCCTTTTCATGAGTGGTATGTGCCATGATAGAAGTTGCCACGGTCTGGGTTTGTTTGACAAGACCTACTGTGACCCGACTGATCGCAATAGCCAACAGGCCTCCTTCCATAATCATGGCATAAGCAAATGCCGAGCCCATGAAACTCGTGATTAAAATTGAATGTCGAGAAATCACTTGCGAATCCGAAAGAGCGCCAATCACGAGACCTCCCAATATCTGAGAAGCAGAAAAGATGGAAGCCAGCCATTCCCGCTGAACTGCGCTATTTACCCCAGCCAATTGAAAATACTGGCTGTGCAAAAGAGGAACCACCAAGGAGACACCGATCATGTCTACCACGACCAGCGTTGGTAACAGGATAGTGTAAGGAATTTCGAGTAATCGGTGTGATTTCACTTCGTGATTTTCATCGTGACTTTCTGAGGAGGCTTCGCTGCTGCTATCCGTAGACTCGGTGGCACGAGTAAGAGTAGAATCGGCGTGTCTATTTTTTTGCTTCGTTGTCATTCTGTTAGTAGCTGGCTTCTTTTGTCGTGTTTCTTAGTGAGAAATATCAATTGATTAGTACTTTGTCAGTAATATTTAATATTGCACAGTAGAGTATTATGTTGTTGTTTTCTGTTCGTGGTACTGGTAGCCTTTGCAGCTACTGTAGCTAGCTAGCTAGCTAGTAGTAGTAGTAGCAGTAGACTAGACTACTACTAATCTAAAAAAGAGCACTGGAGAGGGACTGAGTCACTCTTTAAAAACCCGTAAAACATTTTCATTATTCTGTATTAACTCATAGAGCGTACTTCAGAGTAAAAAAATATAGTGAATATACCGAAATACGCTCCTACTGAGTATTGAGTGTGGATCATGTTAAATTGTACACCAAATAATAATCTAGGATGGGATAGACAACAAATCGAAAGGAATCTTGAGAGGACTATAAGGATGACGAGGAAAAGGACGATGAACCAGAATAGAAGATGAATGACGATTTTGGTGAGAAACTCAAAATCCATGAATCGACAATTTCCTGCACCCTGCACCCCTATCTGACCTGCAAATAAACCTGCCTCAGCTTGACAAAACGACAACAAACATTGCCAACTACAATCCAGCCCTTTGCAACACTCGAGATTATTTAATAATTAATAGCCAGAAAAAAATGAATACAGCTCTTCTTTCTTTCAGTACCAAAAGAATCTGAATTAAGTATTGTGGTTGTTTTCTGTTGTTTCGATTTGCAAGTTGCCGACAACGGTGTCAATACGTCAAGCAGAGCGTGCGTCGATTGTTAGAAGAAAAAATGGTTGGTAAAAAATACGTCAACCTCCACCATTGTTTCATTCCCAACATCCCTTCAAAGTTCAAAATAATATCTCATCATCACACATCACACCGCACACAAGTCCTTCGCTGCATTCCTTCGCATCCATTCACATCATATTTTTTTTTTCATTTTCACAAAAAATTGCATCCCTTGTTCTGTAAATTCTGTTCAGAAGAATCTTACATCTTTTGCTGGCGTTCTGCCAAGGCGTGCTGGACTTGAGCTCGTGTTTCCAAGTACAAGTCCTGGCAGTACCCCAAACAAGATTGCTCCTTCTTGTCCAGACGATCGCCCTGTATTCGTTGATACATTACCATAGGGAAAGAATTAAAAAATTTAGACTATGTTAAAGGGATGATACCACGATAATAACACTGATGATATTGTGCAAGTATGGAATGTACAGTAAGTCTTACCGAAACACCTACACATCTCTTGAAGCATTGTTGAACCGACCGTGACATCATATCTTGCATAATCTGTTGATTGGCTTGCATGGCAGCTTGCTGCATCACTTGCTGCCTCTGTTCGGGAGTTAAACTGGCGAGTTGATCCATTTTGCTATTATTTCGTCTGGTTTGGCTTAAAAGATGATAGTCGCCGTGAGATGTAGAGGCCTTGTTGTCTCGGAATTGTGGATCGTGGTACGATGTAGTACGAAACCAAAATTGAGCTGGTTGTTTTTCGATTTCGATATCAATCGCGCGATCTTCGTGCGACGTGATTTAGGGTTAAAGTAGGGCTACTATTTTTCTCCACAGAAAAACTAAGAATGCGAAACTGCAAAGATTTTTTTCAGCTGATTAACACAGTAACAACGCATCCTTGCTTTCACAACATAGTACAGCATCGTTCACAGCAATCAAGCTGCTTGTAGAATATCTCTCAAAGTAAGAAAAGCAACTGTTTTCATCCAAGTCTCCATGCCGCCGAACGAACGAAAGCGTCGAAAACGGCGCAGATCCAAACTGACTCCTCAAGGCCATCTGCCTAACCTTCGTCAGCAAGATGACGAAGACGAAGGCGACAATGATGATGATCCCGTCATCTTTTCCCCTCGTTCGAAACGCCGATGCCGCCGTGTGAGCAAGACACGTCGACATTCCAGTGGTGGTATTGGTAGAGGAGGCGAAATTTACATGTCACCTTGGATGCAACAGGGACACCAGTATCCATATCCGCCCGGTGCCTTGCCCCCGTTTCCAATGTATTCGTCTCCTTCTAATCATGTGGTACTCTTGCAAGTTCCTTGGATGACTCAAAATGAAGACACGCTGTTGTTATTTCGAAAATCTGTGGCACCCCACGAAACGGTAGAAACATTCTTGCAGCGATTTTTGTACGAACAAATGCCCCACAAATGTTGGGCCAGTTTGTGGCAGCAACAGCAGCAATCACAGCAACCTGATGAGGATGCATTACAGAGGCGAGAGATGCACGTTCGTGTTCGAACGGGCCCCAATCATTCCTTTTTACTGCATTTGATACACGAAACGACGGATAAAAAGGAGGAGGATCAGAAAATGCCAGGAATCTCTACCGAATGGCATATTTGTTTAGGACTAGCATCAATGCCAGATGTTATATGGACACCGACAGATGTCATGATAGCATTACTCGGTGCAGATTCCTACCAGGAACCCTTGACTATGTTTGTTCACAAAGATGCTATTTATGGTAGCGAAAATTCGGAAGAAAATGAATTGGATCCTTTGGTAGTGTTTTTGAACAACGAAACAACAAATTTGGACCTAGCTCGAAAGGAAACCACAACGACAACCAAGAGAGTAAAGAAGAAGCGATTGTCCTTTGCAGTAGCAGTATCGACACCGCAACAGCTACAGCCTTTGATCGATGAGCCGGAGCAAGTGCAGGACCAAGCAATGGAGGAGGATAGTGAATCGAAAGGACGCAATGAAGTTCTAGACGATGAAGCGAGCGAAAGTATTCTTATGGAAGAAAATAGCAGTGTTTTGCAACTAGAAATTGATGATATAATGGAAGTAGAGATGTTCGAAGGAAAACTTGAGCCATCAGAGGATGAAACAGGCGAAAGTGCTGCGGTGATAAATAAGAAGGATGTGCAAAACAAAGGTGGTAATGACGATGGAAATGTCGAGAAAGAACTGGAAGGAGAGAGCATCATCATTGAAGAGCAACAGCAAGAAGAAAAGTTGCCGGAAGCCAACCAAAGGGAACAAACGCAAGCAACAAATGGTAAGAGTGTGCAAGTCGGTGCTTTGTTCCTGAAAAGGTTTCCAAAGCACGGCCTCTTCCAAGGAGAGGTCACATCCTTACCCACAGAAAAGAATCCATTTTACAATGTACTGTACGAAGATGGTGATGTGGAAGATTTGTCGGAGAAGCAAATGATGCGATTGTTCAACTCGGCTGCAAGTAAAAAGTTGAGGAAAAAGAAAGCAGAGGAAAAGGCTGAAACTGGCGAAGCAGACCAAGGTGAGAAGGAGCCGCAAACGCAAGAGAAGCAAGTAGATGGCAGCCTAGAGGATGCCAAGGACAAAAATAATGATAATGGCAGCATGCGCATAAAAAAATCTACGGAAGCACAAAACTCAAAGATAACTGCACATGTCAACAATGCAGGCGCGAAGGAAAATGGCGGCAGTGAGACAGACGCGGCAGATACCGAAGGGAAATCAGGTAAAGTAGACGGTAAAGAAGAAGAAGCAGTCAAGACGTCTCCTACATTGCTGCCCAAACTCAAGCAGTCGCCAATGAACTCTCTCATCGGATCGCTTGTGAAACGAGCAAGGGATCGAAGTAGAACCAGTTCATCGGTTTCAGATTTACCTCAGACGGCAGAGGTTGGGGTGGACGAGGACAAAAAGACGAAACGCAAGTTTAACGGCAAAGATGGAGGTAGAATGGACGACGAAGATGAAACAAATCTGCTCCAGGAAGACGACGCTACTATTGGCCAAAGCAGCTCATCGTACGATTCGTTAAATGCACAGAAGAAACAAAATGCCTCGACAAATGAAAGCAAGGTGACTCTTGTTGATGAATCGTCTTACAACTGGGAGGAAAATGCCAAAAAGCAAGAAGACCTTGTCGAGAAGGCTGCTCAAGTATATCTACAAAAAAATTCTGGATCTGGAGATGCTAATACTCCGCCTGTTCAGGAAGTTCAAGTTCCTGATGACACTCAAAATACAGCTCGCTTGTCGCACCTTGACAACGAATCTTCTAAGAAAGACGAGGTTTCTGTCGAACCGGCACGGGGGCTTGAAAAGGGCGCAGAAAGGAGCGACAATGGAGCCGCCGCACGTACGAACAGAAATACCAAAGCAGACAATGACGAGGATGCCTCGGTATCATCAACATCGAGTAGTAGTTCTTCCAGCAGCAGCAACAGCAGCAGCAGTGATAGTAGTTCTTCGAGCAGTAGTGACTCTTCTGTAAGCAACGAGTCCACTAAGGCAAAGGCACAGAGACGTGCTGAAACTGCTGCCGAGGAAAAACCATCTCAAGGCGAATCAAAGGTGGATATTGCCGTGGAAAAAGAAGCTGCCGCCCCGAAATCACAACCAAATAGCAAGGCAAATGAAACAGTACCAAAAATGACCCAATTACCTCTGGCATCAAAAAAGATGGATAAAAGTGGAAAAAAGAAGGCAGAAGGGAAGCAACCTGCCAAATGCATTCTTGCGGACGGCAATGCCGACGCAAAAAAGCAAAGCATTCCCGAGATTGACACGTTAAGGAAAAAGAGCCGACAGGACAGTCAGGAGAAATCTGTGCCGACTTTGGCATCGCACGATTCGAACGGAAATAAGAAGGAAAACGATGACGCCGACGCCGACGACGACGGATCGGTTAAATCGTCTAGCAGTTCCACATCCTCGTCGTCGTCGTCGTCAGATTCATCGGATTCCTCCTCCGACTCTTCAAGTTCTAGTGGTAGCAGCGACAGTAGTAGCTCTTCTAGTTCCGACGATTCCAGTACAAAGGCTACCCCAGACCAAAAGAAGAAAGATGCAAAGTCAAATCCTCGAGCAGCAGCGACAGCAGCAGCAGCAGCAGGAGGAGGAGGATCAAAAGCGGCGGAATCCAGCAACGTCCGGAAACGACGACCTCTGTTGGCACCAAACAAGAAAATTGTCATTTCGCCCTACAGTACGCAAGCAAGTAGTTAAAATTAGCAAGTAGGGTTGCGAATACCATTAGTCTTTCTTCTTCAAATAATGATGCAATCATTTTGAAAAAGAATAGGAGTACAGTAGTAGTCAGGGAATACCCAGTAAATAGTAGCCCAATGCAGGGCCTATCACCTCCTCTTTTAAAATTATTGTAGACTACTCTAGTACTAAGGGTAGCTGTGATGACTTTAGACGCGCACATCTCATTGATGAGGCAGGTAAGAATATTAATAGTGCAACCGAACAGCATTGATGAGCCGGCTATGCTATGCATCTGACAGAGCATGATACACACTCATCACTTCACAACAATCCACACTCTTATTACAATAAGTCAAGACTCCACAAAAAGCCTGTATGATTTCAGCATTAGCAGTAAAATACAGTAGCAAATACCTCGAGAAGAAAAGCCAATCGATTAATCCATTTTTCCCAGTAATACTACAGTAGGTTTTAGAACATGAACACAAGATCCTCTTCTTTGGTTGCAGCACCCGCCGCAACCTCCACCCCTCAACCACAACCACAACAGCAGCCCAGTATTTGGGCTGCCCGCAATGTCGAATGGCCCATCCCTTCCGTCTTGTCCACGACGAATTATCAAAAATTATGGCGAGCTTCGCGACAAACAGGAGCACAATTAGGTATTGTGGGAGCGAATGCTACCGGAGGAGGAGGAGGAGAAGGAGTGGACGATAAATCGAATAAGGGCACCGGAGCGGCTGTGGCTGTCACCGACTTTGGCGGCAAGGATGCCTTTGTGAATCCTTCTAAAACGGCTCGTGGGTCTTCTGGTGATGCTTCCTATTTTTCAGGCTTTATGAACCGAGTCATTGGAACCTCGGGAACGCCGCAAGCCGGGGGCGCAGACGATTATCTCATGGACAACAACAACAACAACAATAGCAACGCCGCCGGTGGAGGTGGATCTAGACCCTTGCGTCCACCCCGACGACACTGTGTTGCCACAGCCAATGGATGGATTGTTGCAGGTTTGGAATGTCCATCTCCGTCGGGATCGTTGCGACTCTTGAGTCGATGGAACGTTCGTCGGGGTACCACTGCGGATCAATGGATGGCCTTGCCTCCTCCGAGCATAACTGGTACTGGAAGTGACAGAAACAATCACGCAAGAATTCAGCACGTGTTTGTTGATCCCACAGGATGCCATACTGTTGTTAGTGCTTACAATGGAGAAGCCTACTATGTGCATTCGAGTCTACGATTGCCCCAAAAATTGGCGGGCTTTGGACCCAATGCCGATGGATCTATGCCCATGGCAAACCTTACAGGTGTAGCTGCCACGAATGTTTCTTCTAGTAATAGTAGCAGTACTGCTGCAGCTTCCAAAGGCAAAAATTCCAACGTCCAGCAAGGATTGTCCGTCGGAGCTTATGCCACGGCAGTTGCCTGGGATCGAGAACGAGGTACCGAGGGATCTACTAAGAAAATCTTGATGGGCAGCAATTTTGGGGAGATCTACGAATACGCTCTCATTAGTCCGACTTCGGAAGATCAGGAGGAAGCTATGGCGGCACCACTCTTACTACACCGTCTTCCGTCGGAGGATGGAACCCCGGCGGCTGTCACGGGCTTGCATTTTGAACGTCTCCGGACTGGACTCTTGATTTTGGTATCGACTTCTGGAAGAAACGTGCCACGAACGCGACTGTATACCTTTTATTCGCCTCACAATACTTCCTTTCGGATGGCTCTGGCGGATCAGCAACATTCCACACTGGTGGATCTACCCGGAGCCGTCGATTTTGCCGAGTTGAGACTCTGTAACGATCATTTTGGATTACGCACGGCAATGGGCATTTATTATGGGACGATAGAACGATCACAATCCAGCAATGTTCTGGTGACGGGAGGGAGAAGCATGATTGTGGATGCCGGTATATTGCCGTACGAAGATGTGGAACAGGACGGCACCGGCACAGGTAGCAACAATAGCAAGAGCTCCTCCAACATTTCATCCCTGGCGCTGACGCCCCATCACATGATTTTGTTGACCGGTCCTGTTACCTTTCCGGATGCTTTGAAACAGTATCACCATCACAACAACAATACTCATGGTGGAGAGGTTCGGTTCATCAATCGTACCTCTCAAAAAGTCATTCAAAGCGAAAAGCTGGAGCAACTGACGCATTCATCAGTATCCTCGCAATCAAATAGCAACAGCAAAAATCCGTTTGCAACATCTTCGAATGCTTTGGAAGACAGTTCCGTTTGGTTGGGTGCAGGAGAGCTACTGATGGATGTGCGGCGACCAGATCAGGTGTGGCTGCGACATGGTCGATCCTTGATTCACATTTCCTCGACACAAGAGGACCGTGACGTTTGGAAATTCACCCTTGAAAAATGTCTGGAAGCCCCAAAAGGCAAGCAACCTCTGAAGTCTAGCAGTACTCAGCATCCCTCTCTATCTCGTGCCATTTCGGGTGCTGGACCTCTCTTGACAGAGGAAGAAAAGGCGCAAGAAGCTTTATTTGAACAGGCCAAGAATTTATGTACCAACGCAGCCCAAAAGGCCGTCGTCACAAAGATTCGAGCCGAATATCATTTATCCCAAGGGAAAGCTGAATTGGCAGCCAAATACTTGGCACAGTGTCCACCCACATTAGCACCATTTGCGGATACATCAATTAGATTGGCGCTACCGCGTTTGGGCATAGACGATCCACAAGGCTACGGATACTCGGATGAGGCAAAGAATGCTTTGTCCGCTAGCAATATTTCTCTCATTACGTTTCTTAGCGATAAGCTCCGTGTCTCCCAAATGAACCAAGATAAAATGTCCTCTACCATGATTGCAGCTTGGTTAACAGAGCTGTACTTACACGAACGAGGAGAACAGCAGCAACAACAAAAGGATAAGGGCGGACAACACGATGATGCCATGTTGAGCCAGTTTCTCGGCAATCTACACAATACAGACGCCAAGACTATTTTGAAAATCTTGGCTTCGCATGACGTAAGTGCAACAGAGTGTTCTTCTTATGCAGCAAAGAGTGGCGATATTGCGACGGCCGTCAACACAGCGCTCGCGGTGGGTTCCACAGATGCGTCGGCAGGGGCCCAAGACGCATTGCGCATCCTGAATAATGCACCTTTTGAATTGGCAGAACCACTGTATTATCGACATGCCTCAACTCTTTTGGCTCGGGCTCCTGCGCGTGCTGGAAATAGCTTTTTGGCTCGCTATGCCCAAGGATTAGCTCCGACTCGGTTGCTTCCCTCCATCATGCACTACGAAAAACTCCGCTCGGAAAGGGCTAAGAAAATCGAGGAAAGCCGTAAGATTGCCGAAGAATTGACGGGTATGGGAGGAAGGGGAGGCGTAGTAGAAACGAAAGAAGATCATGATGGAGATGAAACGAACAAAGGAAATTCCCTTGAAAATCGCAGCGGCTCGACGGCTGACTTTGTGGATGATCCTTATGTATCGATCAAATATTTGCAGGGTGTAATTCAGCAAGGATGTCGGAGTAGTGCCATCTTTAGCTTTTTGGTATCCCTGTACGCCAAATTGGAAGATGAAGAACCATTGTATAGGTTCTTGTCGGTTCATGTCCCTACGGCAACAACTTTTGCTGACGCAGCCATGAATGCTTTGATGTCAGTGGATCGTTCTCGCCCACATCATACGATGGAGATTGGCGACGAAGCATTTTCAGCGCCCCTTGACATGTCATATGCACTGCGTACTGTCTTGAGGAGTGGTCGGCATTTTCGATCGGCCATTAAGCTCTACATGGGTTTTGGAATGAGACAACAAGCCGTCGAACTGGCTCTCAAGGTGGATCCCTCTCTGGCGCGCGAACTAGCGCAAGATAGCACGGAGATGCAAGAGCGGAAGCGTCTGTGGTTAATGATTGCGAAGCATGCTGCGTCCAGTGGCGCACGGGGAGGAAAAGATGTGGTTTCAAAGGTCGTTAGTGTGCTACGAGACTGCGGACCCGATGTGTTATCAATTGAAGATGTTTTGCCCTTCCTGTAAGTTTGGTGCTACTGTGTCCACTGGGAGATTTTTTTTCGCTATTTTCTAACGCATATCTCTACCTCCAATCTTCCGCAGCCCCGATTTTGCGTCTATTGATCAAATCAAGGTAGAAATATGCGAAGCATTGACTGCTTATTCTTCCAAGATTGAAGGTTTCCTAAAGGAAATGAACGACTGTGACCAGACTTGTAGCAACCTAAGAGAAGAAATCAAGAGATTGCGTACCCATCGCATGAAGTTGAGAGCTGACGCTCGCTGTGCATTGACCAACCAGGCTGTATTGAATGCAGGCGAGCCATTTTACACCTTTCCTTCGGGGTATGTGTTTCTATCCAGTGCGCTGAAAAAAGAAGTGATGCCACTTCTGAATGAAAAGCAGAAGGCTCGAGTAGAGGAACTGGAAAGAGAGATTGAAAAAATCAACACTATGGCGACCACAAACGCTGAAGACGAAAGCCGTGGCCGAGGGCTTCAAACCGAACTCGATGGCCTCATCGCAGCAGAATGTCCGTTGACCGGTTCTGTTCTGGTTAACAGCATTGATCAGGGTTTCGATACCGACGAAATTACCCAACGCACTTTCTCCAAGCATATCCATGGCGGGCAAATCAACCTGGGATACTCCTCTGTTAGCTAGTATGTGCCCTACAAAATAGCATTATTTGTATTTTTTGCGTGCTAGCAAATTTCTCCTCTACTGTTTTTGATAATACCATGGCCTTGTATATATCATTCCTACTAGACTAGATCTAGTGACATGAAAGACTCACCCTTCTGCCGTCATTCCGGTGGTCAAGGCCGCAACGACCGCACGCCTGCTGTCTTTGGAACTGACCAAAGTAAACAGCAGCGACTTGCTGTCGGCCTTGAGATGGAGGGACAGTGCCTTATTCTCGGTTTCAGTCATGACACACATTACGCGGTCTCCAGAAAGTGACATGAATGCCCACAGCTTTGTTGCAAAGCCTCCGGGGATCGCCTCTCCTTCAAACTGTAATGATGATGCTTCAGCAACAGACTTATCGATAATGTCTTCAGGTATTTCATCTTCGTCATCCCCGACATCGGTAGGAAAGTCAGCGTTCTCCTCCAACTGAGCAGATGTCATTTTGATGGGAGGAACAGCGTGCGGCATCCGGAACCACAAAAAGCGAAACGTGTCCAGGTCGCCCCACAAATCTCGAAAAAATGTCAAAGGACAAGGCTGCAGGCCCAACAATGGCGATAGCTGCTTCGGGTCCCCCGACAAGATAACGTCTTCAAAACCAAAACCCATTTTGTCGCCGCTAAATCCTGATCCCTTCTCCTTAGTGGAAACTTGAAAGCCGTCGTCGCCAGCAACAGAGCCTGTCGAGGATCGACGATCAGCTTTACTGCTTTTGGCTTCTTTGCCGCCAACCCTTTCTGAAAAGGATGGTTCCTCGGAAACTTTCCGAAACACGATGGACGGATGCAATAATATTTTTCCAGCAGGAAGATGCTCAAGAGCCACTTCCCATACCAACTGGTCACCAGCTGCAATGGGCTGTCGATAAGCTGAGGAGGCAGATACCAGTGGAGCAGTATTGAGACCAACCTCGTCAGGTGTTTCTCCCAGCGCAGGCAGGAACTCCAACGAACAGGAATCTATTCCCGTTTCCTGATGCTGGTATTCTATGCCGAGATCCAACCTGAGCCCCTCCGTAATTTCCACGGCTGTGGAATTGCAAACTTGCACCAAGACTCGTATCCTATACTCCTCCTCGTTGTCATACCTGAGTTTCCTCGATACAGTGTGGGCAAGAACACCCGCTACTGGATCCGATCCGGCAGATATCGCTGTAATGTTTTTGTTCCAAGCAGAGAAATTGCCATTATCGACGCCCTTCGCCCGAAACCTTCTCCCTCTGGCGTCGCGAGATTCAGGGAGCGAAGGGATACCGAGACGAAGCCAATTTTTTGGACGAGAATAACACGAGTAAAAAACATCAGCCATCGACAGCGAAAACAATGTTAACGCGAGATGAAATAATTTGTCGACTTAGTTGCATGAGATAACCGTTCATATACTCCATGACGGCAGGTCCTTCGCGGTCAGCACCCTTAATAGTTGAGCTTGATACCAGAGGTTTAATTTTGTATTTCATTTGTTGAGTAACCAGTTCCGAAGCGGGGATACTGTCTATAGCACTTGCCTTGGCTTTGTAAAATTCCTGAATTCGTTGTACCACGGCATCACACAGAGGCCCCATGACAGGACGAAGCGAATCGTCCACAGGTTCGTCGTCCAGTTTTCCTTCCAAGGATGCAATCGCCATTTGAACTACCGCCTGTGACTCCTGTTTAGTTCCCAGTCGCCTCTTCCAGTTGGTAGCTGTCAAAGCCATGTTTTCCACACATGCAACTGAAACCCGCACAGTCTCTACGGCAAGTTTTTTGATTGGGTCCTTTTTCTTCTTTCCTGAAGCATCTACAGGAACTGTATGAAATTCCAAGAGCTTCGTCAGCAACCGTTTGGGGCTCACAGCTATTAGAAGGTCTCTCGCGCTGTCAACGTTAAGCGACAAAGGGGCAATTCCCTCGCCATCATCTTGGTCTGCGCCACGAGATGTTCGGTTTTTGGCTACCTTCGTGTGCTTCCGCAAGACAGCGTATCTACCTTGGACCCATTGGTCGACCCCCAAAGTCAAAATGAACATTCTCATATGATGTGAGATAATGCCTTGACGGAGATCCTTAGCAACAAAGTCGTCCATCAATGCTGCCACATCTTGAACCATGACATCGTTACTAGTACTCATGAAGCTGCGGTCGATCAGAGAGTTGTCGTTATCATTTCCATTGTCATTCGTAGTGACATTCCAGTGCGTCAAGAAACTAGCGGATTCTATCATTTGATCCCAAAGCAGATGCGGTGGACAAGCATTGGGCGTCAGCTTGAACGTTACGGATGAAAAGGGATGTAACAATCCTATAAAGTGCAAAAATTCTTGCAGGAGTCGAATATAGCTTGATTGTCCTGCCGTAAGTAGTTCTAAATCTTCCTCCAGGTATTCAGCTCGTCTTCCCCATCTTCCGCACGGAGAAAAAATGGACAGCGTGGTAAAAGCTAGACGCGTCCACTCCTCTACTTCCAAGCTTGGTTTCTCATCGGAAGTGGCCCCTGGCGGTGGGGGATGTAGCACAGAACCATCTGCCGACGCCAAAAACCGCCGCCCAACTTCCCAAGCCACTGTCGTAAAGACTAAAAGTATTTCGTCTCTTATTTTTAGAATAGTAGGATTCTCTTGTTCTTTGCAGATATTGACGACAGCCGTCGATGACAAGAATCGTTTTAGATAATAGCTGCGTTGGGCAAGTGGTAGGGTGCAAGTTGCTGTGTCAGAATTAGCATCGGTAGCAACAGGCTGAACTCCCAACGGACCATCAATGAAAATGGACAAGGCCAATTCGGTAAAGAAAGCTATTCTTGCTGGTTTGCGATAGCATGTGTAAGGTATTGAAGAATCTCCTTCGTTGCTATTCAGAACAAAATTTGGATTGCTGCTGTCGTTCATAAGGCTTGCGCCACTTGTTCGCAAGAGCAACCCAGGTGAAGTAACTCCGTGAGGTGCAATTGTGGTGTACGGCAACAACGCCGCTTCTTGCACTATGCTCTCCAGGAGGGGTGCTCGTTCCGGCAAGGGAATAGCTCTGAGTGCTACCATCAGCGTAGCAAGTGCTCCGACTTTGGATTCCAAAACACCTAACGCAGACGTTTCTTCCTTCAAAACTACGACAGCCCAGCGGCAAACTTCCAAGACCCAGCTAGCTTTCGGACAAGCATTGGCCAGTCGCAGCGCGCACAAAGCACCAGTGTGAGACAAATCACCATTGAGACATTGTTGCATGGACGGCAAAATTAAGGCTGTGACAACATCATTGATTAAACCCATTGCGTCCAAGTCGACCCATCGTTTGGCGTAGGTTGTTCGGTCCATGTCAAAGACACTTGCACGGTTGGTGTGAAATTGATGGATGAGGCAGGCCGTGACAAAGGGTAACGTCTGACGGTGATGGAATTGACTGTGAAAGTGAACAATCCGTGTCACCAGTTGCAAGAGACGCGGTGCCATAATATTGCGAAAGATACGGGATTGCAATTCCAATTGGGCCACACTGGGGTCCTCCTCCAAAGTAGTGGGACAGTTCAACAAGGCTGTTCGCAGGGATGGTGAATAAGGAGAGACACGGCCAAAAGCTATGGATTGTATTTCGTGCAACAACTCATCATCAATGATGGTACCGGTATTAGCATTGGATGTTGCCAGTGCCAGAATTCCCAAGGCTTCTACGGCCGTTGCGGAAACGCCATCGTCTCCGTCCTCGAGTGCCACGGTCAACAAGGCCGTCGGTACTTCCGCCCCTACTTCATCTTCCAACCGCGATGACACTGCATCTCGCATCGTAAACAAGACAGGCGCGAGTCGAATCCGTGCATAGGCACTCCTGGCAGCTTTGGCTAAGGTCTGACAGGCCAATATCCGACACCGTCGATCCTTGTGCTCTCTTCCGCACGTCATTAGAGCAGCAAAACAGGCCGACATAGTCTTGGCGTAGGTTGCTGCGTGTAACAATGTACTCGATGCCACGGCACTTACATCATCGTGTCCGCTGGATGGACCTCCCGTGCCCGTGGAGTCGTTGCCGGCAAAATTGGTAATGTTTAAACAGGACCTTACGACTTGCGAGTACGATGACGAATCGTCCCGGATGGGCTTTAAATTCTGGTCCACGGACGGATCACTCAGCGCGGTGGCCACTGTTGGAATACTGTGAGGAACAGCAGCGTAAAATATTTCCGCTGGTGTTCGTTGTCGTGCACGATTGTCCTCGTCGTCTTGATTCAAATCTCCTCCCATGAGTTGGTTGCTGCTGTTGTTCAGGTTAGCACTACTAGTAGAGTTGTTGGACAAAAAACTGTCATCGGTTCCTTCGAATGCTGCGTCTGTTTTAGCCAAAGAAGATGCATGTTTGGGTGTTTGAAAGTTCAGTGGGTTGTTCAGATGGTCTCCATTGGAAGCTGCCGACGAAGATGACTTGGATGTCATCACCGTAGATACATCTTTCTCTTTGGTTTTGGACTTTTTCGAGGACTTGTCCTTTTTGCTGCTTTTGATCATCTTTGCCGACAGCTGTTGCTGCTACGATATGTGCTGATTCTTAGGAATAATCTGTGAAAGAAATACTTTTCAGTCAATTTCTCAATAATTATTGTGAGGGGAGCAATAGCATGCTTTTTCCCCCTTGTGGCAGATATTGGAATTTCAAAATTGTCTGGAGAAGCTTTGTATCGTTTATCAACTGCTGCTCTCGCTAGCTGATTTGCCCGGAACCTCTTTTTCTTGCTTATCTCTTTCGTTCACTCTTGCCTCCTGTGAAATTGGTGGGTATACGAAAGAATCAAGCTAGCTTATATAGTAGTAGAAACGAGGAGGTTGTTTGGTGTTGTGAGACAAAACATTTTCGCGTGTATGCATGCTCCGTGTGCTGCTCATCAAATAAATAATAATAAAATTGCGGGACGTAGCTGAACAGACAGACGAGTCATCAATCAGTTTGTCCCGAACCCGACGTCAATGTTATAGTGGCAACAAAACCCTCACCCTCTATTAACAACAAACCAAACCTTAATATTATTCTTACTAGACTACTACTAGACTACTAGCTAGACTAGTAGTCTACCCGGTACCGTACCGAGTAGAAAATACAGTAGTTTTGAAATACAAACTACCAGTAAACCTAAGCAAACAATGGAGAACCTAACTCTGTCAGAGTCTAATCGGCGATGGCAGGTGCTGTTGAAGCGTCGAGATCAGGCTTTGCAGCTAACTACCAGCGGCACGCAAAAAAGACCGCGTCCTCGTGATGATGATAATGATGATGAACCAGTAGTAGAACAGCAGGATCCTTTTGACTGTCAGGCCATTGTGATACCGTCGGTCAATACCCTCGTAGAACAAGTGTTGGACGAATTTGCCGGTCGCTGGGAAGAGTTGGATTATCGAAAGATTGTGGATTCTGGACCTAGTGTTGTTGATGGAAATAATGACGACGACGACGACGACGACGATGATGATGGTGATAATGCCCAAGAAAAAGGGGATGAAGGGACTGATGATACCAACACAAATACGGCAACTCAGGATGACAGCAATGATCCTCCTATCAAGAAAAAGTCACGAAAGAAACCTATTCTTAATCATTTGACATTGCCACCAAACTTCGATTACGCCACGCGTTTAGCGCAAGCCCCCGTAGATGATGGCAGCGGCGATCGGGTCGTGAATCTGTTAAACCCCAACGAAACCTTTAGCTACGAGCGGGAATTATGGAACTTGTTTGCCTCGGTGCCAACGGTAGATGATATCCATCAACAGCTCTTGGACGGTGTTGAAGAATCCATGCCACATGCGTCGACCGTTACAAAGGAAGTACTGCACGCTTTTGGGGTGAATTTTCGTGCGGACGGACATGCTCTGTCGCGAATGCGCTACAATGATCGACACGAAATGGTACCACTATTACTGCGTCACAGCAAAACTCAGGCAGTAACAGAAAATTTACTTTCCGCCGACAAATCGACCATTCGATTCGAGTGCTGGAAAAAGAGCTTGAAACGAGGATCGTCGCCCGAAGAAAATCGGGCCGTGTTGGAATTTCTGGGATCGCAAACCCTTCTGGAACTTCATCGTACCATTGTGGAATTGATGCAAGACCGTCTGTGGGGCATGTCTCCCACGGACGACGAAACAACAAATACTAGAGCAAGTACCACACATAATGACATCAATTCTCAATCAGCTTCGGGTTGCTTTTTTATTGAGAATCAATTTTATACATTTGGATCAGTCGATTATGCTGCGACCATTCAAAAGTGGTTATCAGCATCGCAAGCTCGAAAGACAGTCTTGGGCATATCGAGATCTTCGCCACTCCAACAAATTGAAATGAAGGACGTCAAGCTGAAAGATATACCCTGGCGCTTCAATGTTCGATACTTTCATGTTCATCATGGGGATGTAGAATGTGCCGTATACGTCACAGATCTGAGACACGGAAGCAGTGTAACAACACCAGAAGGAAAGCCTTTGGCATTCCCTTTCATTCATGATTGTTGGCCTCCGAGTATACCCTACATGCTGTGTGATGCATGTGCCAAGCTTCCTACTTCCGTGCTGACCTCTACCAAATGTACCATTACCCAAGGCCATCGCGGCCTGTGCATTGCTTGTTACAATCGATTGACCCAGAAAAAGAAATCGACATAGTAATGTAACAATATGGTACCTTTCCCATTTATCGTGCTACTATGATTGCTTGGAGTTGTGTACTTTTCGTAGATGTTGGCTGGAGTATTAGTACCCTGGTAGAAAATGGGTTTTGTTTCCCTTTCTGGAGACGCTGATACTTCCTTCGTCATTAGGGTTACGGCTTACCTAAAATTCGATCTCCTGGAAGAGACAGTAGTATTAACAAATGCACTATTTTCCAGGATACTCAAGATTTTCAATTAGGAGCATTTTGAAAAATATTTAGGAGCGTTTTATGAGCATTTCAATTAGGAGATTTTAGGAGCATTTCATTCTTGATTAGGAGCATTTCATTTTCAATTAGGAGCGTTTTGTTCTTGTTCCCCTAGATATTAAGTAGCATAATTAGGAGCATTTGATTTTT
>Ga0210036_1000925_pt1 | contig 33650 bp, 29 predicted proteins | sample CryGeymeta201515_FD_185469 | JGI IMG/M metagenome (GOLD analysis project Ga0210036, IMG submission 185469) | Groundwater microbial communities from Crystal Geyser aquifers in Utah, USA - Crystal Geyser metaG 2015-15 (SPAdes) (version 2) | ecosystem: Environmental > Aquatic > Deep subsurface >...
TGGGAGTCCCAATTACAGACAAGACAATCTTATATAATGGATACCAGAGAGTCCCAGGACCCGTTGATTCGTTGCGCATAATGAGCGAAAAAATAATAAATGAAATAAAACAACACACTCAACAGAAATTGAATCAAAACGAAGCCTTAATACAATCCATGTTTCCGAGTTTATCGGACGATGAAACTAAAAAAGAAAATGCAATAGCCATACCAAACGAGCAATTCTTCGAACAAATGAACAATGAAACAACTACGACAAGTTCGACTAATTCTTCAATAAACTCAAGAACATCGACTCCACTGATACTACCAGTAACCAGAAAACCAAAAAAGTTTCCATCAACAAGCAGTTCCAACAATCGTTCTCGGGAACAATCGTTCATTGTTCCTTTAAGGCAGCCATCTGCATCAACTTCAACCTCGACAAATGCGCCGCTAATACTACCAGTAACCAGAAAACCAAACATGTCTTCATCAACGAGTAGTTCTAACGACATCCCAAGAGAAAGGTCGTATGTTGATCCATCCAACCGATCATCAGCGACAACTTCATCCTCAACAAATGTCCCACTGATACTACCAGTAACCAGAAAACCAAAAAAGTTCCCATCAACGAGTACTTCCAACAACATCCCAAGAGAAAGGTCGTATGTTGATCCATCCAACCGATCATCAGCGACAACTTCATCCTCAACAAATGCGCCACTGATACTACCAGTAACAAGAAGACCAAACATGTTTCCATCAACGAGTGGTTCAAATAGTAGTTCAAGAGAAAGGTCGTATGTTGATCCATTTAGTCTTCCATCAACATCAACTTCGTCATCGATGTACAATACCAGTTCATCAAGACGGAATACTTCTACAATCAATCGGTATAACGATTATGATGACGATGATATTGAAGATGATCAAGACAACATGTAAACAATTTTTTTCGCAACACAAACAATAATTTAATTCAACAATTGTTTGAGACCTCCGCTCGAAACGATAAATTCAAAGTCGGATGATCCCCCAATAAAATGATTTTTTACAAAAACAAATGGAACTGTTCTATGGTTCGTTTTCTTTTCCAATGCGGTTCTCAGCACATATTGATCGTCGATTGAGTCAATGTTGATCCATGAAAAATCCAACTTCAAATCGGTCATCATTTTCTTTGTTCTTATGCAATACGGGCATGTCGATTTAGCGAAAACTAAAATATCATGTTTCTTGATGAGGTCGTCAATGTGAGAAGAGACAAATTTTTGAAATTCAGATTCGTTCATTTTCTACTTGATTGGATTTTTGTTGAATCAATTATTTTTTTTATTTGAGAATTGGGGTTCGAGTAAAAAATGGAGCTATTTTGTTTTTTATTTTATGTTAAATGTTTTTATTTGTTTGTCCATTAAAACGATCATATTTGTGATGTATTCAACACAAAAAAAACCAATCCATAAAATATTGAGAGTCAACTGAAAAAAAAACAATCAAAATGAACTACATATACAAATACACTTCGAAAATTGGAGAAACCATAAAGAACGCAGTTGAAAACAGGAGTTTCCCGCACGATGAAAAACCGATTGGCCACCCCATAGAAAACATGTCATTTGAACCTTCTCAACAATTGTCGGGCTCTCCCCAATACAATTATGAACACGACCATCCAAACGCTCCTATAATGAGCCAATACAACAGAGAATACATTGAAAATGTTTGTCGACAAAATGATTACAACTCACCCCAATCGAACAATCAACCACTTTTTCAACAATCTCAAATGAGTACGTTTATTCCAGTTCAATCCATGAGAACCATTAAAGAAACAAGTAATTTTGAAAATCGATCCACATTCAACGAAAATTGCGAATCAAATCAATCGTATCAACAGACGACTGATTGCGATTATGAATCTCCAGTAAAAGATGAAACAAATGATCAATATGTTGGTCACATTGATAATTTTAATTCTGATCTCAGCTCCGAAATTCAACCCGATAATTACGTACCAGACCCTTTGATGGAATACTATTCAAAGACACTTCAGACACAGAAAGAACACATCGCAGAACCAGAGATCGATCCAATTCAAAAACAAGAACAAAGTGTCTCCGATAACAATCACAATCGCTCAGAACAACAAGAACAAACCGACTTCAATAATGATAACTGGAGTGTTCAAAGAGAACAAGATGATTTGAACAATGACAATCAACAAGAATCAACGGGGGATCAAATAAAACCCAACACATGCATCATCCATTCCAATAGATACAAAAACGATCACCCAATGAGAAAACTCAACCATCATCTTCTCAAACGAACCACTCCTATTAATAGCGATTCTATTATTAACCAAATAGATTCTCCGTCCAATTTGTTGAAAATGGATTCGACCAAGGGCATCAGAAAAAAGAATGTTTTTTATCATTATGTGGATGTGACTTATAAAAAAAGTGCACCTCAACAAAGTTTGGGGTTGTATATAGAAAATGGAAAGAGAAAATCAAGAAGAAACCAAAACAAATCAAGCAATATTGGAAAAATCCAATTGACAAGACCAAGAAGAAAAGTTTTTTCATGATTGTATAAATAGAAAAATTGTAAACACTCAAATGACCACAAGAAAGTTAAAATAAAAAAATTAAATTATTTTACAAATACACCTTTTACTAAAATGAATCCCAATAAATTGTACATTTTCTTGGATGAAAACAAACATTTGAAATGGCACTTCGAATACGAAACAACACTAGTCGAGACCAAGGGTTCTCGCCCGATAAACGATAAGCTGAAAGAGTGGACAATACCTAACCCAAGATCATCTCCAAAAACACCCAACTATGATAATTCATTTGGAACATTGGAGAATGAGCATGATTTACCTGATCCTCAATTCAATTCTGAAAAAAATCAGTTTCAATCTTTCAAAAATCAAAAGAATATTAACGATTTTTTCAAGAAAGAATCAATTGACGCGCATCCCACATTTTTATCTGATAAATCATTCCAATCCAAGAAAATAACAAATCAAAACACTACAATCTACATTCAAAATGGTCTTTTAAAAATTGGATCGAACCACATCGACAAAATAGAACAGCACTACGACACTTTTCCTCGATCTGTGTGGTATAGTAATTTGCAAAAGCTCACAAGAAACACAAAAATAGAGTCTTGTTGCAAAGTTGCAAAATACCTTATAGAGAAAGATTTGAATCATTTTTGCAGAAGGTATTCAATTATTATGATGGAAGATGCAAACATGAAGAGAGAAATCATTATACTCATTGGGTTGATGATGTTCACAAACAGGAACCAAGTGAAATTATCTCCCATACTAATGAAAAACTTGCTGTATATTGTTGCGTCTGTTTCGAGTAGCGATTTCAGAGACAATTGTTATGACCATTTGATGGATGATCATGGGTTGGAAACGATGATTGAAAAATCGCCTTATGATTCCGATTATTTCGTGTGTCCATTTGCGTGGTGCTTGTGGGTCAGGTCAGAATATGGTGGAATGAAAGGGGATCAAAAAATGATGCGCATTTTTTCGTGGATATGGTACGAGCGATTGAATGTGTGTGATTATGCTGCTTTTTGGAAGAGCTTGTTGAATATTGAAATAAGAAAGGAGTCAATAGATTTAGTTGAAACAATTTTGAGTCAAGATCAAAATGCAAGAATAACAAAAAGTGACATAATGATCTGTTGTATGGATCAGCATTGCGGAGACGAGTGGATGAAATGTTTCACAGAAGATTATGAATTTATTTTTTACAATTATCAATACTTTTGTCAATTGTTCAACTTTGATCCAGAAAATCAAGAAACAAAAAAAGAATTGATTAAAAAACTAGTGTGGTTTTGCAAGAGTTCCTTTTCAAACAAATCGCTAATGTTTAGGCAATTGGACTTGAGATCAAAGACGGAACCTCTATCGTTGTGGTATCAACTTGTCAAACACGTAATAGCAAAACATCAAATTAGAAAAATGTCAGAATTTTTAATCCAATAAATGGTTGCTTTTTTTTTTCGATTTGACCAAAAAAAAATAATTTTTTGTTTATCGATAATGATCAAAGGATTTTATGTGGTTGATTTTTTTCTTTTGGGATGAACTCAAAGATTCAAACTCAACAATCAACGATCTTGCAATTTTTGTGTCGAACCAATTTTCCATGGAGGCGTTTTCAGAGCACAGCGTTTTCAGAGTTATCGGATGCCATGAGATGAATTCATTTTTCAAAGGTCTCGAAACACTAGGGCTCGAACCAAAATGTTTCATATTTTCGTAGAGCGCGTTTTTATCCTTATCGTTGATAGTTGTCGATGTTTTTATTGTCTGTTTTTCGTCTTCCTCCAAAAATGGGTGTCTCGTCTCAATGTCCGATATCTGATATTCTTCTATTTTGTATGGATCGACAAATATCTTTTGTTGTTCATATTGTACCGGATGTATAACTGAAAATTCTTGCGAGTTCAACGGGTAATTGCAACTGAGAAAATAATTACTGATCATCTTGAAAGGCTCCAACTTGTCGTCAATCCCATAATCCAAAAGATTCTGTAAAAAATTAGCATCTTCCTCGATATAATAATGTCTCAGAAAACACATCATATCGAGATATTGAAAGTCCACAATGTCAAAGAATGATCGGTGGTGCAAAACAATGTTCATCGGTTGCGAATAGTGGCTCTGTGTTTTAACTGTGGAACATGAAAAATCCTGAACAAACACCAAATTCCCAAAAGTCGGTATTTTGTATACGACGGAATTATATTCGTAGTAGAGAGCGGTGTCGAAATCGACTGAAACTAATTTTATCTTTTTGGAAGAAAGATTTTGGTGAACAAAACTCACAGAAACTTGACCACAGAAAATGGCAAAAACTAATTGAATAAACAAGGAGCTCAAAACATTCATTTTGTTTGTCAATATGGCTTTGATGTTTTGTTTGTCGGTTTCGGGTTCCAGTTGGTAACGGATGTATCGGTTCAAATTGTATATGCTCATTGTTCCAATGTTTTCTTTGAGTTGAACGACATGTGGTATGAGCATTTTTGAATTTTTATCAATTTGAAAATCAATCGAACAAAAATAAGTTTTGCAATAATTGTGACAAAATTCACTAACATGATTCAACACGATCCCGTTTTTTGCTTCGTTGAGTTGATTTGTTTTTGTGTTGTAAGAATTCAATATCATCCACAGATGACGCACTGATTTTTTTTGTTCCGTTTTCTGATTGTACACAATGTCATACATTTTCATGTATAGCTCATTGTCTCGTTTGTGATCGTTTGTTTTTATTCTTTTCTTAATGAGAATCACGGGAATACCCAATATGAACCCTGTTTTTATTGTCTGATCCCCATTCTGCTTGATCGTTACTGGTTTCATTTCGTGCAACGATTTTGGATCAAACATGCAATCCGAAATGCATTCGAATTGATTTCGGTAGAGTGTGTTGATCGATGTGGTGCAGTTTTTTGAAGTTATAAGTTCGGTTCTATAGAACTTGTTCCAATCAGGTATCCAGTACTTCACCGATTGAACCGCAATCACGCATTTTTTCCTAAGATCAATGTGTTCCTCGTATAAGACTTGCAACTGAATGTCATCCTTTTTCTTCAAATTCTGGATCATCTGATTGTAATGATCAATAACGCTGTTTGATTTTTTGATTTTGATGATCATATTGTTAATATCGTATGACTCATACTTTTCCATCATGTTCGACCATTTGTAGAATATGGACTGAATGAGTTGATGTCGAACAAATCGGAGACTATCTAATTTTTCAAGATCATACCTGTTTTTCTCTTCGAAATAATGCTGCTTCTGTTGAAAGTCGACATATTTCTCATTCAAACTCATCATCAAATCTTCAATGTCTCTATAAAACAGGTTGAACGATTGGATAGAAATGTTTTTTGAGCATTTCTGGGATTCATTGGAAAAGTTTGGTCTTTTTATTTTTTTCATTTTTTTTCCTTTCAAAAAATGATCACCAACACAAAAATTGTTTATTTTTATCAATTATTTGTTTTTTGCTCGCTCCATTTTAAAAATTAGATATGGAAAAATCTATTATTTTAAAAGAGCGATGTGTCCATTTTCTATATAATTTCGAGATGCCATTGAGTTCTAAACAGCAACTCGATGACATTCAAAAAAAAACACACACACGCACATTTTTTATTAAAACAATCAATCATGCAAGCAATCACAGAAAAGGGAGAACCTTCAACCCTGTCTCCAAAATTACACATCGACATCAAACGATTATCGATTGATGAAATATCGCTCAAATTCAAACAAGATTCGATGATTGCCGTAAAAATGTTTAATGATTGCAAAGAGTCTATCATGCAACAAGCATGTGATTCCAAAAGTTTAAAAAAAGTGAAACTGGTAAAAGAGTACATTGAACAAAATTTTCAATCGCCACAAACTTTCACTTGTCACAACGACAAGATGATCCGTTTTTTTATAGATAATCACCAAAGCATGACCTACGTTTCAAAATTGTTTGTAGAAAGCATTGACAAGGATTTGTTTTTTGAATTAATGAGAGCATTGCAACACAACACCTCCGTACACTGTGTTCGTGTTAAAGAGTTTTCAGAAAAGGTTCACAAATACCAAATAGAATCCCACATCAAAATGATAAAAGACCTCGGAATGCAATCGGGTACAGGAATGAACGTTGCGCTCGACGACATACAAATCTCAAACCATGATAATTTGAAGCACGTTAGATCATTGATCAAAAATAACAAACAAAAAAAAATAGATGCCTTCACTCAAATAGAAAGCTTGACCAGCGGGTCTCGCAAGAAACATATTTTTTGTTCGAATGTAACAACACAGCACATCCAAGAGGGAAAAACGCTCAATGTGTTTCAAAATATGGTATACGACATTATGGGTTGTTACAATGCTTTACCATCAAAACTAGAGCAATTCAAACATTTGATTGAATTTGAAGTTTCCCCCAATTTCAAAACATCATTCGATGTCACCGATGATTTCTTCAGTGTGCTAGAATACCTTCATGATATATGTCCCACAAAACCATCCATCAATGTGGTCGATCCCATAACTAATAAAATTCCGATCATACTGCTCATCATTAAGATGATCGACTACAGCATGGAACTCCGAGTCAGAGACAATCAAACATACTCCCACCGAAGATTCATAGTTCGTACTGATTCGAACAGTCCAAAAATAGAAACAGAAAAATGTACACCACACCAATACTGTGTGTCGTCTATTCGAAAAATCATGGAACAGCACCATGAAATGGTCACAGACATTCAGGATTCCAATGGAGTGACATTGCATGCTCACCTTCGGATGAGAGGAATTATAACAGGCGATGAGCAACATGAAAGATTTGGCATACACTTTGAAAAGAATGAGCCACTCGCAGAAATGATTGAATCTTTGCCTGAAGACATTACCAACCAAATATTCTCATACATTTGCAAAGACGACATCAATGATTGTTTGTTGAATTATACAATCAAACCTGTTTCAAAGTTCTTTGCAAGGAGTGTGTATAGTTATCAGTTGCAACTCGTTAAAAATCAATTGAATGAAATTAATTTCGATATTGAAACGTTTCTCAAAAACGGAGGTATAGAAGAAGCGGAGTTCCAAAAGTTGTCTTTCAATCTCGATGACCGAATGAAGTATCGGCATCTTCGAAAAGAATCAATTGTCCCTAACAGTAACCATGGTATACGTAATCATAACATCAACCAAGCAAGAAGAATTTTCAATTGTATTGAATTTTCGCGCACATGCAAAAAAATCGAAAAGGAACAATCCCAATCTATTGTTATTTTTGAAAATATGAAAGAAGACAACGTCAGCAAATTTGAAGTATGCATCGACCATTACCTTGAATTCGAAGACACAGCGATAATCTGCGATTACATGGATGAAAAGTCAGAAAATGAGAAATTAGTTCAAGATATGCTTCAAGTGTTTCGGACAAACAGGGGCTCCATGTTGTTGGCAAGGTGTTATCACAAAAAGGATACACGATGCTTTTCTTCCATCCTTAAAATGATGAAGCATGACCCAAAAGGGATCATCATATTGGCTTATGAGAGAATGTTTGAAAACAATCCAATCGTCAACATGATGAATCAAAAATTGATTTTGTGCATGACTAAAAAGAGAAAGAGGCAAGAAGATGCAAAAAATAATTCAAATGAGAGCCCTAATAAAAAAATAAAATAATTTTTGTTTTTAAAAAAAATTAATCCCACACATAAAACATGTGGTTGGAATTTTTCTTTACAGCATTTTTAATTTCAACATCTTTGATTACTTTTCTGTTTGCATTATTTGCATCAATTGTCATGTTGTGAAAAATGTGAGTCTTCTTTTCATGATCATCGTTTTTGAATACTGTGTCTCCATCCACTATCATTTTGATTTCATTGTGCTCGTAGCTTAGTTGCTTCACAAATGCAACGTCATGTTCAAACGAAAAATCGACAACCTTTGAGTTTCCAAAGTTTCTCACATTTTCTACACTAATTTTTACAACTTTCAATTGCTTGTCTCTCAAAAAACCAAAGACATGCTCTTCACTGTTGAAACAAGCAGCGCCTACTGGTTTATCCAAATCAATCCCAAATATTCCTCTCAATGCCATTGTTTTTCTTTTTTTTGCTTTTTTGTTTGTTGTGTTATTTTTCAATTTGCAAAAAAAACATCATTGCCATCAAAAGATTAAGAAAAAACAAACAATCATTTATTGATCTCATGCAAACAAATATTCATTGCGTTAAACAATTAAAATTTCTTCTTCGTTCATGACATATTCATATTCATTATCTGGTACAAGATAGTAAACCCCGTATTTTCCAATCATTTTTGTTATGGATGTGTGTTCCGAACAATTTTTGCTCAATTCAAAAGGATGGAATGCTGCAAATGATCCCGATGTCTGAGAATCATAATCCAAGCTCTTGTTTGAAAGTGTTTTTGTGTTATTTTTAGACAATTTTTTGGTTCTCAACTGTTTCAATTTATCATATTTCACAGGATCCATGACACAAGAATAAAAATGATTGAACGGTTTTTCGAATCCGTCTTTCTCCAAGATGGAAGAGAACTTTGAATCACAATTCAAAAATTTGGGATAAATTTTTTCGTAATCTCCATCACACTTTAATGCATCCTTCATGATCTTGTAGAAAACACCGTTCTTTGAAGAAAATTGTCTTGATTCATCGATAAATAAAACGTCTCCTCTGTATAAAAACTCTCTTGTAAACAATAAAATATCAGCATAGTCTAATTTTTTCCCGTCGATCGATCTGTCGTTTGTTTCATAATCAGTAACGTACATGTCGGTTCCCGTTTTTAGTTTTCCTGTGTCGACATATGATCTACCAAAATCGATAACATGGAACAATATTCCATAAGTCGGAACAGTGTACAAAACACCATCCAAATTGTAATTGATGTATTTTTGATCGGTTCTTTCAAACGTGATATTCGGCAATCTCAAATCAAAATGAACAAAATCCATTATTCTTTGTGCGGTGAGAAATGAGAACATAATTTGCATGATCATTGTTTCGTATATGTTGCACTTCTGTTTGTAATTTGCCACTTTCAATTGATCATTGTCAAGGGGGTCATCGTTTAAGGAGTCAATCAAATCTTGCAAACTTTCTCCTAAAAACTCTTGTATTTGAACTACGTATGGTGTTATCGTTTTTTGATCCATGTCCAACACAAAGTCAAACGCTGCATGATACAGATAAGGGAAAATAGGACATATGGAATTCATGTTGTTCATGACTGTTCCATTGTACACTTCAGTTAGGGATTCAATGTCGGTTCTGTCCAGTAGCGAATAAATCTTGTCAATATATTGAGGATCGCTGTTTTTGTTCATGTAGTAAGAATACATGGATTTTTTGATTTTTAAATCCAGATTGGTATTGCCAGTCGATGCTTCTTGCTTTTTCAAAATAACAGGTGTTTCATGGTACATCATCTTCCATATCTGTCTATCATCTGCGATTTTCATTGATTTTGGTTCATAATCTGATGTTTCTGTTAAAATGTGTTTCAAAATATCAAAATGATTGAATGATATCAAATCATGGGTGCCTGATGATTTGGATGGCATGACAGGGTTCATGTGATACATGTTGTAAACAGGATTGTCTGTTTTTCTTGCACATTCATACGTTTGTTTGAAAATATCAGAATAAGAAGCGTATGCTTGCGCTATTTTGTCGTCTTCCGTGTCCATGATGCTTTGGAGGAATGCGTCGACTTGCTTGAAATTTTTGGTTTCAATGAGTCTGTTGTTGTTTAGTGGATAGTCGCCATTGTATATGTTGTAAATGGATGATCTCAAATCTTTGACGCACTTGCAAAAAGTGTTCCATCTGTCGCATAGGGATTGGTGAACGCTCATTGTGTGTTTTTTTTTGGTTTGTGTGATTTGTTAGACGAATGTTCGATTTTTTTAATAATATTTGTATTGGCTTTTTTATTTTGAAATGGCATAAAAAACAAAAATATATTTACAATTGCATTTTTTTATCTCACATTGAAAAATCAACAAAATTCATACATTGAACACCCATTTTGTTAGCATTGTTTTCGAGCACATTGTCGTAGAAATGGAGAACGACCACTTGATTATAAGTATCCTTTTGTTGAAACCTCTTTGCCGATAGGAGGACTAGATTTCTACAGGTCTTTTTGATATTGTGCTTTCTCGTTATGTGATCGTAATTGTAACATTTTTCTTGTATTATTTTTTTATCCAATATTTTTTGATGAATAAATCTCAAAACTTTTCTCGAAGTGAAAGCCAATTCTTTAGACTTGTGATTTTTTTCAATTTTCAATTCATCAAACTTTTCGATAATACTGAAAGGAACCATGATTTCATACCCTTTGTCGATCCACGAATTTATGTATGAATCCAACACGTCGAGTTTTATCTTTATCAAAACATCGCTACTTAAAACAATCAACTTCTTGTCTCTCTTGCAAATATATTCAATCACGTTGTCTGTGACCATAATGTGTCCGATAGATTCCATCATGGAGTGCAGAGATTTGAAAAGATGGTTGGAAAATGATAGTGTATCGCATATTTCACTCAACTGTTGCTTCAAAAGACAAACAACAAATTTTGAAAGTTCACACGGATCGTCTCTCTTCAAAGTGTTCAATGCATCGTATTGTTCGAATGTCATGGTACCACACATGAACATAATATATGCAATTGTTTCTGCTTTTTTGTTGTCGATCGTTTCGTAATCGGGAAACCATTGGAGTTTTTGCTCGGAAGAATAAATCATCTTTTTTTTTCAATTTGTTGTGTGTTTTTTATAAAAAATTTGTGTTTGAAATGAAAAACCTTTCTTGAATCATCTATTGTTAGCAGCGTTTTAGTTTTTCAAAAAATGGAATATTCTAATTTTGGATATATTTTTGTCGCGTGTAAAAAAAACACAAATCCCTGATTGAAAACAAGAAAAAAAACATGTTCCTTTATGTTTTGCAGCTTGAAGACAACAAATGGTTCGTAGGAAAAACAAAAAACCTTGACCAAAGACTCGATGATCATTTCGATCCAGAGAAGCACGGCTCACATTGGACAAATAAATACAAACCTCTGAAAAAAAAAGAAATCATAGAACTTTGCGTCAAAGACTACGCACCAGAACAATCTGACTCAAGTGGAACAAAGAAATCCTCTGAAACATGTGATCCCGTGGAAGATGAATATACAATGTACTATATGACAATGTATGGGATAGACAATGTTAGAGGGGGATCATTTTGTAACATTTTCCTCAGACCTCAACAAATAAATTATATACAATCTGTTATTAGAGAGCGCATGGACTTGTGTTTCAAATGCGGAATGGATGATCACTTTGTCAAGGACTGTCCTTTCTTCAAGAAAAAATGCACCACGTGTGGGAGAGATACACATACAGATTCAAAATGCTTCGCCATAAAAGATATCCATGGAAATTACATTCAAAAAGATGAATAAAAATAAATGTTTGTTTTTTTATTATTCCATTAAGTCGTCGTCTTCATCCATGTCATCAATGGAAGGAGCCAAATAAAAATTCATGTCACTTCCTTCTCCAAGCTTGTATTGAATGATCAACGGGTTGTCTCTGGTCATTTTTATATTTACTTTGTCGCTCAATACAAACAACTTGGAGAATTGGACAATGTATTTCATTGCAAATTTGATAGAAACATCGTTCTTGTGTTTTATGGTCATGTCTTCCTGTGATTTTTTCGTAATTGTTGCGCTACCCAAGCTTCCATTCACGAAAAATTGTATTTCGTCTTTCTTTACTGATATGTCTATAATATCGGATTCCAAAGAGGACAAATCGGTAGCCATTTTTTTAAAATGTTTGCTGCACATTTCGAATTCAGAGTCGATTTCATATTCGGGAACGCTGAACGTATCCGTTTGTATATTGAGCATATTCATTTTTATGAAAATTTTCGATCCATTCTTACTGGATGATAGCTGAAGTTTATCCGAGTTCTCTTCGTAGGATATGCTCATTTCATCTTTGTCGGGCATACATTTCATGAGTGTGCACATTTGTTTGGGGTTGATTCCTATTTGACTGTTCTTTTTGCACTCGAAATGTTTGAAGAAGGAGGACGATAAATTGATATCACACATGCACACAACAGACGAATCCATGAAATCTATGTGCATTTTTTGTGGGGAAATATCGATATTAAATTCATTTGACAAATCTTTTATGCCATCGATTATCTTTTTGAAATCAGAAGCTTTTTCAAAGGTAACACTGAAAGACATTGTTTTTTTTTTATTTTTGATGTTGTTTTTTTTGTTTTGGTTGTGTCTATATTTTGCATTGAACAAAAGTTTAAGTATTGTTTTTTTTTGTGAGCGACAAAAAGTACATTTGAAATGTTTCATTCTTTTTTTCTCTTTCTGATTTGACCAGGTTCGCGCGCATCACTTTTTACGAGTGCTTCATAAATCATGTGATCCTCACTTCTCGGTTGTAAGCCAGTAATTCTGGTAATGATTCGTTCTAAGTTTCTCCAGAAATTCAATTTTCTCAAAATAGGATTCATCCATCCAGTGGATAGGCAATAATTATCATCAAAAGGATATGTATGGTGCTTCTTGTGATCCATCCTCGAAGGAATAATTTTGAATAATCGAAGTGTTTCTACAAAGTATCCACATTCTTTTGGATAATGGCACAACTTGTGTATCTCATTCGACATGGACATCATCAAATAAAAACAAAATAAAAACACCGAAGTGTGAACCGATCCCAAAATAGATAAAACCCACTCCTCGAACAAAAGACTATACACGACATGAACCAGAACGACCACAATGATCGGTACACCGTTACTTTCGATCCAATTTCTTTTCAGTATTAAATGAGGTTTCGTGTGATGCTCCCTGAACGATTTTACCACATACTCTCCCCAAAACGGTATTTCCGATGATCCCCATGTATCAAATGTCCAATGCAGAATTCCAGAAAAAAAGTCGGCTGATGCCATTCCCGAAATCACGAGCAACAACAGGATTGCATAATTGGTATTTCCAATGTTTTGAAAGATATTTGAAACAAAAGTGAACATAATATAGGAAAACAGAATCAGCGCACCATAAGAAACTTTTATTGTTGTTTTCAGTGACTCGGACGATTGTTTTATAGATTCAAAATCTTTCGGCGCATTTGATACACTCATATTTTGTATGTATTTAAATGGTTTATTTTTGAAAGAAAAAACAAAGATTCTTTTTATTTGTTTGGTATCAAAAAAAACAAAGCCTATTATTTTTGATTGTGATGTATTTGAACATTTCGAGACCTATGGAACTGTCGACTTGTGGAAACAAATGTTTGTTTTGACCAAATAACAATGTTATACTTGCTGGGAATATCTGTTTCCAAGATAAAATTCGATCCATTATTTTAGTGTCCTTGATTTTATTGAACAATTGATTTTTGTTTGATTGAAACAAAAGTTTGGTATACTCCATCAACCTCTCTCTTGAACCACAATCATCTTTAAAAAACTGTTTGAATTCAGTCATTATGTCTATTCTACATATGAAATCATCATCTTCTGCAACTTTATTTTTTTCACACAGAGCCAAAAAAACAGTTAATACCAATTTGATGAGTCTCGAGTTTGATTTGTGCTCCTTTGTGTTTCCGTGAAGTTTTCTGTTGCACAAAATTGCATCAGAACAATGTACCCATTTTTTGAGGTCGTTTGTGATTTGTTCTTTCTTTTGAGAGATAATATACGAATCCAATTCGAGCATCATCTTTAAAAGATGGCAAAAATGAATCTTGAAATCTATGTTACATTCGGGATGTGTCGCATGAGCGAATAATTTGTCAAAGAACATGGTCTGGTGTTCCAATATTTGTATAGAGTTTTCAGAGCTCAACCCTGATAAATTTAAACACTTGATCAAAATAATCATGTTGTTGTAATCTTCGAAACATTGAATACACCTCACAATGTGTTCGAAAAATAGGTTTTTTGAGCGCTTCTCGTGAAAAATGTGCGATACCTTATCCAATATGAAACATACATCATTCTTTTGTGTGAGTTCTTTGAACTCTGGTACGCTCTTGAATAAAAATTGTCTAAAAGTGTCTGTATTGATTTTTTTAAACACATCATCGTCTTTTTTCATGGATTTCTCTACAACAATCCGAATATAACGAATGTTCAAAGCGTGTATCGTTTCGTCCCCATAAAATATTGATTTCAGTATTAAATCTGTCGTCGACCCTGGAGCGTTCAATTTATTGATTTGCCTCTGTGTTGATTCATGCGCCAAAACGCACATTTTAGCCATGTATGTTTTTTGCTCGGGATAGTTCGTCTGTTCCGACTGATTGGATTTTGGTTTGAGTTTCTTCGTCTCTTCTTTTTCAATGTTTCTTTGCAACGTGTTTTTTTTCAATGTGATCGGCATCATGTTTTCAAAAGACGGGAAAACTCGACGTCTCACGACGCGCTTATTTGTACGCAATGGTATCATAGATTCGCATGAATGGGCATTTTGACACATTGTCTGTTGAGAGTACTTCATTTTATTTTTTTTATTTTTTGTTTTATTTTTTGTTTTTAACAACCGATTTTGAAAATACATTTGTAACAAAAACTGTTTTATACTTTTTCAATCAAAAGCAAACCACAATAATTGAATATAATCTCAACGAATCACTCTCCAATGATTGGTTATTCTATTTTTAAACAACTTGATGAGTAGTCGATCGACCTCAAAATGAGAATCTTGGTCATTACAACATTGTGATATTATAAATTGTTGTTCAAAATAAACAAATCAAATGCATTCAATTTTTTGACAGTTCACAAGAAAAAAGGAATTTATTAAAGTTGCAATTCATACCACACACTGTATATTTGAAACATTCAAAATGTTGTTTGATCTAAATGATTCTTTGATAGATCTGAAAAATGAGTCAATCACTAAAAATATGAATCAAAACGAATCGAAAAACGATCCTCGAAAAAATCTGACGATTCCAATTACCAATACACAAAATCAAAAAAGCGTTCAACCGAAAATTCATTTTAAATTTAATAAACCAGACAATTCATTGAATTTCCTCAAAATTGAAACAAACAATAATGAACAAAAAAAACAAAATCCCCTTCCCAAATCACACAGATTCAAATTCAATTCAAGTACTTTCAAAAATGAGAAACCAAACAATTTTTCTGTTCCAAATGATCCACCAAAACAAGATGTTTCAAAAAATAACTTTCAAAATCCTGGCAACACTGCTAAAGTATATTTTCAAGTTGACCCTACAAAATCTTCAACAACAAATCTTAAAACCAATCCAACAAACAATCAAACACAAAATCAACAATCTCATCATGAGTCTGTAAATTCAAAGAAAAGGGTGGCTTTATTTCTTGACTTTGATAAAACGATTATACCAGAGAGTTCATATGGTATGCCCAAGACAAACAAAACCAAAATGATGGAAGAGTCCTATTATGCATCTGTCATTAGATCATTGAAAACTATATATTCAAAAATTATGGTATCAGAAAACATAGAATTTGTAGGTATATTTGTTTTGACGAGAGGTATAACCTTTGAAGTATTGAAATATATGAGACAACACCAGTTGATGTTTGATAAAAAGCAAGGAAATTGTTTGTTCAAGGGAGTTTATGGATCACTTCGAGAAAAGGACATGTTTCCGAATTCAAAAGTCACATTGCATAAGCGCGTGCTCTTTGAATCTCTCGCATTGGAACATCAGAAACATTTAATCAAGTTCGACCAAAAGAAAGACATTTTTGCTGAAAACGTTTCACTCCGTATTGATTCATCCATATACTCCACGCACGAATCCAAATGGGCATATATAAAATCTTTCATGGTGTATGAACTTATGCAAATATTCAAGTTGGATCATGTTCTGTTTGACGATGACAATGAGTCTAACGTTCTAATGGTAGAGCGATTGGAAAATGTTGATTTCATGAGAATAGCTCAGATGGGTTCTCCTGTGTTCAATGATCCCTTGGTTTTTTATCAAACATTTTCAAAATGGATGGAGAAAATTGAAAAATTGAGCCAATCAAAAAATATCAATAGAACCGTTTCGTTTAGTGGTTTTCCTCAGGTATCGCTCAATAAAAAATCATCATTTGATGAACATTAGAAAAAAATTCATAATCGCAATTAGTGGATAAAAGAACAATGATTTTTTACATGACCTCTTGTGTGGGAGAGTCCTGCCTTCCAATCGGATCGGTCTTGTTTCTTTAATCTGTCATTTTGATTCAATGAATCATTCTATTTTTGATTTGATCTATTTAATTTCATACATGTGAGTAATTTTCAAGAAAACAAGAGAGAGAAAAAATAGAGAAAGAAAACATGAAACTTTTGGATCTTGGTGTGATTGTTACTTTAACCATTAAACATTCATTTTTGTTTGCAAAAAATACGTTCTTTGTTAGTACTTGAAAAATGGAGCAATATCTTTACAAACCAGAAAGTTGTTTTCTTGTCTCCATTCAACTTTCTCTTGTTTGTTTTTCTTTTTTTTAAAAAAACAGAATCAAACATTTATTGTTTATTTATTATTAGTTGGATAAATTTTTTTGTTTGTGCATTCGTTTGTTTTTGTTTTACATGAGTTGAAATATGCCAATGTTCAAAAGAATCATGAATTTTTAGTTATTTTATTGGGTTTTTTGATTGTTGTTTGATTAAAAAAAACATCTAATCTTCATAATCATACAATATTAAATCTCCATTGTTCTCATTAAATCTAACACTTTTTGGTTGTTTTCTGGTAGGAGTCAAGGAATTTTGTGTTTTCTCAACGATAGGTTGAATGAACGATTTTCTGTTTTGAGTGGATAATGATGTTCTGTTGTTGTTCAATGTGTTTTCGGCTGGCATGATTGAAAAAGAGTCTACATTAACATTTGTTCGGTTCATCGAATTACGTTGGTTTGGAATTATTCGAATTGGATCATCGGACTCTATCATACTGATTCGATCGTTGGTCATGATAGCGTTTGGATTGAAAGACTGGCGTGAAGATGACCTGATACTGTTGTTGTTTGCACTGGTTCTATTTTTCGGTTTGTTAGGATTGATTGGATTATCGATTTTTGTTGCATTTGGATTCAAAGACTGGCGTGACGACGATCTGTTAATGCTGTTGTTTGTTCCAGTTTGATTTTTTGTTTGAATGTATCTCTCAAATTTTCTCTTTGTAAAGTCGTGTGTTTCAACCAAATATTTCAATTTCATGTATGTGTCATTGATTTCATCGAACGACTCATGTATATATAAGAATATGTTTTCAAAATGGTCTTTCTTGAAATCGGTGCATTGTGGCGAAATCGAATGCATGTCGAATTGTGTTTTGAGTGTTGGCTTGTGTGTGCTCTTGATTTTCTTGAACAATCTTTCCAATCTTGAACAATGCTGGCTTGCTTTCTTGGAATATGTTTCAATTTCTCCGTTCAAACCATCACAGTCTTTTAAAAACAATTTGACATCTTCAAAGATAGTATGATTTGGATCAAGGTATTTTTTCATTTGTTGTGCCAACGAAGCATGATGAATTGCAACATTTTCCAAAGAACGGGTAAAATATTTTTTTGCTCTCTTGAATATTTTTTTTAATTGTTTAGGTGATCCATACTTGTACATGGATTCATAAGGTTCGCAGTTGTCTGTTTTTGATTTCAGGTCTTTCTTTTTGATCACGCATGTTTTTAGCATATTTTTCAATTTCTGTATGGACTGGTGGTAGAAATAATTGAAGTTCTGTTCTCGGTACGTATCATTATGCTTTTTCATTTGAACCATGAGAAACATTAAATTTTTTTCGAACGCACTATTGACAGTAGAGCAATACTTTAAAAAGTTCGTTGTTGCAGTGTCGCAATAAGACAAATAAGTGAAATAATTTTCAAATGCCATTCTAAAAGTGATAGAAGGTGATTTCTCATCGGTCAGAGCATTTTGATAATTTATTTGAATTTCCGCGTTCTTGTCTATTGATTGCATCAAACTCATGATGTATTGTTTTGTTTTGTTGAATTCATTGTCTACAAACGCCATCAGTGAGTCTACTTGGTTGTTTTTTTGAAAGTAATCCATTAAAACGTTGTACAACGAATAGAATGCTCTCGATCTCGAAGCATAACGTTCTATTTCTTGCATAATCAAATCAAAGTGATAGTTTTGAAGACTCAGCATAGTTTGAACATTTTCGTATTCTTGACTGATTCTGATTAGATTTTTTTCCAAATTCCCTTTCACCATTGTGTATGGAGATTCCTGCATCAAATAATACTTTATGTGATTCACTGATTTATCAAAGACTTCGTGAAGGTCTTGCTGATTTGTTTGATTCATTGGTCTGTTCATGGTCAAATTATTTTTTTTCGTGTATATCGCTTATACAAATCAACTTTTCCGTTAAATTTATTTTAAAACAATTCAAAAAAAAACAATTGTGTTTATTGATTTTTATTTCTTATGGCATTGAAATCTTTATTTTGCCACATCGAACGAACCAATCAAGCAATAAATAGAAAAACATGTGTTCATTATTATTCTCGCCATACTGAAATTGCAATCACAAAACCATAGACTCAAGCACCAAAATAAAAATATAGGATGTGCATCGTTGATTGGGCATTTTTCAAAGGAATCGTCATTGTCGAAATAATTGTACGAGTTCTGCATTCTAGCCTTGTATATGAAATAATACAACAAGAATTGACAAATCAGCCACATGAAATTGAAAAAGACACATGAATTTTGACCAAATTGAACAAGAGTGAACGTTGAACATGGCGTCCTCCATTTGTATAAAAACAAAATCAGAAAAATGATGGCTGTGGATGCATTCAATGCCCTTTCGACTTTTTTGTTGAAACGTTTTTCAATGAAATGTTTGACATAGTTTCTTGATGTAAGAGAGTGAAGTGTGAAAAAAATAATCATGAAAAACAGATTGGTCAGATGGATTAGCAATACATTTTGATTCGAGCACGAAACAATGGAAGAATGGAATTTTAAAAATAAACTAGACAATGAGAAACTCAGAAACAGAGCACTATAGCATGTATTTGCAAAAAAATAATCGAAATTCATATTTCAAATTGATTTTGCTCCTTTATTTCAATAAATAAAAAATCATTCTTTTGTTTTCTCAATCAAATGTTTTATTGAATGTTTTTTGACGATTGATTAAAAAATTTGTGTTTTTTCTTTTTTTTTAAAAAAAGTGTGACTCACAAAATAAAACACAACAAAAACAATGTCCTCCCTTTTTGTCCAATCCTTACAATGCATCAAAGAAATAATTAATTGTCAATGCAACATGGTCATAAAAAATGATTCATACGACACATCATGCAAACGTTATTTAAAAATGATTGAAGAAATTGAGCCTCATTTGAAGAACCACGAAATAAAAAAGATAAATGATTTTATTGATCAAATTTGTTGTGAAAATTCAGAAACATTGGCGGGTCAAATAAATGCTTTGATAAGGGAGCAAATAGAAATGGATGAATCAGATTTTAAAGATGAACTTGAAGATGACGACGATACGCCACCACATTTGTCTGCTAGGAGAACATATGGTCCTGCTCATTTTTTAAAAAGACAAGATGAAAAATAATTGTTGAACAATACCTTGTCTACTATCTAAAAACAAACAGTTTAAATTAATCAATGCATTTTAATGGATTGTATAAAATAAAAGTTTCAAATATTTTTTTTTGAATTTCATGTTCATTTTAGATATCGTAATACACATACAATCATTCCTATTAGACACTAATAAAACATACCATAAAATAGCATCACGTGGCGAAAAATCTTCTGAATTTCCTTTGTCATGCATTAATCAAGTCAGCAAACAATGGAATCATGCATTTTATTATTTGATCAGTAAGAGAAAAGAATACAGAAAAATGAAATTAGAATTGATTGATTTGTACATTAAAAATAAGATGGTTGGGATAACCATGTTTTTAATCAAGAATGATTGGAAAAATTTAAAGCGATGCTATGTTCAAACCAAAAAAATATGTTTTTCTGCCCCGGAAAACAATCCTCAGAGTTTGAGATATATTAAAAATCAATGCTTGCAAGTTTTTGAAAAACAAGCACTGGCATACCAGAATGAGAAAAACAACAAAAAACCGAATTTGAAAAAAATAAGTCAAATCAAAAAAACGTTAAAATATGTTAATTTTAAAAAAATCAATAATTCGGACTATGAAATCATATGCGACATGTTTGTGTCTTTGGATGGGGAATTCATCGAGCATGTGCGTTCTGAAAAATTATCAAACACACGATATTATGATTTATGCAAGAAATCTGTGAGAAACAACGGAATGTGCTTGTATTTGATTAAAAAAAAGACAAAAGAATTGTGCGACATTGCTATAAACAATAATTACATGTCTAAAAGATACGCTTCACCCAGAAAACAATGCATATTGGGAAGAAGATGAATAAAAAAGATTATTTCAAACTCTTTATTAGATGCAATGTGTTTCTGGATTCATTGAAACAACGGAACAACCATACTTTCCCAAATTCAATGAATTGTTCTCTTGTTTGATTTGATTCTTTCTTTTCTGTTTTTGAGTTGATCCAAAATTCATATTCCAATGGTTTCTTGATTTTATTATTTTGTTCTATTTCGTAGATCATGTTCAGGTACAATTTTATTTTTTTGTTGATGCCACATTCGTAGTCCCAACCTTCTATTTTGTGAGAGATTATGGGCTCCGATTTTTGTGTGTTGTCTTTTATTGTTTTCATTGTTTTTGAGTCAAAATTTTTAAAAAACAAATTTGAATCCGTTTCAAATATGAAGTCTTGGTACGTTTTGAGAAACGATGACATTTCATTTTCTGGATACGATTTCAGGAAAGATGAGTCCTTTTGTTGTTCATTCATCGATGCTTTTTGATCCACAGTCTTCGTTTCTAACAGTGTTGATTCCGATGTTTTAGATATCCTACACAACTCACTCATGTGTGGTTCCCCCACAAATAATGTAACTGGTGACACTTCGGTTATAATGTCTACTGGAGGATTGCTCAGAAATTTCAACATGTTCAAATCTAATTTTATCAAATTGTTGTCGCATAAAAATCCAATCAGTTTTTTCTTGTAATCCCTGCAAATAGTGGTCATGTTATTCCAATGACGCATTTCTTTTTCATGATCTTCGCTGATGAACCCTACGATTTCTTTCGTTTCTTGGATGGACTTTATTTTTGGTATGATGTATTGATGTTCAATGTGATCCAAATATCTGACACATTTTATGGAAGGGCTCATTTCAGCTGATTTTAAAAAAAAGCACACCGCTTTCGTTGTGATGTTATAGTGCATGTAGTACAATCCCAGATTGAAAAAACACTGACCAATGTCTGATGGATCATAACACAATTTCAAACAATCCAGCGTGCAATGAAAAAACTCCTTGTAATGACCCAGTTTCTGTAAACAATTACATTGGATCAATCGCGCGTATATTGCTATGGGGTTGTAACATTTTAGTATCATTTGGCAGAGTTTGATGCATGCGCTGTAACTTTCGATTTCCAAAAAACACTCAATCAATTTACAAAACATGGAGTTGTAGTTCAGTTCCATTGAAAATCCTGATTCATCAGTTTTCTTCGATGCAATGAACTCACGATAATGATCAGGCATTTCAATAGAGTCGTTTCCGTATTTGAACAGCATGTGTTCCATTGGATCGGAAAATTTGTAATCTGCGTTTGAAACAATTTGAGTTGTGAAAAAATGTTTCAGTGAAATGTAATTTCGTATGAAGTGTATGCATTGCTCGTGTTTTGATGCTTCTATCATTTCGCATGAATTTGTGAACAGAAAATTGTTTGACCAGAACGTTTCGCTGTGGTATGAATCATACGAGGAGGAACATACTTGTTTTTGAAAATCCATCAAAAAATAGTTATATGCTGTTTCTCCAATTTTTTTACTGATTAGACGCAATGTGTTCAAGTTTTCAATGGTCATACCCATAAAATCAAACAGATGATGAATACACGATTCTGGTATCCATGGATTTTGTTTTTCTGTTGATTGAACGAGTGTCAGTTCATGGTTGTATGTTTTGAAATTGGTATGCTTTGAAAAATGATTCAGTCTTCTTTTATAAATTCCTCTACCAAAATAACAGGTTGTTTTTTTTGGAGAATCATTCAGAAATGTGTTCATTTTCATATTTTTTTGTGTATTGTGTTAAGTTTTCAACCCAAAGGTATTTGTTTTGTTTTTTTTTGATATTTATCTTTTTGTTCTACTTTGGAAAATTCATTATCTGTTGATTGTTTTTGGTAGGTGCAACCAATCGAAGAATTCGTTCGAATTTATCGAACAAAATATGCATTTAAAATATGGAAAATTACATGTTTTAAAAGTTTAAAATTGTTGATCTTGATCAAAAGAAATAGATTGTGACCACAAGTTGTTGTTTCTTATTTCAAAACATTTCAATCATCAACAACAAACATTTAAATGCACACTCCAGCACAATCAGTTAAAATCAACAAAAAAAGAACATTTTCTTTTTCGGAAATGGTAAACACACAAAAAAACTACGTCAACCAGCAACAAATCAAAAAAGTCAAATACGACAGAGAAATTCCAATCACATCAAAATTGAACAACAATGCAATCAAGGAAATAATTATCGACCTCCACCGAAAGTTAAAGGTCATGGGAATAATATTGTATGATACATTACTAGTGCACAGTATCGATTTTATTCAAAATTATGTTTTCGAGATTAGAAAAACTACATTCCAGGACGTGGAATTCTACTTTGTGAAGAGTTGCTATGGTAACCCGAGTCAACAGTTGAAAACACTACAAGACATTGCGACGTATTTGTGTGCTCTTTACAACAAAAGCTTTAAAAAAAATGTTTCTGCTGTTTTCGAGTACAAACAGAGTGAAATAGAAACGTGTGACAAATCGAAATTTATATTTTGTGAGACATTTAAAACAAACAGTCTCTTGGCACTATACCTGTCTGAATATTATGTGTGTTGCGAAAATTTGATAATTTTGAATTCAGAAAAGTCGAAAAACATAGATGAACATGAAGCATGCAAATGGATGGAACACATGCATCAGAAGAACGCAAAACTTTCGAAACTATGCAAACAAATACTCGATCACGAACAAATTGTGTCCGAAATCAGTCAAGACGAACCAGAAATCAAACAAATAGAGCTCATGGACGTTAGAAACCAAAATTACTTTCAATTTGAAATGTATGATGACGATGCTCTAATAAAAAATATCGAGCACACCAAACCTGTCGTCATTGATCCTATAAGAAGCAAGGAAAGATCAATAGGCTTCTATTTGCTGTCGAAGCCCGACTACTTTTACAACTACAACAAGCAGCTCCCGTATTCAAGCATTTTAAGAGAATTTGAAAAGATATTTTTTAACGCCGACAATGTATCGGCGAGAAATGTCTACATCGATACGTTGTATGAGCCTGTTTACATACCACAAAATGCCAAACAAATACAATCTATCACTAGTGTGGTCATAGGAACATTGAAACAGAGGATATTTCACATGAATGAACACGATCACCAAGATACACGACTAATCGGACAATTCAAACAAACAATCCATGCGTTTTGCTCGATGTTTCACGGAGTTTCACCCAGCTTGTGTATACGCAATTTCGATTTTTCGGATGAAGTATCCGAATATTTTTCTCATAATTTTCCGAATGAAAACGAACACACTTTTTGGTTCACGGATTTCTTGAAGTGTGATATTTGGGATAGATTGGCAAAGAGTTTATGCTCGATTCGAAGTTTGGAGCGACTGGACAAATTTTCGATAACATTTGGATCGATACAGGACAAAACAGATTTTGAGTGGTTCTCCAGCAAGAACCCTGAATCCAATTATCAATTCACAGAATTCAATAATCACATGAGAATAAAATAAAACACACCTTTGCATTTCTGGTTATTATTGTTCACGTGATTGTTGTAAAAAAATGTTGCATTGTAAAATAAAACGATTGGACATCATATCCATCAAAATAAATTTTCTAAAAAAAATGATGGATATTCCATTGGACATGAAAATGTCTGTACTAGATTATATCGTTGACAAAGAATACCTCCTTGAACATTCTATCGACAAAATGCAATTTCATTTGATAAATAGTGAATGGAATTGCGCCTTTCAAAATGTGTTAAAACAGCACAACATGCGGCTCTTCAAAAATAACAAACGAAACGATTTGTTCAATGTGATTCAGTGCGGAAACAGTTTTTTCGATGATATTTTCAAGTGCAATCAATTATTTTTTGAAAGTGATCCTGATCACCGATACACCAGCGACCAAAATATTTTCAAACACATATATCCAAGAAGCAGAAAAATATTATTCAATTTTTTAATCGAAAGATCAAAAATAAACGATTTGGAATGGTTGAAATTTGTTGAACATGAAACAGAAGCATTTTACTGGAAACTTTTGGAAGAAAATATACATTTCATCCAATACATCAAAAAGCAAAACGAGCAAATGTGTCTATATGTTGTTCGCAAAAATGGAGCTCTATTGAAACATGTCCATCGACAAACAAAACATATATGTATGGAGGCTGTAAAAAATTTTGCATTTTCGCTTGTTGATGTTGTAGATAAGTCCCGTGACATTTGCATGGAAGCAATAAACAAGTGTGGCATGGCAATATGCTTCATAGTTCATACTGACAATGAAATATGTCTACAAGCTGTAAAACAGAATGGATTGGCTGTGTGGTATGTCCACAACAGGACACCCGAAATATGCATGGAAGCCGTTAAACAAAACGGAAAGGCAATTGAATACATTGGAGAAAATATGCAAACATTTGAAATGTGCATGTGTGCAGTGAAGCAAAACATGGACAACATGCAACATGTGAAATCAGATTCGATTAAGGAAAGAATTTTAAACGAATTGCAATTGTAAAAATATCAATAAAAAAAAGCATTGAACAAATGTGTCTAAAGTTGAATTTGTCGACGAACTTTATTGAACGCATTCGTTTGTTTGAACTGGTAGTACACGCACAAGAGATTCTCATAAACTTCGTTGTCAATTTCATCAAACAAATGATCGAGTGCATCAAATGTATTTTTATCAGTGACTTCAATTTTGGAAAATTTCTTTAAACATTTTTTTCTTGCAGCCGATGATATATTGAGCTCCTTTTCAGACCCCTGTTTGACAAAATCATTTATGATGGACGCGGCAAATCTTTTCTTAACCCCGAACGATGAACACACATCCAATAAAACCACTTTTTTCAAGTAGTCAATGTTTTCTTCTGTGAACGTGGACATGCAATATGATTCGAATAGTTTGAATTTCTGGGAGTTTGGATCAGAGAAGATTATATTTTTGATTTGATCCATTTCTGTTTTTTTCTTTTTGAAAATGCGATGGTACCAAATATTTCTTGTGAAAACAAATCCATCAATTATTATAGGGAAACTCAAGAAACACACCATTGGAAAAAATTGATGAAATGATGATACAATCGTGTAAATAATCATATTCCAATAAATGGAATCAAGGGTTGCAATGACATGTGGAAAAACGAATAATTCCGCCATCATGAAAGCGCTCGAACAAATCAAATAAACGCTATATGAAAATAAAAGTTCCATTTTGAACATGTAAGGGTCTTTGTCTACGAGCACCGTTTTCAAAGAAGAACATATCGAGCACGATTCTCTTTTGAGTTTCTTCAAAAATTGGATTACAATGACAATTTGAACTAGCAAAACTAAACTAAAAATAGAAATATTTGTTGTTATTTTTGTTGCTATTTGAACCCAGAATATGGTTGAATCGTCAACACATTTTATTCTTGCAAATACCCATAGAAACGCTTGAAAAACAACGACCAAAATGAAGATACAAATGAGAGTGACCATGTATGACCCAGAAAATGAAATTCGTTCAACGACGAACTTGTACATTTGGTACAAGTTTGATTTTTTGTAAACGTCAATGTCCCTGTTCCTTCGTATCTCATGCTTTTTGATATACAAAAAGTACATTTCAAACAAATACAAAGCTAGCATCCAATCTTTGATGTAGCTCATTGGATAAAACATGGCTGAAAGAACATAGCATGTGATGATTTGGCTTAGAAAATTTATTGTCATGTACGTTGTATTTTGAATAAAAAAAATAATGGAAAACCAGACAACAAAATATTTTCTACTCCGAGTGACATGGTTCATTTTGTATGTACATGACCAAAGACCCATGAACGTTAAACTGAGAAACATAGACATCACCAGCAGGATGACATCGATTGCAATAAACTCAAACGAAACAGATTCCTTCCATATGTTGACCATATTTTTTTGTTTGTTTGTCAAATGCGTTTATTGTTTTTGGTGAAAAATGTTATTGGACTCAACCGCTTTCGAAATTCGATAAAAATATCGAAAATCGCAAAATTACTTGAAATCAATCAATAAAAATAATTAAAAAGAATGTTCTAAATGTTTTTTCAAAGTTGGTTTTATTCTATTCATATAATTAATATAAATTGATTTTATTATATGTAATTTTATTATCAAAACAAATAAAATAAACAAAACACAATGTCCAATGAGACTCACCAACATAACCAGGTATTTGTTGCCCCAAAACAAATCGTGTCCAAGTACCAAATCTCAAGACAAACCCTGCAAACCTGGGCTAAAAAAGGAGACATTCAGTATAGAATCACTCCAAATGGAAGATACCTCTATAACAGAAACCAAGTGCAAGAAATTTTTAAAACAGGCTCTGGGCAAGAAGAGACCGAGAGAATCAAAGTCTGTTACGCCCGAGTGTCTTCAACCAAGCAGAAAGAAGACTTGCAAAGACAAATCGAAGAATTCAAAGAAACGTACCCATATTACTCCTTGTACAAAGACATTGGGAGCGGACTCAACTGGAAAAGAAAAAACTTTCAGCGGCTCATGGTTGAAATCTGTTCAGGGATGGTCTCAGAGGTTGTGGTTATGCACAGAGACCGACTATGTAGATATGGATTTGAGCTCATTTAACTCATATGCAAACAGTTTCAAACAAAATTGCTGGTTCACAGTGGAAACGAAGAAGAGAATACACACAAGTCCAGTGAACAAGAATTGTCCGAAGACCTGCTCTCCATCGTCAACATATTCGTGGCAAGAAACAATGGAAAACGTGCTTCTAAAAACAAAAAAAGAAGAAATGGAAAAAGAAAACATGAAGAAGAAAAAGAGGGTCCAAGTGAAAGCAAAAGCAAAAAATCAAAAGACAATCAAGGAACCAGCACAGAGAACATGGAAAGTCAGACTTTACCCGAACAAAGAACAGAGGGAAAAACTGAACAAGATGATCGGGACATATAGATACATTTACAATCAATGCGTTGATTATTATAATAATGGTGTGGGTGAAATACCAACCATCAAAGAACTCAGAGACAAATTCGTTTGTGTTGAGTCAATGAAACAATATAAAAATCAATGGCCTGAATGTCTTCCATGGGATTCAAGGGATGAGGCTTGTAGAGACTTCATTGCTGCTTTAAAAATAAATTGGAAAGTATACGATGAAAAAGTAGAAAAGAAAACATTTGAATTAACGGGACAAGGTTTAAATCAAACTCAAGCAAAACAACAGGCAATAAAAATTATCAACATTTTCAAGATGAGATTCAAAAGTAAAAAACGCAAAAAAATTCAAAGTTTTTTCATCAGAGAAAGGCATTGGAATCAAAAAACAGGAGGTGTTTCTTGGATGAAGGAAATAAAAACCAAAGAATCCTTTGACATTCGTTATGATACAAGAGTATTAAAAGATGGAGTAGGTAAATATTTCATACTGGTTTTAAAACCACTCGAACCTGTAAAAGCAGAAGAAAGGAGAAAAATAATTTCAATTGATCCTGGTGAAAGAACTTTTCTCACATGTTATGACCCAGAAGGAAAGATATTTGAATTTGGAAAGAATGACTCAGACTCTTTGATAAAACTTGGAATGAAGGCAGATAAACTCCAGTCTCTTCACGATAAAAAACAAAACAATGAATCACTGAGATTCAACTCAAAAAAAAGAAAAAATCTCAAAAAGAAATTCCAAAAAATCAAGTACAAAATACAAAACAAAGTAAAAGACTGTCACCACAAAATAAGTAAGTATTTGGTTCAATCCTATGATAATATACTTTTGCCATCGTTTTCTACAAGTGGTATGATAAAAAAAGAAGACAGAAGGATAGGAAGTAAAACAGTCAGAAAGTTATTAACATGGTCGCATTATAAATTTCATCAAATCATTCAATCGAAATCCAAGAGATTTGGTGCTTTTGTAATTCCATGCGAAGAACACTATACCAGCAAAGGTTGTGGTTATTGTGGTGACATTAATAATGAACTTGGTGAAAGTAAAGGATTTGAGTGTCCCAAATGCAAGTTCAAATCAGATCGAGACATTAATGCATCGAGAAACATATTACTCAAGTACTTTATAGAAAATTCATAATGGAAACAATTTCCACCCATGTGCCTTGAGTGGGTTAAAACTCCTGTCTTTTATTAAAAGGGGGAGTTAATATTAGAGTGTTCATTTTTTGTATTTTATTCAAATTTAACATTTTAATAAAGGCGCCAGCCCATTCCCGAAACATTACCACAATCATTAAAAACAATTAGGATCAATGAAAAATACATGGGTGAAATATTTGAAAATTATCAAATAATTGGTTGTGATTTGTTCAAAAACAACAAGAATTTGAATGTTAAAATAAAATTCTCCAAAAATGTGTCCATGCGCGATTGATTAAAAAAAAATAAAACAGCTTTTTTCTTTTACATTTTTCATTGATTTAAAAACATTGTAAATGCGATCCTATTTACTATCATTGCATCGTTGAATTTTTTCTTGATTTCAAACAATGAAAAATTCAAGTATTTGTGTTTAGAAAAATGAGTAAACGATCACTGTGTTCATTAGTATTGTGGAATGAATCCAATTCAAAGAAAATCAAGCTCGAGAAAAATGAGACTTTGAAATTTCATGAGGCACAAAATGAAACATTTGATTTGATTGACAAAATTGAACACAATAAATGGTTCCATGAAATACAGGAACTCATTTTCAACATTCTCTATCCAAACAACAAAAAATACGCCAAACAAGCAAGGATAAAGTTAAAATCATTTCCATTGAAGCAAATATTGTGTGGAGTGCTGTTTAGAAACAAACAAGAAGAAGATTTTGTTTTTTCATTTTGCAAATGTTTGAATGAACTTTCAAAAAACATGGAACCTTTTTTATTTTGCAATTTTTTAATTGAAGAATATGATTATAAAGATTCAAGCAATGATTTTCCCATTCAAGAATTTTTCAAAGATTCAATTTATGAATCTCACCATTCATGTGTGTTTGACATTTTTTCTTTCAATCAAAGATTCGAAATTGAAAATGCTCTGATTGAGTTAATTGAATCATGGATGAAGGGAGACAAGAAATCTCTTCTTTTGTTTTACACTAATTATATGTGCAATTTTATGTTTGTAATTTGTGACTTGGAGATGAGAGAAAATAGTGTGATTCACGATATGCATCGAATGTGCATCCAAAATTTAATGGAACGCATCCACAATATCGATATTAATGTGGTCAACAAGAATCGTGAAATATATGTTGAAATGAAGTCTGCAAATGCATTTGAAAATTGGAACAAAAAAATGAACAAACATGAAACGCAAAACGACAACGAAATGCCTGAAGATTTGGGAAAAACAAAAAAACAGATACATGATAATGTCAAAGAATGGCATGGATCGCATCCTTTTAGTGGACTGGCCAATGGAAAATCAACAGTCAAACAATTTCTTGAAATATTGGAAACATTGTAATTTATTTTGAATTAAGGTATTTGTTGTTTGATTTGATTTATTATCTGTTGAAATTTCCCTGTCCCAAAATCTTGGTCATATCGAGATGGATCAACACTGTCTTTGGATAAATCACACTTGATCAATCTTCCTCTAAAGTAATCAATCGGCATTTTAACGGCTTCCATGGATTCTTCATAATCAAATCTCGGAGGAGCTATAGGGCAATATTTGTTGTAAAAAGAAGCGGGCTTGCTGTTGTCCCATAGATGTTTCAATATTTCTACTTTGTCAATTCCTTTTATGTCCACTTGTTGCACGTTTTTTTTGAATGGAGACGATGTGTGTGTTTTATTTTGTATTTTGAAAGTGTGGTGATGTGGTGGGTGTATTGAATTATATTTATAATTTGAAATGAACATTGTTCTAAATAAATAGATTATTCTAATTTTTTTTTGATTTTATAATTCAACATCCCACATTAATGAACAAATACCAATCACAAATGAATTAAAATATAAATTCCATTCAAAATAAATCAAATAACACTCATTTCAATCATGAAGAGAACAATATCACCTACAAAAATCGAAAACAAAAAAGAACCCAAGAAAATCAAACAAAATTCACATATGCAACAATCAAATCGATATCAATATTCAAGCATCAAACTACTCGAATCAAATGATCAGAAAAATAGTATTTTGGATTTAGTTGATGGAATTCTACAACCAGAAAATGATGAACAAGAAGAAAAATGGAGAGAAAAATTAAATGGATATTTATTGGTTGATATCATACCCGCTTTATTGTTTAGTGAAAAAGATGGAAACCCTTTTCGCATTCGCTTTCAAAAATGTTGCACTGAACTTATGGAACACATAGGACACCATAAAAATTTAGAAGAATACCTAATGAATGGATATGACCTCGATGATTGCACTGATGACTTTCACTTGAAGTGGTTTTTGAAGAAAAAACATTATTGTATGGCTTTACCAATGGACATGTTCGATGTAATTGACATTTCAAAAAAAGAGAGATACGTCGATTATTTTTGGACATGCTATCTACATGGATCAAGGGAAACTATGATGATCTAACAGTGTCATATTCCAGTTATTTCAAGTGTTTTTTCGCAATGTTCAAAGTATTGGATATAGAATCCCACAAAACAGTTGAAAAGTTTCACGAAACATGCATCAAAAACATAATGAGACGCATACGCACTATTGATAAGACAATATGTCAAGAGAAGTACAAAATATATCAACAATTTGAATTGGAAGACTGTTCAATTGGTGTCAAAGATGCAAAAAAAGATGATTCTTCTGACAAGGAACCCGCTTCTATGAGATTTCAAAAGTCAGAAAAACAAATTCATGACAAAGTAGAAAACTGGCAAGGCGAATACCCATTTAGTGGACTTTTGAACAGATACACAACAATAGAAGACACTTTACAAATGATTAGCGACTTGTAGTGAGAAATTATTTTTATTGGATGGAAAATACACATTCAATAAACACGTTTTGTTTTATACTCTGTTCATCTGACTCAAATTCTAGTTATCAATGATCGGGGTAAATTTTTTGGAAATGGATGATTATATTGATCGTAAGAAAAACCAATTACAATTTTCTTCAATGATTGAGGCAACTTTTCTGGCAATGGGTGATTATAAGAGTTTCCCAAATTTATTATTTGCAGTGAATCTGGTAATTTTCCAGGTAATGGATGATTATATGCATTTCCACAATAAATTTTTTTCAAAGATTGTGGTAAATTATCTGGCAAAGGATGATTGTAACGCCATCCCAAATAAATTTCTTCTAATGATTGGGGTAAATTTTCTGGTAACGGGTGATTATATTTGACGCTAAAAACAATTATTTTCAATGAACGTGGTAAATTATTTAGCAAAGGATAATTATAGTACCATCCTAAATCGATATATCGCAATGATTGAGGAAGATTGGATGGTAATGGACAATTATAAGCAGAACCAAATTTGATATTTCTCAACGATTGTGGCAATTTTTGTGGCAGTGCAAAATTATAATGATCTCCAAAATGAATTTCCTTCAATGATTGGGGCAAATTTTCATGAAGTGGTTGATTGTAATACTCTCCGAATTTAATCATCATCAATGATTTGGGTAATGTTTCTGGTAAGGGCTGATTGTATTTAAAATCAAATCGAATTTCTTCCAATGAATCTGGTAATTTCGAAGTTATTTTTTTGTTGTAATTGTTTCCAAAACAAATCTTCTTTAATGATCGGGGTAAATTGGTAGGTAGTGGCTGATTGTAATTATGACCAAAATGAATCTCCTGAAGCGATTTCGGCAATGTTTCTGGTAGCAGCTGATTATAAGAATTTCCAAAATGAATTTGTTCCAATGAATCGGGTAATTCTGAAGGAAGTTCGATATTATATTCAGAACCAAAATAGATTTGTTTCAGTGATTGAGGCAAATTATCTGGCAGTGGATGATTGTAATAACAGCCAAAATGAATTTCTTTGAGTGATTTAGGAAGGTTTTCAGGCAATGGGTGATTATAATTTGGACCCAAATTGATTATTTGCAATGAATGTGGTAAATTTTTTGGTAGTGGATAATTGTAAGGTGTTCCAAAATAAATTTCTTCCAAGCATTGAGGCAATGTTTCTGGCAATTGTTGATTAAAGTTTTCTGTTTTCAAAATTTTCATTTTTGTTCTTGAAAAATTCAATTTTTTGAGATCATCATTTGCATAAAGTGTCAACTCGTCAAAATGGATTATTTTTTGATTGCCTTCTTTGATTTTTATGTCTTTGTTGGAATGCAAATTGAATTGGTATGGATCAATGTTGAAATGTTTGCAACAACAAATTAAATTCAATGTGTCTCTGTGGTATAAAAATTCACTTGAAATGTATGTTAAAATGTCTTTTAGAATCATTGTGTTTTTTGTCGATTTTTCACTTGAACATTTTCTTCTTTTGATTTTTTGGGATTGAGAAGAAAGAATTTTTGCCATGATGATCAACAAATTAAATAATTTTTTTTGTTTCAAATTTTCAAAAAAAAAACATTTTATTTAT